>ENA-ORMN01002384-ORMN01002384.1-human-gut-metagenome-genome-assembly--contig:-NODE-2384-length-16410-cov-3.252522_pt1 | contig 16410 bp, 14 predicted proteins | sample MGYA00242102_ERZ508993 | MGnify/ENA primary metagenome ERZ508993 (study PRJEB26280, sample SAMEA2338770) | human gut metagenome | biome: human gut; feature: human-associated habitat; material: faeces... | reverse complement strand
TAAACAATTCAATAAAATCTTATCTATCTAATTTCAGTTTTTCGTCCACAACATATTTTAAAACTGTTATTTTAATATTATATGTCATAAAATCCTATAAACCTTTTTCAGTTAATTCACGTGCCACATCATCTTTGATTGTAACACCTGCTGCTTTTAACTCGGCAATCTTATCTGCAAATTGTGGTAAGTATTTTTCATGAGCAATCAATAATTCATTTAAAACATTCACCATTTTTTGTCCTGATACTGTTTGTGGATTTAAAATGAATGCTTGCATTAATAATCCATAATCACCAGTTACAGCTGCTTCTTCAACACATAACTCCATGTTTTTCATGCATTGTAACCATCCTCTTTGAGCTGGTTGTAATGAGCCAAATGCAATTGTTCTTGCTCCTGTTGAACCAATATATGCTGAAACTTCTACTGCACAGTCAGCTGGTAAATCTGGGACAGATCCATTATTTTTAGTTGTTACCACGATATGTGATAATTTATTTCCATAAATAGAAGCAATTGTTTCACAAGCCGCATCTGAATAATGTGCTCCTCCACGTTTTGCTAATTGTTCTGGTTTATGATCTAAATCTGGATTTTTATATAATTCAAATAATTCATGTTCTGTTTGTTGTACTTGTTGTCCACGAGTTCCTACATTAGGATCATTGTATTCTTCTAAACCATGAGCCAACATTTCTTCTTCACGATAATAATATCTATGATATCCACATGGAATCATATTCATTTGAAGTAATTGTTCTTTAAAGAATGGAATATCATGAATATTTGCAGGAATTCCCATATCTTTTCCTTCATACATTGCTTCAATGATATCTTTAGTCACTTCTTTACCATTTTCATCATATACTTTATGCCAATGGAAATGGTTTAATCCAGCAAATTTATAAGTTAATTGATCTAATGTTTTACCAATTGTTTTTGGTTCATCTAGCATTGCTCCAACAGGAACATTACATAAACCAATGACTTTATCCCATTTACCAAATCTCATTACCGCTTCAGTTACCATTCCTGATGGATTTGTAAAGTTAACAAGCCAAGCATCTGGGCATAATTCTTTCATATCTTCAACGATTGATAAAATAACTGGAATCGTTCTTAAAGCTTTAAACATACCTCCAGCACCATTTGTTTCTTGACCTAACATACCATAGCTAAATGGAATTCTTTCGTCTTTAATACGAGCATTTAATAAACCAACTCTAAATTGAGTTGTAACGAAATCAGCATCCTTTAATGCTTCTCTACGATCTAATGTTAAATGAACTTTAACATCATAAGGAGAAGCATCCCACATACGTTGTGCCATTTTACCAACGATTTCTAATTTTTCTTTCCCATCTTCAATATCGACAAGCCAAATTTCTTTGATTGGAAGTTCATCATATCTTTTAATAAATCCTTCCATTAATTCTGGTGTATAACTACTTCCTCCACCAATTGTTACAATTTTTACAGGTTTTTTACTCATTTTTATATCCTCCATTTTTGACACATTTATTATAGCATAGAGGTATAGACAAGTATGTTTCTTTCATAAAATGAAAAAAATAGAAGCTTTTCACTTCTATTTTAATTCATCTAATACTTTATAAATTTCTCTGGAATAAGTCTCTTTATTGGACAGTGCATACATGGTTCTTGCATCCTCTGCTGTCAATCCAAAATCCTGCTGTAATGCTGTCTCTGCTGCACTTTCAATCTTATCAAACTCGCCCCTGCATCCATAAGTCTCTGCATCCTGCAGATACTTGTCATATCGCTGCACCGTGCGGATCAGAGAATCCAGAGCCATATCGTAAACCTCTGCATCCATCATGCTCTCGTAAGCTTCATACTCTGCTGAAACCATAGCTGTAATACGATATTTCTCATAGGTATCCGTGTCTTTTTCCTTTACTTTCTCCCCTGCCACAGCCTGAAAAGCATCTGAATATCTTCCTTCTGCAAATGCCTGGTCTGCATCTGCAAAACTGTTTGAATATCCGAGTAAATGTGTACCTGCCAAAACAAGTACCAGAATGGATGCTGCCATCACAAAAACGAGGATCACCGGCACTTTTGGCAGCGGCGGTGTGTTATCCGGTTCTGCCGGTGGCTTTGGTTTCTTCTCTTTCTTTGGTTTTACTTTTTTCTCTTTCGGCTGCTTTGGTGCTTTTTCTTTCTTCTTTTTCTCTTTTTTCTTTTTTTCTTTTTTGCCCTTCTTATCATCGTCCGAAGAACCTTCTAACTCTTTTAAGATGTCCATATCATCCATAGACATCTCAGTAACTGCAGGTTCAGCCTGCATTCCGGAAATTTCTTCCTCATCTGGTTCATCATCACCGAACAGTAATTTAGACAGCTTTGCCAGAAATCCCTGTTTCTTCGGCTTCTTTTCTTCTTTTCCCCCGTCATCCGGCTGCACTTCTGCTTTTGCATTGTCTGCCTCCGGTATTTCGGAATCTTCGCCTGTTCCACTCAGAATTTTCATTAATTCATCATCTTCATCCGATACCGCTTTTTCGTTTTCTGTTTCCGGATCATCCAGTCCAAAATCATCAATTCCGATATCATCGATTGCCAGATCATCAATTCCATCTTCACTGGCACCCTCATCATTTTTTACTTCGGCAGTATCCTCTTTCTGCCCTGCTGTTTTCTCCACTGCTGATGTTTCCATCTCTGCTGTATCATTTGCGGCTTCCTGATTCACGCTCTCCATGATCTGGTCAATATCATCAAGCATCGGCTGTGTTGCTTTTGTCACACCCTGTGAACTTTCGTCCCTGTCTAATTCTTGCTCGAACTGTTTTAAAAATTCATCGGGATCATTATCTTTCCGGAGTTCCTGTTCAAACTGATCCATAAACAGATCATTGGAATCCGGAATATCAATTGTCTCTCTTGTACTCTTCTGTGGCATTTGTTCTTTACTCTCAATTTCTTCTGGATTTACAGGATCACTGTCATTTAAATCAGATCTGCCATCGACGGCATTTAATAACTGATCCAGGTAATTTTCTGATTCATTCATGGTAATATTCTCCTGCTATTGATTTCTTTGTAACTATCATATATTTATTTTTCGATTATAGTAAATCAGGGATGTGAAAAAACTCACACCCCTTTTTCTGACTTAATCTACGCTCTTATCGATCAGATTGTCAATTGCCTCTACCAGCATACCGATCTCCGGCTTTGTCAACTGGGCATCTGCTCCTAACTGTTCTCCCTTTTTGCGCATCTCCTCATTCACAAGAGATGAAAAAATAATAAGTGGTATCTTCTTGATCTCATCATCTGATTTGCAGAGTTTTGTCAATCTGTGTCCATCCATGAGAGGCATCTCAATATCTGTGATGATACAGTGTACGTCCTGACGGACTGTTCCTTTCTTCTTGAACTCAGTCAGCTTATCCCACGCCTCCTGTCCGTTCATTGTCATGATCAGATTCGTGTATCCTGATTTTTTCAGACACTCTGAGATCATTTTTCCAAGCAGTGGGGAATCCTCTGCAATGAGGATTGGAGAATCGCTTCTGTCTCTGGCTGTTCTCTCCTCCACATCTGATACTTTCAGTCCGGTTTCCGGGCTGATGTCCGTAACTATCTTTTCAAAATCAAGGATCACCACTAATTTTCCTTCCAGCTTGATAACCCCTGTTGCAGCACTCTTATCTTCCGTGTTGATCGTAGAATCCGGTTTAATGATGTCCTCCCATGATACTCTGTGGATACCGATCACTTCATCTACATGGAATGCAATGTTTAATTTATTAAAGTTTGTGATAATGAATAAGCCCTTTTTCTCGGATGGTTCCATTCCCAGACACTTTTTCAGGTCAATAACCGTCATCATCGTATCACGCGGCATAAAAATTCCTTCCACACAAGGATGTGCATTTGGAACCGGTGTTACCTGCTGATAGGTAAGGATCTCTCTGATCTTTGCCACGTTGATTCCATAATAATTGTCACCTAACGTAAATTCCAGAACTTCTAATTCATTTGTACCTGACTCTAAAAGAATATTTGTATCCATTGTGTCTTCCTCCCACGTATATGTTCTCTTGTTTTTTAATTTGATTTAATATATGAACCTCAGTCCGCAGTGCACGCCAGAAAAACCAGAGATTTTCCTGGCTGTCGGGCATTCGCCCTATCACTCTCGATATATACAGACCTCACCATGCAAACATATCCGGTCTGTATATTCTCGATTGGCACTGCTCATTGCTTACGCACATTATATCATAACTCTTCCTGTTTTTACAATTTTATTTCATAAGTTGTGTCATCTCTTGTCACATGGAGCACAATATCAGAAACTTCTGTCACGGAATCCGGTATCTCAAATAAAAGAACCGCTGATTTTGTCTCTCCTGCCGGGATCTCATCATCATAAGTTGAAAAATCCGTTGTCATGATCGTTGTATAAGCAGAAACCTGCGTACTCTCTGCTCCATCAGCAGAATAATCCGCTGTAAACTTTACCTTTGAAGTGAGATTATCCAGAGTAATACCCTCTTCTGTAGGATTGGTCATATCGATTTCAAGTACCATAAACTGTTTTCCATTCGAGGCTCTTACATCAAGCACATCCGACTCTGTATAGTTTCCGGCAAGGCTTACTCCTCCATAGGCAACTTCCAGTCCATCCGCTCCAAATACATCCTCCAGCGTATTTCCGGCTGGTGTCTCATCCATTATTTCTGTGCCATCCACACTCTCACTGCCTGTGACAGTCTCTTCCGGCTCTGTTTCTTCCGCGCTCTGATCCACATAGACCAGACCATCCTTCTGATATGAATTATGCTTGGAAACAACGTGTACTGCATAATTGACGATCTGACTTTCCTCTGCCTCTGTGAGATCATATGCTTTCGTTCCACATCCTGTCAGCAAAAGCATACCTGTCAGACATAAGATTCCTTCTATCTTTTTTCTTCTCATACTGTATCATCCTCCGCCTGTCCGGAACCAATCCCTGTTTTTTCCGTGTCAAGTTCGAACCAGAATTCTACGCCATCTTCATGATTTAACACGCCACATTCCCTGTGAAATGACTCCATGATTGCCTTTACGATAGAAAGTCCTATTCCACTTCCACCATATTCCCTCGTTCTTGCCTTGTCCACTTTATAAAACTTGATCCAGACATTATCAAGATCTTCTTCCGGAATCTGTTTTCCGGTATTGAATACACTCACCCGGACAACACTGTCTTTTCTTGTGTACCAGATTCTGATCTTCTTATCAAATTCTGCATGGTGGATCGCATTGCTCAGATAATTTGTCACAACCTCTTCCACCTTGAATTCATCTCCCCATGCATCCATCGGTCCGCTCTCATCAAATGTGACCGAGATATCATTCTGCTCTAATAAAATAGAAGATGAATTAATAATTCCATGGATCAGTTCTGTCAGATTAAAGCGCTCCATAGGAACAACTTCATTTCCAAACTCTAACTGGTTTAAAGTCAGAAGTTTTTTGACCATCTGATTCATTTTATCCGCCTCGTCCATGATCACTTCACAGTAGAAATCACGGCTCTGTGCATCATCATTGATACACTCCTGCAATCCCTCTGCATAACCCTGGATCAACGCCAGCGGTGTCTTCAGCTCATGAGATACATTGGATAGAAACTCCTTGCGCATCTCATCGATTTCTGTTTTTTTCTCAATATCCTGTTTTAATTCGTTATTTGCACTCTTAAGTTCTGAGATCGTGCTTTCAAGCGCACATGACAACCGGTTAAAATGTTCACCGAGTTCATCTATCTCATTTTTTCTGTGTCCTTTGGAAACATACTTGGCATCAAAATCAAGTTCTGTCATTCTTTTTGATATGTCCGTGAGTTCTGAGATCGGTGTTGTTATCCTCTTAGACACAAACACTGTGACAATCGCACTGATCGCAATTGCCAGAACGCCCACGTAAACCAGAAACTGATTTGAAATTTTTGCACTCTCACGGATACTCTCCACTGCGGTACGCATCAGGATCAGATTTCCATTGGAAAGTGTTCCATAAAGAACCATGTACTCAGATGATAACCTTGTATCTGTCTGTTTCTGTATGACGTAATTGTCTGATCTCTGTAAGATCTCGGTCTGGTTTCTGTCATCACCAAACAAAATATTCATAAATTCCATCAGAATGACCTGATTGTCATTCACCGACGACCTCACGATCGCACGGTTGGAACTGATGATCATAACTGCAATATTACCATTGGCACACAGATTGTCAAAAGTGACATCAAACTCACTGGAATTCAGTTCACCTGTCTCACTGGCACCGTTGATCACATCATATCCGTCGATCAGCGAATCCTGCTTATTCAACATATAATATTTTTCCAAAAAGGAAGTATTGATAAACCAGCATAACATAATCGTCCCTGCTACAAGTCCGACTAATATCACTGCAAGTTCGCGGGTCAGTGACCCTTTTTTATCTCTTTTCATATTATGACAACCATCCTGTAATGTCAATCAGTTTTGCAAATAATCGGCAATGTCCTACTCCACTATAAACTTGTAGCCAACACCCCAGATTGTCTTGATATACTCCCCTTTTTCCCCGATTTTGGCACGGAGTTTTTTGACATGTGTGTCAATTGTCCTTGCATCTCCAAAGTAATCATAATTCCACACGTTGTTCAATATCTTTTCACGGGATAGTGCAATTCCCTGATTCTCCATAAAATAGTCCAGCAGTTCAAATTCTTTAATACTTAATTCGATTGGTCTGCCATCCACGGTCACAAGATGCGCCGTCTTATCCAGTTTAATACCGCCCGCCTCAACAAATTTTTCATCATTTCCGGCAGTCAGTCCGCTTCTGCGAAGCAGTGCATTTACTCTTGCCACAAGGATTTTCGGTGAAAATGGTTTGGAAATGTATTCGTCCACTCCAAGTTCAAATCCGGTCAGTTCATCGCTCTCATCGCTTTTTGCAGTCAGCATAATGATCGGAACTTTGGATGTTTCACGCACTTCACGGCAGACATCCCATCCGTTGATTTTTGGCATCATGACGTCTAAAATAATCAGTGCGATATTCTTTTCTTTATAAAAAATATCCAGTGCCTCCTCACCGTCTCCGGCTTCTAACACTTCATAATCTTCCCGCACTAAAAAGTCGCGGACCAGTTTACGCATCCTGCTCTCATCATCTACTACAAGAATCTTTAATCTCTCCATATCGTCCTCCGGTTACGTCTGTTCTCTGTTAAAAATATCACGATTTTATGGCTAATCTGTGAAATCTGTCTGTTCTGTATCCACCTGGATCCCAAGTTCCTGTTCTTTTTCGCTCACTGCCTTTTCCCGCTCCGTCAGTTCCTGCTCCCAGGATGCATAGCGGTTTAAAAGTTTCGACTGATAGTCCACGATTGTCGGACTGTCGCTCGTCAGCGCCATGGCAAACATTGCCACAACGCACACCACAAGGATTGCATTCACACACAGGGAAATCTTCAATTTTCCGGAGGACTCTGTCTCTAATGCCTTCCTGTCGATCTTTGCAAGATTTTTTTCACGCTGTCTCGCCCTGACCGCCCGCACACGTTCCTTCTGTGCGATCTCACGCTTCTGCTTTTTTAAGCTTTCCTCAAGTCTCGGATGTGTGACCGGAATCGGCAGGATATCTTCATTTTTGATAAAAGGAATTGTCGTCAGGTATTCCTGCAGATCCTTTAAATAACTGTATCCGACTGCTGTTTCAAACAGTTTCTGTCCGATCATTTTGTTATAAACCTGCAATATGACCTCCGGATCACTCATATCGGTCTTGGTCTTGATATATCTGATCCCCTCGATTTCCTTTTTCGCCTGTTCTGCTTCATCCTTATTTTCAAAAGAAAATCCACCAACGCTCACTCTCTGCGTATTTTCCGGCATTTGTTCTTCCTCCGTTCCATTTACACTTCCTAAGCACATGTTATTTTTATTATAAAAAATAACTTTACAGTTTGCAAGTTTTATCCGTGCAGATATAGAATACTCTCCTCCGGGATAGCGAGATACTGCGGCATTTTTTCCTGATATTCTTTCTGCCAGCTTTCTTTCGGGATTTTCCACCAGACATCATGTTCGAAAACAACCACCAGTTCAAAAGGATCGTCGAGGATCTTTCCGTTTTGGCACTCCACCAGATTTTCACGCTGTCCATTCTCCGGCAGTCTTAAATAATGTGCGCGGATGCCGATATGTGTCGTATTTTCCGGGATCATGCCCTTTACGCAGACCGTTGTATTCCAGTTTGGCAGAACCATCGTATGGTCGTCCACTCTCTCGATTTTTTCAATATTTTTGCAGCCTGTCAGCTTCGCTGCCGCCGGTGTGCCGGGATTTTTAAAAATCTCTTTTGTGATACCAAATCCCGCCTGTCTGCCATCCTCCACGATCAGCATATGTTCACAGAAGCGGTAGATCTCATCGCGGCTGTGCGTCACCATCAGAATGTCTTTGTCATAGCCGGACAAAAGTTCCAACAGTTCCAACTGCAGTTTTTCCTTCAAAAATGCGTCCAGCGCAGAGAAAGGCTCATCCAGCATCAAAACCTCCGGGTCTGACGCAAGGATTCTCGCCAGCGCCACACGCTGCTGCTGCCCGCCGGATAATTTACCCGGATAAGAGGATTTTAACTCTGTCACATGCAGCAGTTCCATATAATCTGCCGTCTGTTTTTTTATCTCCTCCGCAGACATTTTCTGACCGGGACGATACTGAAAACCAGCCGCAATGTTCTTCTCCACCGTCATGTTCGGAAACAGTGCATAATTCTGGAATAAATAGCCGACATGTCTGTCCTGCACGCGCAGATTGATCTTTTTGCCGGAATCAAACAATACCCTGCCATTCAAAACAATTTTCCCACGATCCGGTGTCTCAATGCCGGCAATGCATTTTAACGTCATGCTCTTGCCACAGCCGGACGCACCGAGGATTCCGGTGATTCCCTGTTTTCCTTCGGTATCAAAAGAAACAGACAGCACTTTGTCATTTAGTTTTTTTTCGATCTCCACCTGTAAACTCATCTTTTTTTCTCTCCACGCAGATTCATTCCTGCCACGATGAGCAGGGAAAAAGCAACAATGATCAACACGTATTTTCCTGCGGTATCCATATCCCCGGCCGCCACCTCAGAATAAATGGCGAGTGGCAGTGTCCTTGTTTTTCCTGCAATATTTCCGGCGATCATCGCAGTCGCTCCGAATTCGCCGAGCCCTCTTGTGAATGCGAGCACGCCGCCGGAGAGGATTCCCGGTCTTGCCTGTGGCAAAATAATTTTCCAGAAAATGGTGCGTTCACTCATGCCAAGCGTCCTGCCCGCATAGATCAGATTTGCATCGACCTGCTCGATCGCGCCTCTCGCCGAGCGGTACATCAGTGGAAACGAGATCACGACAGCCGCCAGAACGGTTGCCTGCCAGCTGAACACGATTTTATAATGAAATACTTTTTCTAAAAAGATACCGGCCGGTCTTTTTGCTCCAAACAGATAAAGCAAGAAAAAGCCCGCTACGGTCGGAGGCAGTACGAGCGGCAGTGTCAGCAATCCATCCAGCCATGCTTTTGCTTTTGTGGAACGGACGGACACAACGCCCCGTGCTGCCCAAAGCCCCAGAAAAAATGTGATGATGATCGATACGACCGATGTTTTTAACGAGATCCATACCGGTGAAAGATCCATTCTTTTATGCCTCCTGAACTACTATCCTGTCTTATTGCTGTGAATTGACAGTGAATCCTGCTACCTTGAATACGTCAAGCGCTTCATCGGACTGTAAAAACTCCATGAATGCATCTGCTGCGTCTTTGTTCTTTGTCTCTTTTAACTCTGCCACCGGATAAATGACTTTGGAAACACTTCCCTCCGGTGCTTCTGCCACAACCGAAACCTTGTCAGTCATGGAAGCTGCGTCTGTTGCGTAAACGATCCCGGCGTCTGCGCTTCCCTCAGCCACCCAGTTTAATACCTCTGTCACGTTAGTTCCAAGACTTAATTTACCTTCCACACTGCTCCAGAGATCCAGATTCTCCAATGCCTCTTTGCCGTACTGTCCTGCCGGAACACTCTCCGAATCACCAATTGCGATCATATCTGCATTCACAATGTCCTCAAAAGAAGTGTAGCCGTTCTCTTTTCCTGCCGGAACGATCAGAACGATTTTATTTTCCAGAAGATCCACAGATGCATCCTCTGCGATATAGCCCTCCTCCTGCAATGCCTCCATCTGTTTTAACGCTGCGGAAAAGAAGATGTCCACATCTGCGCCAGCCTCGATCTGTGACTGTAATTTTCCGGAACTGTCATACGTTCCTTCAATGGATACTTCCGGGTACTGTTCCTCAAACATTGGGATCAGATGCTCTGTAAAAGATTTTTCCAGACTTGCGGCTGCCGCCAGTGTGATCGTTCCCTGAATGTCTGCATTCTGTGCTGCATCAGATGCTTCTGTTGTCACAGTTTCCTCTGTGCTTTCATTCTGTGCCGGAGCATCTGTGTTTGTATCTGCTCCTTTATTGCTGCCACAGGCTGCAAGTCCTGCGGTCATAGCTGTCAGTAATAGAACTGCTGTCAACTTTTTCATCATTTTTCCACATCTTTCTTCTGATTGTTTTTATATAAAACTGCAAATTGTTTGCAAATTTATGATTCTTTTATTTTCCCGCACAATTTCCGGTATTTCCCTTTAAAATATCAATTCCATGCGTCAGTGCACCGATCGCATATTCCAGACACTCTCTTACCGCCTTCGGGCTTCCCGGGAGGTTGACGATCAATGCCTCTTTCCGGATTCCCGACACGCCTCTGGAGAGCATCGCCCTCGGCGTGATCTGCAGGGAATAATAGCGCATGGCTTCTGAAATTCCCGGTGTTTCGCGCTCAACTGCACGCATGGTTGCCTCCGGCGTATTGTCTCTTTTGGAAAAACCTGTTCCGCCTGTCGTTAAAATCAGATCCGCTTTATCTTCATCCGAAAGTTCACACAACAGTGCTGTCAGCGTGTCTCCATCATCCGGGATGATTTTTTTTAAAACTACCTCATAGCCCTCTTTTCCCACAATTTCTTCGACCGCCGCTCCGCTCGCATCCTCCCGCTCCCCCTTAGAAGCGGTATCGCTTAACGTGATGACTGCCGCTCGGTACTGCACATGAAACTCATCCCCGACACTGATCTTTCCGCCGTGAAGCACTTTCGCAAACACGCCGTTCGTCGGCATGATGCACTCTCCCATCTTCTGAAAAATCTCACAGCCGTGATGACATTCTTTTCCGATCTGCGTTAATTCCAGCACCACGTCTTTGCACGTAAACCTTGTCCCGACCGGGAACTTTGTAAAATCATAGCCGCTCACGACGAGATTTTCTCCGAAAGCCCCATCTGTAACCTCTGCACCACGCGCCTTAAATGCGGCGATCGTTTCCTCTGATAATAAGGAAATCTGCCTGTGCCAGTTTCCTGCATGGGCATCTCCCTCAATGCCCCAGTTTTCCACAAATACTGCGGATTCTATATTTTTCTTCTGTGTGCCGCGCTTTTCACTGATGCACACAGCCCTTACTTTTCCCATTTAAAAATCCAGCCTTTCCCACAACCTGCAAAGATTGTGTCTCTGTACTAGCCTCCAATTTCCGACATTCCTCTGTGTTCTGTCTGCTCCGGCTCATTGATTTCCCCAAAATGATGGCACTTCGGTTTTTGTGTGATAGTCATTTCGATCTGTGCTTTTAACTCCGCATCCGAAACGCCGTCTCTTAACAGCGTGCGCAGATCCATTCCTGTCTCATATTGCAGACATGGTTTTAAAAAACCGTCCGCCGTCATGCGGACACGATTACATCCACTGCAGAATTTATGTGAAATTGCACTGATAAATCCAATTTTTCCTTCAAATCCATCAATTTTCCTATAATGTGCCGGTCCGCTTCCAAGTTTTTCCACGCACGGTCTGATCGTCCCATAAGTTTCACAGAGTATCTGCCTTACCTCTTCCTCTTTTAATGTATGTTTTTCTTTTCCCTGACCGATCGGCATCAGTTCGATAAAACGGACATTTACACCGTCTTTTGCAAGTTCTGCCAGCGCAAGCAGCTCCTCTCTGGTCTGGTGCATCAGCACACAATTCACTTTTACAGAGATTCCTGCCTGTTTTTGCGCCTTTCGCATTCCCCGCAGCACAGCTTCCAGATTGCTGTCAGAAGGTTTCTTTCCCGCATTACAGCCTCCTGTGAGGCGATTATAATGCTCTGGGTTTAATGTATCCAGACTGATATTCACACCGTCTAGTCCCGCTTTTACAATACCCTCTAACTGTTGTCCTAAAAGGATTCCATTCGTCGTCAAAGTCACTTTTTCCATGCCACATTCTTCTTTCAGCCTGAAAATAAGTTCATCGACATGTTCCCTCACCAGAGGCTCTCCCCCGGTCAGCTTCACATTTTTGATCCCGAGACTGCGGTAAATTCCCGCAAGTTTTACGATCTCGTCATAAGTCAGAAGTTCTTCCTGTCTCAGATACGTCTTACGCGTCTGCGGCATACAATAAATACAGCGCAGATTACAGCGGTCTGTGACCGAAATGCGGATATAGTCGATATTGCGGCTGTATTGATCTAACATTGTTCTCTTTCCTTACTTCGCTCAAAAAGTCCGGATTTTCCACCGTCTTTTTTTTCTAAATGAACGTCAAAAATTTCCATTGCGCGGTCCATTGCCTTGCACATGTCATAAATCGTCAGAAGCGCCACATTCACGCCCATCAGCGCCTCCATCTCCACTCCGGTCTTCCCGGATACCTTCACCGTACACCATGTCTGAATGCTTCCATTCTCCTCATCCACTTCAAACTCAACTGTACATTTATTCAGGCAAAGTGGGTGACACATCGGGATCAGGTTTGATGTCTGCTTCGTTGCCATAATGCCTGCTACTCTTGCCACTGTCAGGACATCTCCCTTTTTGGCTGTATGATTGACAATCGCCTCCATCACTTCCCGGTTCACATGGATCTTCCCACTTGCAACCGCGATACGTTCTGTGATTTCCTTGGCAGACACATCTACCATCACAGCATTTCCATTCTCATCAAAATGATTAAAACCCATAATCCGTACCTTTCTGTTTCAAAATCTCTATTGCTTTTACTTAAGCTTTTCCAAAAGAACAATCCGGAAAACGGCATTCCTCACATCCAAGGCAAAGTCCACCATGTCCTAATACATACAGATCCTCAGCCTTTACCGTGATTCCTGCTGCGATTCGTGGCAGCATAAGATCAAAAATCGTACTCTTAGCATACATTACACAGCCAGGGAGTCCCAGTACCGGTGTGCCATCCTCAAAATATGCCAGTAAAAACATCGCACCCGGAAGTACCGGTGCTCCGTATGTCACGATCCCGGCTCCTGAACGCTTGATTGCTCCCGGTGTCCTGTCATCCGGATCCACGCTCATTCCACCGCTGCAGACTACCATATCGGCTCCCTCTTCGATAAATTTCAGGATATCGGCTGTTATCTGTTCCATATCATCACCCGGTTTTGTCTGACCGATGACCTCTGATGGAAATTTTGCAAATTTATCTCTCAGTACAGGAGTGAAGGTGTCAGTGATCAGACCTTTCTGCACTTCACTTCCTGTTGTTACGATACCCACCTTTTTCTTCTTATATGGCAGAATGGAAAAGATCGGCTCTGTGCCTGCCACCTCTGCTGCACGATCCATTTTCTCCTTCTCAATCACCAGAGGGATAATTCTGGTTCCTGCCAGTTTGTCGCCCTTCTTTACAGGAAAATCTCCATGGCGGGATGCGATCATCATCTCTCCAAGTGAGTTGACAGCCAGCAGAGCTTCCCTGCGGATCTTAAGCACTCCGTCAATGTCTGCGATCAGCTCGATCTTTCCCTCTTTTATATCAGAACCATGCATGGTGTCCGAATCTCCGGCACAGATCTTATAAAGGATCTCTGCGCCTTCATTCTCATGAAGGATTCCTTCTTTCTTCTCCCACACATATAAATGTTCTTTTCCTACAGAGAGTAACAGAGGAATATCCTCTTCTCTGACAATATGACCTTTCTTAAAAAGCACCCCTTTTTTTACATCTTTGATAATCTGTGTGATGTCGTGGCACAAAATATGCCCCACTGCATCTTCTGTACGGATTTCTTTCATTGTATATACCTTCCTTTTTGTTTTTTGCCACCCGCAATACCCATTTGGATTTTATTATACATCCTGTCTATGTCTTTTGTCAAAGTTTTAAAAGCACTGTGTTACTGTTCACTCCGTTCCCAGTAACAACGCTTTTAAGAGCAGTACCGCGTAATGCAATACTGCTCTTAAATTACTCACTGCTATTTTACTGTAACTGGATTCCCCAGATCTTGCAGTCTCTGGTTCCAACGACCATATAATTATCATACACAGCCGGCGAAGCCTCGATGACGCCATCACTGATCGACACGGTATCCTCCAGTTTACCGGTCTTGCCATCCAGGAGACGGACATCACCGCTACTGTTGCAATAAAGGACTTTTCCGCTCCCATCCTCGTTATAGACGCAGACCGGAGAGGACCATGCATAGGAAGAGGAGTCCTCCCATACTTTGGAACCATCGGATTTTTTCAGGCAGGCAAGGACTCCGGATGCATTGTCAGAAGTCTTGGATACTGTCACATATATGTAATCGGAAAGTTCGTTCTTTCCACAGGCAATCGTGGACTGAACGCCACCGGATACACCATCATCTGTATAGCATTGATAGTCTGTATGCCATACGATTTCTCCTGTCTCTGCATCGATCTTCCAGATTGGAATCGTCGCTGAATCATAGCTTCTCCAGCCAAGCCGGAAAGATGTGCTCACATACAGATACAGATGTCCGTTTTCAATTTCCAGAACCGGTGTCGAGTTTGAATCATCAAGTGTATCCTGTCCCCATACAAGCTGCAGGGTATTTAAGTTCAGGCACATCAGATTTCCCCCGTTATCTGCCATAAATGCATAACCTTTATAAATCGCAGCACTATCTTCCATTCCGATCCAGAATGATTCTGTGCTGCTTCTGGTACCATAATAGCGCCATTTTACAGTCTTACCAGGGTTAATAGATAACGTGCCATTGTTCTGATCATAATTAGTATTCAGTTTGATCAGATATACGATTCCGTTTTCTCCAGGATAAATCAGGGTATCTGTCTCGGCATCTACAAGCGCCGATCCGTCAAAGAAGCTCAGGCTGCCGCGGAGCGAGAATTCATCATTGTCTCCAAATGTATACATAACACTGCAATCCAGCAGGTTTACAACAAATACTCTTGCAGTTCCTTCGTTACTGTTGTATCCGGCACCGACATACATAATCGGATAGCCTCTCGGGTCCAGGGCACCTGCACCTTTGAAAGTATATCCAAGATATAATGGATCGCGGGTTTTCTCTCCTGTTCTCAGATCCAGGAAATATACATATCCATCCATGCATGCATAGATCACCTCGACCAGATCATCGTCTGCCTTGGCTTTTTCTGTCATGTTCATATGAGCTTTCACTTCTTTTGGCCATTTTGCCATAAGCGGCTGTCCGGTCCATCCGCTTCCGGTCCAGACTGCACTGCCGGAAGAAAGAGAACCGGTATCTGCTGACCACAGTTTGTTTAATTTATAATTCGTCATATTTGCATATCCATATGTCGGATTATCACGGAAACTGTTTCCTCGGAATGTAACAATTCCATCTACATTTGTGTATTCCTGTCCTACATTAAATGTAATATCTTCATCCGGCTTATAGTCTGCAACATTTTCAAGCAGGTTTCCATCCACTTCAATGTTTGTATAGCTGATGAGATTTTCCGGCTTCGTTGAATCTACGCAGTGCGGCTCAAAGAAGATTTCCTTACTCTCTTCCATTTCAACAAGGTCTTTTTCCTTCTTCGAACCCTTTGTTTTTTTAGTTCCTTTTGCTTTTTTTGCATTTGAGGACGATACTGCCTGTGCTTTGTCGCTGCCTGCTTTTGTACCAGATAAAAAGAGTCTGCTCCCTGCAAGCACAATCAATAATACAAGAATTATAATTCCACCGATTGTAATCTGTGGTTTCAGACGGAAACGCTTTCTTCCGCGTCTTTGTTTTCTTTTCTGTGTTTCTCGCTGCACTGTTGACTGAAGATATTCAGGTCTTGCAGATTTTTTCTTGTATCTGCTTTTCCTCAATTGTGATTTTCTTTTTCGATTCATACTTTTTCCCTCAAAATTCATGTATATTCATATTCCAGAGTGTATTTGAAAAAGACTTTCTACAGGAATGATTTTTTCAAATGCTCTCTAAGACAGTTTATCATATATTGGCAGATAAAGTAAGGTGTCAATGTAAAAAAGC
>ENA-ORMN01002379-ORMN01002379.1-human-gut-metagenome-genome-assembly--contig:-NODE-2379-length-16457-cov-26.275332_pt1 | contig 16457 bp, 14 predicted proteins | sample MGYA00242102_ERZ508993 | MGnify/ENA primary metagenome ERZ508993 (study PRJEB26280, sample SAMEA2338770) | human gut metagenome | biome: human gut; feature: human-associated habitat; material: faeces... | reverse complement strand
TCTTTCTATTTTATCACATTCTTTTTTGTCTATCAAATCGGGTATGGGGGCAGTGTTACCTTTATAGTTGTCCATAGAATTAGAGCTGGAGCAATATTGCAATGCTCGAACTAAGGAGTGGCATATGAACACACAGAGAGATATAAACCTGACATTCATCTCTTCCAAGGGATTTGATGTATTCACAGTAGATGGTCTGAACAAAGCCCTCCACTGGCTTCAAACCGCCGATGCTGATAATCTCATGTACGGCGAACCGTCCGGAGATGAATTTGACATCATGGTCGGCGAGATGCGCAGACCGATGCTGATTGCTTCTGTGGAGCAGGCAATCGCACAATTATAATAACCGGAGGAAATACCCATGATAACAAGAGAAGAAGCGTATACTTTACTGAAGAAATACAACAAAGACCCGTTCCATATTCAGCACGCCCTGACGGTAGAGGCTGTCATGAAGTGGTATGCCAATGAACTCGGCTATGTGGATGAAGCGGAACACTGGGGTATTGTTGGTCTGCTGCACGACATAGATTTTGAACTGTACCCGGAGGAGCATTGCCTGAAAGCACCGGAACTGCTGAAAGATGGCGGGGTCAGCGATGATATCATTCACTCTGTATGTTCTCACGGTTACGGAATTACTGTCGGCTGCGGCGTGACCATAGATGTGGAGCCAATCCACGAGATGGAGAAGGTACTGTTTGCGGCTGATGAGCTGACAGGACTGATCTGGGCGGCGGCTCTCATGAGACCTTCCAAGAGCACGAAGGACATGGAACTGAAATCTCTGAAAAAGAAGTACAAAAGTAAGGGATTTGCTGCCGGATGTTCCCGTGAGGTTATCGAGCGAGGTGCATCACAGCTCGGTTGGGAGCTTGACAAGCTGCTTGAAATGACACTGCAGGCTATGGCTGCAAGTGAAGATAAGATCAATGCTGAGATGGTAGCAGAGGGCTGATGTAATGCACTTGCTATTCTTATGCAGCCAGAACAAAAGACGGTCTCTAACCGCAGAGAAGCTGTTTGACGGACAAAACGGACATCAGGCTCGTTCTGCCGGCACAGAGAACAATGCGCGTATCAAGCTGACTCCCGGACTGGTCGGCTGGGCGGATATCATCTTCTGTATGGAGAAAAAACACGTCCGGAGGCTGAAAGAGAAATATTCAGATATCATAGCCGATAAAACCGTCATCTGCCTGAATATTCCCGATGATTATTCTTACATGGACGATGACCTGTGTGAGCTGTTTGAGAGTGTTGTTCCAGAGTATCTTTGAGTTTTCAACATTCGCCAACGGCTTTTCCACAAAGTTTTAAACACGGGCATATGATCTTTCACAGAAGGGAAGTATAAATGACCACAGACAATAATGAGGTTGAGCAGATATTAGACCGCGATACCTACCGCCGAATCAAGAAAATGGACAGAGCTACGCTTGAAGGGCTTATACAGGACATCTTTGAGCGAGGACGGAAGAAAGGACTTGCCGAGGCAGGGGAGATAGTTGATGAGAGCATGGCTGATGACGGAGGTGGAACTTTAGACCTGCGTGCCGTTGAGGCGGAGATCAGAGGGATTAAAGGTATCGGCGAAAAGAGAGTCGAGGAGATAATGCTGATCTTTGAGAAGCATCTTGGTATTCTTGATGAGGAAGGACAATAATTTTTATGCGGTGTCAAGTATATGAACTTAACTCTTTAGGCAGCTACAAGTATGTTGTTGTTCTTTCAGAGCATAATGGAAGAATCGTTCTCAGCCGCCATAAAGAGAGAACCACATGGGAAACACAAGGCGGACATATTGAGCAAAGCGAAACGTCGCTTGAAGCCGCCAAACGTGAGCTTTATGAGGAGTCAGGAGCAGTTGATTATAACATAACGCCTCTATGTGATTATCGTGCGTGGCATGAAGAAACCGGAAGGGGCGCAAATGGTGTGGTGTTTCACGCTGTAATTCGTGAATTCGGAGCGATGCCGGATAGTGAAATGGCTGCAATCAGCGAATTTACTGCACTGCCTGAAAATCTGACATACCCGGCAATTACTCCGGTGCTGTTTGAATATCTGGCAAATAAATCATTATAAACATCACCTATTAGGATTGAAGCGATGGATATCTATACATAGAACAGTTGTATAGAATTAGAAAGATTATTTGTAGAAAGGGGGCACAGGAGTATGAAAAGAGTCCTTGTCAAATCCATTCACGGAGCATTCGACTATGTTATGAAGCATTACTACCCATATGGCATTGCTGCCGAAGCTGCAGAGCAAGGAGCGTTGACGGATACTTATGCTGTGATTTCCATACAGGACAGCCACACAGGCGGTTTCGGAGTGACGTTTGCTGAGAATCAGTTCTGCAAAGGTGTTCTGACGCTGTATTTCGATGATATCGTTACGGAGGTGGACGGAGCTGTTCTGTTTGATGATGACATGGCGGAGAGCATTATAAATTTTATTGAGCTGCATAAGACTAAGGTTGACACGCTTTTAGTTCATTGCTATGCTGGACAGTCAAGATCACGGGCTGTCGGTGCATTCGCTGTTGAAATGCTCGGCGGCGACAATCGCAAGTATTTTGAAGAAGGTGCGCCCAATCAGTATATCTATGATGTGCTTGAGAGTGCATGGGTGAGAAGACAGTTGGGTAAAATAGAATTCTGACGGATAATTTCCGTTATAGCGGTTGTGGAGTGATTTCCACAGCCACTTTTGCTTGTTCTACAGATTTCAACAATACAAAAGGAACTTCTGGAAATGCTATGCGAAATTATTGAAGAAAATATAAATATTGTTGCTGTTTTATAAATGCATCAGGTGCTTGACTTTTGCAATGAATTGTGATATAATTTTTTTAAGACATTTGACTATTCAGCAGAATTAAAATATAGTATTAAGCAAACCAATATGTTAGCAATCAAATTTTTTGTATATGATGTGGTCAAAAATACACCTGATTTTTATAAAGGTAACATATATTATGGGATTATCAATAATAAACGATTAAACGAATGTGGAGGTGATTTATAATGAATATGAAGGATGCATTTGAGCATTTTTTATGCTGAGAAAACAGTTCTTTGAAAAGTATAAGGAAGTTGATTTGCCCTTGCCGATGACTCCAATTGCTCAAGACAAACCATTTGATTTTAGGAAGTTAGAAAAAAAAAATGGGATTTGTCATTCACTCGGATATTAAGGCTTTTCTATCTACATATTGGTTTGATATGATAGAGGGTTTTTTATGGACGGATATATAAATATTAAGGGAGTCCAAAAACCTGAAGAAGTTATCAATGATCTTGTCACTGGATTTGCTATGGGAGATGCACTTTTCCTTTCCGATGCAAGATACTGGTATTTAGGCGGCTGTGATCCTTATTCTATGTATGTTAATAACACTACAGGTAAAGTAATAGCTGTAATTCCGTATGAAAACCAAGCTATTTGCCTATCTGATTCCATTTCAAATCTTGTTATGTATATGAAGTGCGAGCTTGACTATTAAATAAATTGATGAAAGACCATATAATAATCAGCCAGCGTAGACAATGTGATAAAATATTACGCTATTTATGTTTATTTGTTATTCGATTATATTCTAGTCGCGTTGTCTTTAATTATAATAAATATTCAAATTAAGGAGAAAAATATGAATGATAGTATTCATGCATACGATGGTATTGCCAACGAAGAGATTACAGAAACTAGAACAGTGTCATATAAAAACGGCACAATAACTCACGAATATACTTTGGAATACAACGAAGATATGATTGTTGACATGCCGTTTATAGGCTCAGGTGATAAGGCGGATTTAGCGTTTCTTCAGGAATTGCTGAAAGAATCCCCAGAATACATATCAAAGTATAACATCACCGATATTAATAACGGTAATGTAAGCGCTGTTTCAAACAATCCTCAGTGTTGGTATAGGGATGCAATGTATTATTTTCACAAACTGTTAGACAAACATCCTGGCGCATTCAGCAACGATACAGCAAACGGAAATGTTAATAATAGATGGAGAATCGAATATGGTTTTAACCCTATAGTGGATAGACAGTTTGTTGATTATTTCGGAAAATACGAAGAGTGTATGGGCGAGATGCTAGACCATCATCATATCGGCAGGGATGGTCAATGTATAGCACTTCCTGAATCAATACACAGAGGAGTAAACGGAATTCATGATGCAGAATAACTATCAGGAGTAACTCCTATTGCGGAAAAACATTCTGAAATAGCTCAATTGGCACTTGATAGTGGATTCATTACATCAGGAAATGATGTCCATAGCCTTTTAGATAATACTGGAAAAACCAAAATGGACTATTTTGCTGAACTAAAAACGCCTGCAGAACTGTTTTCGGAATTTACTGATTATTTAGAAAGCAGATTGCCTTCAATGGAAAGTGATCTTGGGGTCGAGTTTGATGTAATCGAAGGCGGAGATTATCCGATGGCAATCAATGAATCAAATCATTCTGCCGCAGCAACGATTACATATTGTGGTATCGAAATAGGCAGTGTTGTTGTATCAGATTGTTTGAATAAAGAATCTTTTTCTGATTCTCCAATCAGTTGGCTATTTTTGCCATTTGAAAATTTCTACGAGCTAGATATTTCGCTGGTTTCCATAAACGGGCTTGGAATAAATGGAGATTACGAAACACAGAAGGAACACCTCTATTTCATGAATCTTCAGAAAAAGGATTCGGAAAGAAATTACTATGATTACATATTTGAAACAGAAAGCACTGTTCTAATGTGTCTTTACACAGATAATAAACTGAATTCATTTACCTTAAAGATTAAGAACCAATAAGTATTTTAGGAGAAGATTATGAAAAAAATCCATTGTTTTAAATGTTATATAGCTATAATAAGTGTAATATTGTGCTGGGCATTATGGGGGTGTTCAACTTATAATTCTAGTGAAACAGAATATGTATCCGAAATTGCAACTTCAGACAGATCTGTATTGACTGAGCGTCAAAAACACATCTTGGCTGAAGAGTCACTTCCGACTGATTTAGACGAGCTCACAGCAAGTCAAAAGCGTGGCATTATGAATATCGAAAACGCTTTTTTGTATCTTGATGAAAAGTATCCCGGCATTGAATTCGATTATGTTTCACATTATCCGGCAGGCTTGATGGGCCAGGAGAAAACGGATTTTATTCCAAAAGGATACGATAAAGAAGATAGCCGGAATCTCATAACTGTTGAAAAAGACAGAAAAGGAATTTTCGATGACCGAAATGGTTATATGCTGGTCGCTGTGAGAGAAACAATGGAAAAAGTCATCACAGAATATGTGGAATCGTATTTCGGAGAAGGCAATGTTAAAGTGTATATTCATCCTTACTTAGCTGAAATGGAGTATGGTGACGAAATTAATGAAAATACTGTTAAAGATAAAGTAAAATCTACAGCAGTATTATTTGCCTCCGATGAATTATGTACCGAAACACAATTGGATGCTTTTTCAGATAACTATAAAAATGATGGGCATGATTTTGAATGTGAATTTAGAGCTACGATAATAAGAAAGAGCGATTTTGAAGGCTTAACATTCAATAATTGCGGAGATATGTATGATAGTGACCATATAATCTATGATATTGATATTGAATAATTAGATAGGAGATTTAATAATGACTTATTTTACAGCAGAAGAATTATGTATGATAGAAATGCTCACCTATTTTAATGAGGCAAGGAATGCTATTTATGGTGCAGTATCTTTATCGGTAACTGATAATAATACGTTTACTTACAAAACAGAAAACAAAACTATTGGTGAAATATTAAGTGAGTTTGATAGTGACAAAATAGCGATTCTAAAAAGTAATAACAGTATAATTGATACTAGTTATTTTATAAGCGGAAAAGAATGGGGGGCAGGTAATAGAATACATATTGAGTAATGCGAAAATATCAAGTCTGGTATACAAAGGTTCCTTTGATAGCGGAAGCATAACGCTTGGTTTGTGTTTTACAGATGGAGAGCCGAATTCTCAGGAGGCTATAGTTGCATTCCTTGGAACAGCTAATAGAAGAGAATGGCTCGATGATGTTGCTGCAGCTAAAATGGCTGATTCGCCTTGTCAGGAAGAAGCTCTTGATTACATAGATAATCTGCCTTATAGCGATATTACTGCCATAGGTCATTCCAAGGGCGGTAATAAGGCTATGTATACTGCAATACTCAGTGATAAAGTAACAAGATGTGTAAGTTTTGACGGTCAAGGATTCTCAAAAGACTTTATTGAGAAATACACTGGTGTGATAAGCGAAAAATCTTCCATAATTTCAAATTATTCTCTTAGCACAGATTTTGTACATATACTTCTTGAACAACTTCCGGGAACGCATCAGTACTACTGTGAAGGCTATGGGATTGATGATCCTCAGGGAGATGAGGGAAGTATTGTTGCTCAGAATCATAGCCCAAATTCATTTTTCAAAACTGATTCCAGCGGAATTGTAACGGAAGTTAACTATTCAGGACGCAATGCCCCTATATTTGACATTTCTACTGAAAACAGCAAAACAACATTACTAAAGAAGTATGTTACATACCTTTTGAGTTCAAAAAACAGAAGCGCTTATGATGCGTTGATTGATTATGTTGAGGATCTTTTGGATGCTATCCTTGACGGTAGTGATATTCAGGAAGCGATATTGGGGGATCTGCTTCAGCTTGGTACACTTATAGGGTATACAATTAGCTTTATTGAAAACGAAGAACTTAATCTCGATGATGCGAGAGAACTGCTTTATGCTCTTGGACTTGATAAGTGTGATACGACTGCTATAATCATTGAATCTTTGACGAATAAAGAGTTTAGTTATGATGATAATCCTAACAATGTACCGGGAATTATAAGCGGGATTTTAGGCTTTTTAGGCAATCAACTTACTGATGGTGAGGACGATTATCTGTTAAAATCGATAATATGGGATACGTTAGGCAATCATATCGATGACTATCTTGACGAGTATGATTTCTATTATCTTTGGAATACAATCGAAAGCAAGTACGAAGAAGCTCAGGAAAACGAAAATCTATATTATGACACAGATAATGGTCTAATACAGGACTGTGTCAATTATATGAAATCCAACGAATTCCGTAATCTTGTAAAGAATGATGCCCAGATTGATGACATAGTAGAGAATCTGGAAGCTTACCTTTCAGGTGGTTTATCAAATTTTGTATTGTATACGGTGATGATACAAGCTAAGTCACTTTTAGAAAAATATGACTATAGATTGAATTTAGGAGATGATAATGAAAATTATCGTGTGGGCATTAACCATAACTCAGTCTCTTTCCTCGGGCAGGGCGATGATATTTTCTTTGGTGGACGATACAAGGACATAATAATTGCTGGTTCTGGAGATGATTCTATCGCAGGCGGGCAGGGAAATGATATAATTCACGGTGGTTCTGGGAATGATTCACTTTACGGCGGTGACGGGAATGATGTTATCTATGGAGGAAACGGAAATGACACTGTCTTCGGTGGAGGCGGCAAAGACACAATCTACGGCGGTGCAGGAAATGATCATATTCACGGCGGTGCAGGTAATGATACCATTGATGGCGGTGCAGACAAGGATTTCATTCTGGGTGAAGCGGGCAATGATATCATAGACGGGGGAGCCGGGAATGACTATATAGATGGTGGTGCCGGCAACGATACTTTATATGGAAATACTGGTGAAGATGTGCTGTTTGGCCGTGAGGGCAAGGATACGCTGGACGGCGGATATGGAGATGACACACTCCGGGGCGGAGATCATGCAGATACATACTATTTCCGTAAATACAACGGCAGCGACACGATTTTTGACCAATATGGCGCAAACCTGATCATCTTTGAAGATATTGCGCCGGACGATCTCTCAATTTCCTACACTGGAGCATATCAGCAGGATCTGTGTTTTACTGTCGTATCTACCGGAAAAACGCTCACTATCCTTGACTATATGCATACAGCCGAGTATTTTAGATATCAATTTGAGGGCGAATCCGGCTACTATACCGTGAAAGACAGCGATGGTAATCTGTCTTTCTCTAAAATTGAAGGCAGTCATATGGGCGGAAGATATGATAGTCACTGGGACAAGCTGCATGACGATACCGGAAATGATAACAGCAGCAGATACAGTGCAGCAACTGTTGCACAGCCTCCGAGAGATCCGCTGGTCATTGACCTGGGCACTCCCGGAATTGCATTGACCACGATTGATGATGGTGTGTACTTTGATCTTGACAAAAACGGCTTTGCCGAAAAGACTGCGTGGATCGGCACAGAGGATGGATTCCTTGTTCTCGACAGAAACGGTAACGGCAAAATTGATGACGGTGGGGAACTGTTCAGCGATCAGGTCGAAATGAGCGACCACAGCCTTTCTACATCCGGCTTTGCCGCATTGTCCGAACTGGATGAGAACGGTGACGGTGTGATTGACAGCAAGGATTCTCAGTTTGCCAATCTGCAAGTATGGGTGGATGCGAATCATGATGGCAATTCAGAAAATGAATTGCATTCGCTGGAAGAACTGGGCATCACTTCTATTAGTCTGAATCATATCCAGACAGATACGGTTGATTCCGACACAGGGACAATTGTGACGGCATCTTCCGTTGTGACATTTGCAAATGGAACAGTCAGAGAAATCAGTGAGCATTGGTTCCAGATCAATTCGGCTGATACAGAGGAAATTACAGTAACCGATGTGGAAAATGATCTGACATCCTTCGGCAATATGCACAGCCTGTCTTATGCGCTTGAACATGATGAAAGCGGGGAACTCCAGAATCTTGTGGATTCTTTCAAGAATGCAGAAAGCTTTATTGAGAAGCGTGTGGCTGCAAGGAAGATCCTCTACTGCATCACCGGTTCTTCGGATATTGCAATCAAGTCCAGAGGCGGTGCAATCGATGCAAGAAGTCTGCATGTTCTCGAAACGATCATGGGCGTAGATTCCTTTGTTGGCGCAAATGGAAGCACCACACCAAATTCCAATGCTGCGGTCATTCTGAACCAGTTGTTTGCGGATTTTGACAGAACCTACTTTACTCTCCTGAACAAGGTTCTTGGTGAAGCGGATTATCTGGAAATGATAGAGGAAGAACCGAATGAGAACGGGAAGATTGTCCTGAACCTTGCACCGGTAGAAGAAGTTGTGGATCACTACATTTCTTTCGGCACGGATGTACGGGAAATGCTCTATAACATCGGCGTATATGTGAAAACATACGACAGCACATACGGAACAAATTATATGAGGGACTTTGTTTCTCATTATCCGGACTACGCTGCCGAGATCCAAGCAATGGTAAACGGCAATTTCGTCATCGGTACAAACGGAGATGATGCGCTGAACGGCTCCGGCGCACAGGATATTATCTGGGCTGAAGACGGAGACGACAGTATCAGCACGGGCACTGGTAATGACATCATCTACGGCGGCGCAGGCAATGATACGATCAACGCAGGCTCAGGTGATGATGTAGTCTACGGCGATGCAGGCGATGATGCCATCATCGGCGGTGAAGGAAATGATCTTATCTATGGCGGCGATGGTAACGACACGATCGAAGGCAACACCGGAAACGATACGATTTACGGCGGCAGCGGAAATGACACGATCACCGGAAACGAAGGGGATGACATGCTCTACGGCGGGGATGGAAACGATATGCTGGACGGAGGCGAAGGAAATGACATCCTTGACGGCGGAGAAGGAGATGATTCTCTCAGCGGCGGTACAGGAGACGACACGCTTTCTGGCGGCGATGGCGATGATACCTATTACATCAATGCTGACCACGGTAACGATACAATTTACGACTCCGAAGGACGCAGCACACTTGTGTTCGGCGATGAGCTGAGTGCGGAGGACTACGCATTGCGTATTGACATTCACAGCGGCATTTCGCTTGTCCATCACGAGACCGGAGAGACGATCTCTATTCCGGATTTCATCAATATGCCCGAATACTATGACTTCACATTTGATGGTGAAGCGCAGATCATTGGCGGCGGCGATTCTCGTCAGGTTATCGAAGGTACGGATGAAGACGATGTCATTACAGGTGGCAGCGGATTCAATATTATCAAAGGCGGTGATGGTAATGATACCATCACAGGTGGTGACAACCTCAACTTCATCTACGGCGGAGACGGTGACGACACTATCACTGGTGGCAATGGCATAAATATCATTCGCGGCGAAGGCGGAGATGATACAATTACAGACGGAACCGGCGACGGTTATCTGGATGGTGGCGACGGAAACGATACAATCCACGCTGGCGCAGGCAATGATATTTTGATTGGCGGTGCCGGAAACGACCGGCTCTTCGGCGAAGACGGGGATGATGTAATCGCAGGAAACGATGGGGATGATTATCTTTCAGGCGGAGACGGCAATGATACACTCTATGCAGATGCCGGAAATGACGAACTCCACGGCGGTAACGGTAATGATTCCCTGTTTGGCGGGGACGGCGACGATACCCTCTACGGCGATGCCGGAGATGACTATCTGGAAGCCGGGAACGGTACGGATACATTGTATGGCGGCACAGGAAATGACATCTTTGTCGGCGGTGAAGGCATCAACTATATCTATGGTGAGGATGGCAACGATACCTTCTATGGCGGAAATGGTTTGAACTATATGTATGGCGGAGACGGTGATGATAACTTCACTGGCGGAGAGCTTGCTGATTACATCGAAGGCGGTGCCGGCAATGATACCATGAACGGCGGAAATGGCAACAATGAGATGTACGGCGGCGATGGTGACGACTACATTTACGGCGGCGATGGTGACGACTACATTTACGGCGGAAACGATGATGACTATATCGAGGGCGGCAACGGGGATGACCATCTCTACGGCGGCAACGGTGTGAATACTATTTACGGCGGTGCTGGTAATGACATCATCTACAGCGGCGATCACGGCAGTTTCCTCTACGGTGGAGACGGTAATGACCGGATCTATGCCGGCGGTGGTGCAGATGTTCTTGACGGAGGCGCAGGCAACGATTATCTCCAGGGCGACCACGGCGGTGATACCTATATCTTTGGTATTGGCTATGACATCGATACAATCAACGCTTCTGCCGACCTGAACACGATCCGCATCCATGGCTACACAGTGGCTGATATGCATAATACCAGAATGGCGAACAACGACCTTGTGATTGACTTTGGTGAGGGGACAGGGGACAGACTGGTGATCCAGGGCTTCTTCAACTTCAACAGCAATCGTGACTTCAACTTTGTGTTCGATGACGAGACTGTTCTTGGACAGTATGATATTCAGGCTGCCTCTGCACCTATCATTGGTACCGATGCGGATGAATGGCTTGCAATTCAGGGCAATGACGGCGGTGTGATCCATGCAGGCGCAGGAAATGACGGGCTCAGCGGCGGCAGCGGAAATGATGAGCTGTATGGTGAAGCCGGAAATGATACCCTTTACGGCAATGACGGAAACGATATGCTTGATGGTGGTGCAGGAAATGACTCCCTCAACGGCGGTAACGGCGAGGACACCTACATTTTCGCAAAGGGCTATGCACAGGATACCATCAATGAGTGGGGCAGCGACCACAGTATCGTAATGCTGACAGACATCAACTCCGACGAGATCACTGTATCCGACCAGTGGGGCTCAAATCTGCTTATTTCTGTGAATGGTACAGATGATGTGCTGACCATCAGCAACTTCAAGTGGGGACAGTCAACATTCACATTCAAGTTTGCCGATGGTGCAGAAGGCTATGTGGATAAGGATACATGGCAGCTTGTACTGACAAAGCAGCCTGACGAGATCGAGGATACCGAGCAGGTAAATGCAGAGCTTCTGGAATCTCTGTATGCAGACGATACATGCTTGTCCGATCTTCTCACGGATGGCAGTACCGTGATTACCGATATGACCGAGAGTACAGTGCTTACTGACGAAAACGATGATATCTCGGATGTGACGGATATCCAGGCAATGCTCCTTGCAGAAAATATGTCTGCATTCGGCAACAATGATCAGATTTCCGACAGCGTGAACATCACTGACATTACAGTGGATACTTCTCTGACAGATTCACTGCTTGTAGGCGCATTACAGTAAAAGAGACAGATAGCGAGAGCGCAGCAGCTTTCATGCTACTGCGCTTTTTGCGCTTACGGAGGTTAGAATATGGCAAAAAAACAAGACAGTGGGTTGTCCTGTTTTATGATCGTCATGAAATTTCATGGCATTCCGATTACGAAGGAACAAGCTGAAAATCTGTCTGTCCTTGATCCGGTGCAGAAAACCGGAGAAATAGAGATCATGCAGTCTGCAAAGGCCTTGAAGATGAAAGCAAAGCTGTGCAATCTGAACATAAAGAAGCTGAAGGATGTCAACGCTCCTATGATTGCAAAAGGCAACGACGATGAGTTTTTCATCATTGCAAAGTCGCAGGATGACAAATTTATGATTTTGCATACAGACAAGCCTGCACCGGAAGTTGTTACCCGCGATGAACTTGCAAAAATGTGGGACGGAACAGCAATAATCATCAACAAAAAAGGCGTAATTGATCGTGAAGCAGTTTTCAGCTTTAAATGGTTTATCCCTACCATTCTGAAATTCAAGAAAGAGTTCATACAAGTTCTTATCGCAGTTTTTACAATACAGATATTAGGAATTTTGACGCCAGTCATGACGCAGGTGGTTGTGGATAAGGTGCTTGTGCATCGCAGCATCTCCACGCTTCATGTACTGACGATAGGAATCGCTATCGTGTACATTTATGAGCTGATACTGGGGCTGGCAAAGAATTATGTGTTTACCCATACCACAAACCGCATTGACGTGATGCTAAGTTTCAGGCTATTCAAGCATCTGTTTGCGCTGCCGCTGAAATACTTTGAATCCCGTCGTGTGGGTGAAACAGTAGCCAGAGTCCGGGAACTGGACAGCATACGAAATTTTCTGACTGGAACCCCGCTTTCATCGATGATTGATCTAATATTTATCATCGTATATATTGTTGTACTGTTCTGCTACAGTAAAATGTTGACTGTTATTGTTATCTGTTCAATACCTGTTTATGCGATACTTTCTGCAATCGTTACACCGCTTTTCAAGAAGCGTCTTGATGAGAAATTTGAAACAGGTGCGAATACGCAATCGTTTCTTGTGGAATCAATCACGGGGGTTCAGACAGTAAAATCCTACGCATTAGAGCCAAAATTTGAAAAGAAGTGGGGAGACTTGCAGGCTGAATATGTCAAAGCAAGCTATAAAACTTCTATGGTATCTGCTACGGCTGGAACAACAGGTCAATTCATTCAGAAAGTATTTGACCTGCTTATCCTCTTCTTCGGTGCAAAGGCAGTTATGGACGGTAACTTTACAGTCGGTCAGCTTGTGGCATTCCGTATGCTCTCCGGCAGAGTCAGCGGTCCTGTGTTGCGTCTGGTACAGCTCTGGCAGGAATACCAGCAGGCATCCCTTTCCGTCAAGCGTATTGGTGATATTTTCAATACCGCACCTGAACCGATCCTGAATGCCAATCAGTCTTCTATGCCAAGAGTTCAGGGAAAAATCATATTCGATCAAGTACATTTTCGTTATAATCCGCAAGGCGGCGAAGTTATCAAAGGAATGTCATTTGAGATACCAGCAGGAATGGTTGTGGGCGTTGTTGGACGAAGCGGATCAGGTAAAAGTACCATATCAAAATTGATACAGCGGCTCTACATACCGGAAGCCGGAAAAATATCCGTTGACGGCATGGATATTTCCCTTGTAAATCCCGCAATGCTCAGAAAACAGATCGGCGTTGTTTTACAGGAAAACTTCATGTTTAATGGCACAGTAGCGGAGAATATCTCCATTCACTGTCCCACTGCTACGATGGATCGAATCATAGAATGCGCCAAGATTGCCGGAGCGCATGACTTTATTCTTGAACTTCCTAACGGCTATGATACAATTATTGGTGAAAAGGGTATGGGACTTTCCGGAGGTCAGAAGCAGAGGGTTGCAATCGCACGAGCAATTCTCAATGATCCGAGAATCCTCATCTTCGATGAGGCAACATCAGCACTGGATTATGAATCTGAAAGTATCATTCAAAATAACCTGAAAGAGATCTGCAAGAATCGAACAGTTATCATCATTGCACACCGTCTTTCCACTTTAAAGGATGCGCAAAAAATAATGGTTATCGACAAGGGCAACCTTGTGGAATATGATACGCATGAAAAGCTCATGACTTTGAACGGATTGTATGCTTATCTATATATAATCAGCAGCAAAGGGGTGAGGTCGATGGATAAGGCACAGAAGGACTATGTTCTCAGGCATAGCAGTAAGCGTGATAAAGAATTGAAATACGACTTCATGCCGTCAATGCTGGAAATCATAGAGCGCCCGGCACATAAAGCCGGAACTGTTATCATTCTCGGTGTTTTCACGCTTTTAATTGCAGCAATCGTATGGGCTTGCCTGTCTAAGGTGGATATTGTTGTCACATCCAGTGGTACTATGCAGCCGGTAGGGAATATCAGTTCACTCAACACCTATACCAGCGGAACCGTGAAATCAATCAATGTTGAGGAAGGGGCATATGTGAAAGCCGGAGATGTGCTTATCGAACTCGATACGCAGAGCATTGACATCGACGTAGAAGCGCTTTCGCAACAAAAAGAAGTGCTGGAGGCGCAAAAAGAGATATACACAATGATAAAAAATGGAGAGGACGTTTCAACAGTCGATATTACAAAGTACGGTGCAAATCTTCAACCATACATCCTTACAATCATTGACAATGAGAAGGCTTATCAGAATAATCTGAGCATACTTGAAAGTACCAAAGAAAACGCCGGTCTTACAAGAGACATTGCACAAATCAAATATGATGACTACAACACAAATCCTATGATTTCCGTGGCAGAATTCAATGCACAAAAACTTGTGCTTCAACAGGCAGAGAATGAATATCTGCAGGCGGAGCTGAACATTCTGAATGCGCAGACTTCCTACAGTGAGCAGATCAACTCCAACATATCAGATATCAACAGTAAGCTGAAACAGGCTGATTCTGAACTTGAAAAGTATCAGCTCTCGCTTGATTACCAAAAGGTCATTGCTCCGGTCAATGGTTACATCAACAGCATTGCAGTAAATAACGTAGGTGAGACTGTAACATCGGCACAGCAAATTATAACGATCGTTCCGGCGGATGCACCTGTTGAGATGGCTTGCTATGTGAAAAACATGGATATCGCCGATATTATGGTTGGAATGGAAGCAGAGATAAAGCTCGAAGCTTACCCATACAACAAATATGGTACGGTAAAAGGGACGGTCAAGTATATCAGTCCCAGTTCTTTCAACAGTGAGCAATTAGGCAGCGTTTATCTTGTAAAGCTGGATGTAGATAACACAAACCCGGGTATCAATGTGATGTCCGGTTTATCAGGTTCAGTGGAAGTTAAAATCGGAAAGCAATCGGTTATGAGATACTTCCTCGATCCGATTGTGAAAGGTTTTGATGAAAGTTTGAAAGAAAAATAAAGCTATCAGCTATATGCCATTAACCTTAGTCTATTGGCGCACTCAAAAACCGTTCCGCATAAATCAAAATCAGCATTATGGCATATCCCATAATCAGCGGATACCCAAATGATACATAGTAACAGCACCCACTCGGAGCGTATCTGAGAGGGTGCTTTTTTTGGTGGTTAGTTTTACGCTCCGCAGGTTCGGACGGCTGTGAGGGGCATTTCCGTTCCGCTGGCGGTTATCATCAAGTGGAAGTCTGCTCGGAGATGTGGTGGGCAGCCTCATACTCACGGATACGGCGGTAAAATGTGTTTGCTGTCAAGCCCCATTCTGGCTCTGCGAAAAAATTTCTGTAAATTCAAAAACTGTGATAAAAAATGATATATGGGAGTGGCTTGAATAATTAGCCGCTCAGATTTTTTACAGTATACAATGGATACTGTAATTTGTCAAGGTTCTTTGGATATCAGCCTGCTGGAATGGAGCGCGGCGGAATGGAATCAGGCTGATATCCGGCGGCTCAGCCGAGCCTGTCGGGGTACATGATCTCCAGTTCGCCCAGGACTTTACCCCAGTTTCGCAGCGGCATAGTCCATTTTTTAGCAATCTCATGCGTTGCAAGATACAGAGCCTTCAGGAGCGCTGTATCGCTCGGAAATACACTTCTTTGCTTATTCAGACGGCGATAGCCGCTGTTAAGGCTCTCAATGGCGTTGGTGGTGTAAATGACCTTCCTGACGTCGGAGGAGAACTTAAAAATTGGCGATATTACGTCCCAGTTCTTGTACCAACTCTTCATTGCCCCCATACCCGATTTGATAGACAAAAAAGAATGTGATAAAATAGAAAGAAAA
>ENA-ORMN01002367-ORMN01002367.1-human-gut-metagenome-genome-assembly--contig:-NODE-2367-length-16565-cov-4.933071_pt1 | contig 16565 bp, 12 predicted proteins | sample MGYA00242102_ERZ508993 | MGnify/ENA primary metagenome ERZ508993 (study PRJEB26280, sample SAMEA2338770) | human gut metagenome | biome: human gut; feature: human-associated habitat; material: faeces... | reverse complement strand
TTGCCGATGAGCTTGGTCTGTCTCTTACTACTGTTTACAATCTGCTGAGAAAAGGACAGCTGCCGGGGGTAAAGGTGGGGAGAAAGTGGTTTATTCTTAGGGAGAAGATTGAGAAATTAGTATAAAATATAAGATGTTTTATGGCTTGCACTTGATAAGATTAAATGTTGAATTTTAATTTTTTGAATTTGTTGATAACTATATTAAAATATATAAATAGAAAATATAAAAATGCCTTAATCGAGTGCTAGGGCTGTAGTGGTATGCTGTATATTACATTGAGCAGTTGTCAAGATGATAATAATGTAGCTATAAGGATGGACGCTCTACAGCAGCTAAATAATGTTAGTTGAGATTGTTATATTTGCAATTAAATTTGAAATTGTTATTTATAAAAATTTATGAGCACAATGCTTTAATGACCACAAACTTTAGGAAAAATATCTACAATATATTGACAATTTTACAATGAAGTACTATAATGTAGAAAAAGAAATTTTAGGGAGGTTCTTAAATGAAATCGCAATTTACGAAACGGGTAATTTCTCTTACTATGGCAATATGCCTGCTTACAACCAATACGTATTTTCCGTTGAGCATCAATACCTATGCTTTGGAAAATGCTGCAGCTCAGACGGACTTTAGTAAAGCTGAAGATCTTGATATATCAGGTGCGTCTGATTATATTATCAAGCTGCCAGCAGGAACAACTAAAACTTATAATAACATTTATCTTAGTAAGAATGTAACTATCAAAGGAACAGATACGCCTGTAATCACAGGGTATCAACGGTCAGAAATGCCGATTTTACGTTGTTTAAACAAAATGAGCATCACAGACAAAAGTGATGCTCATTTTTCTATAATTTATCCGAAGCGATTGCTTGCGTTTGTAAAAGACTAAATCATTTCATTTCTTTAGCAAGAGCTATCAATAATTCAAGCTGTTTGGGGGAAAGCGACTTGAATGTTGTCATAGCTTCATTCAGCGTACCCGGACTTGTTACATCTTCCTCAAAGAAGTCTTTAGGCTCAATTCCAAGAAATTCGCAAATGTAAAGGAACATCTGCATAGATGGCAGAGCCTTCTTGTTTTCTATATTTCTATATTATTGATATAGCTTTGACTTTGCCCTAAGCTCAGGCTCATATCCCGTGCAGAGATATTTTTATCTGTTCTTAGCTTTGCAATCCTGCCCGAGATGAATTCGGCATCAATCATTCGTATCATCACCTATATATCATTATAATATACGAAAGCGATATTATATCTATACATTGTTTCAATTTGTATTGACATAACAACAATACTTAGGTATAATTAATATGGATACCGTTTTCAAGTCGGCACAGAACGTTTATGGGGAGGGTGTGATGATAAATTATATACTGTCAGCTTCTTCTGACACAGAGAGCTGTCCGATGCTTTTGAAGCGGAAAGGCAGATTGAAAAGCTCGTTGGGGAGCTGATTCGTACAAAGGATTACGTTGAATTTCTTGTGGGACATAACGGAGATTTTGACACGCTTGCTTCATCTGTGATACGCAGGGAAATTAGTTCCAATGATTATGGAAATGCTTCTCTTATCCTTGTTTTACCGTACCAGACAGCGGAGTATCTGAATAATGCGGACAGCTTTAAGGCGTATTACAATGAAGTGGAGCTATGCGAAAAGTCTGCCGATGCTCATTTCCGTGCAGCAATTCAGATAAGGAACAGATATATGATAGACCGTTCGGATCTGGTAGTCTGCTATGTGGAAAGAACAGTCGGAGGTGCATATAGTAGTGCATTGCGGTATGCCGAAAAGAACAAAATACCCTATATTAACCTTGCTTTGTCCGATGTGTGATCCGATTTGTACCGATCGTACATTTCCGTATCAAATCTTACAAAAAAAACCAAATCTGTCACAAATGCTGTCACAAAATGCAAATTAAACCCTTGATTTTTTTGACAAGCTGTGATATAATTTGCTATGAATACATTTAACAAAAATGTCAAACTATATTTAACGAAAGGGGTGTATTATGTTGCCGCAAACAATATTAAAATGTAAAATGTGTGGCGGTAATCTTGAAATTTCTAATGATGTAACCGTCTGTGAATGTGAATACTGTGGAACAAGACAAACTGTACCTTCACTTGATAATGAGAAAAAAACAAATCTGTTCCGTCGCGCAAACAGATACAGGTTTGAAAATGAATTTGATAAAGCAGCAGGAATATACGAAAGCATTATATGTAGGAGTACTGGAAGAAGATAAAAAAATCAAATCCAATTTATCAAAATTTAATGACTTTATTTAGTGTCTGCTCAACAACTGAAAAAGTGCGTAGAAGCTTTGCTTCGGAGCATTTTTTCAGTTGTTGGGTGCAAGGTTATTGGGAGGTTAAGTCAGATAACCTTGCGCCTTGCCGCCCGTCAGTGGCGGCAAGGGCAGACATTAATAAGGCAGTACGTCACAAATCTTTGATTTGTGAGTACGCACTATTTAACTATTACGAAAACCATACATAATTAAGCTGTGAGTATAAAAAACGAATGACAAAACATACTCATGGGTTACTAATAAAAAATTTTAGTATGATTCTAACGTTGTGAATTACCTGCATTGTATTATAGTTTAAAATACAATGCTTTAAAAAATGGATTATATGAGGGATTATTATGGCTTTTTTCAAATGCAAAATGTGCGGTGGCGATCTTGATGTACATGAGAATGTAAGTGTTGTTGAATGTGAGTACTGCGGAACAAAACAGACAATTCCGTCAATGGACAATGAAAAGAAAACAAATCTTTTTAACCGTGCCAACCGACTGAGAATTTCAAATGAATTTGACAGCGCGGCAAGTGTGTATGAAAACATAATTGCAGAATTTCCCGAGGAATCAGAAGCATATTGGGGACGCTGCCTTTGCAAATACGGAATAGAATACGTTGATGACCTTGTAACTGCCCGTAAGATCCCTACGTGCCACAGAACACAATACACAAGCATTTTTGAGGATAATGACTTTGAGCTTGCACTTAAATACACAGATCCCGTAGCCAAAAACGTTTATCGTGCCGAAGCAGATGAAATAGACAGATTACAGAAAGCAATTCTTGATATCGCTCAAAAAGAAGAACCTTTTGATGTTTTCATCTGCTATAAAGAAACCGCTGAGGATGGTCAGCGTACAAAGGACAGCGTAATGGCGCAGGATATTTATGATGCACTTACCGCAAAAGGCTACAAAGTATTTTTCTCCAGAATAACTCTTGAAGACAAATTGGGACAAGAATATGAGCCATACATATTCTCTGCCCTGACAAGTGCAAAGGTAATGCTTGCAATAGGTACAAAATATGACTATTACAATGCCGCTTGGGTAAAAAATGAATGGGGACGCTTTTTATCAATGATGAAAAACGATAAAAGCAAAGTTCTTATCCCATGCTATGCTGATATTGATGCTTATGATATGCCGCAAGAGTTCAGAAATCTTCAGGGTCAGGATATGAGCAAAATTGGTTTTATGCAGGATCTTGTAAGAGGTATCGAAAAGATCATTGGCAAAAAAAATCAAGTTCAAAATAAAGCAATTGAGTTAGACTCTATTGCTAATAATGACTTCAATGAAATTATTTTACGAAGCAACGGAGAGGATCTGATCAGCCGAATTGCATCCTATGGCGGAGCAAACTCAAACGACCTTTGGCCTAAAGGTGCAATAACTTCAACAGTTAATTTAAACAAATATCCTGTTATAGTATTTAATATTTTTTTAAATAAGAAAATTGGTAAAAAAGGCTCATCGAATTTAGGACTTGTAATATATGATGATTATGGAAATGTTTTACTAAAGAATGAAACTAATATCGCCGTCGAAGAAAACTATGATAGATTTAGCAAGATATGGATATTAAAAGACAACGATGGCAATTATGTTAACCCCGGATATTATTGGGCTGTGATATGGATAGATGATTCAAAAGCAGTCAAATATAAGTTTCAGGTAACATTGTCAGACGAGCCCCAAAAGCATCAGACCTTGTCAGAAAAATCAGAAGAAGAATTACAGGAAGAGATTAAACAATCTGAAAAAAAATATTTAAGAGTTGAAAAGTTTTTTATTTTTATTTTTGTTATAGGATTAATAATTCAAATCTTAAACGAAATATTTAATAGTGCTCCTTATGAAATAGTTGAAGCAATGCCTTTTTTTGTTGTTTCATCTATAGCTTATTGTGTACTATTAGGAGCATTAAAGTCTTTTTCTACTATAAGTAATAAAGATTTTCTTAAGAAATTTTATAAATCAGGAATCTCTGCTTACTTTATTATGGCACTGATAACATTCATCTCAGAATTATACATAGCCCAAAATGATGGAAATCTATCAACTGAATCTATACTTACTGCAGCAGTTGCACTGCTTATAACAAGTATAGTAATCTTAATTATAGCTAATTTTATTGGAGTTATTATCGGAAAGATCATTAAATTTTTCGTAAATTCATTTCTTTCCTGATATAATAAACATACAAGTTAATTTTTCTGATTTTTGAGGAGGATTTATAATGTCAAGATTTGTAATAGAATGCCCAAAATGCGGGAAATATGTTGAAGCCAAAAGCGGACTTTTCGGTACAACATTTTTAGGAACAAAAACTATTGACTGTACCTGTGGATATACCATAAACGTAAAAGCTGACAAGGTTACCTCACGAATCTGTGCACATTGCGGCAACAACGTCATTTTTGACCAGCGCAAGGGTGAAAATGCGATCTGTCCTGTATGCCACGGAAAAATAAACACCAGAGAGAGTATGTCTACACTTGCAGAATTTTCCTGTCCATCTTGTTCGTGCCACCTTTCTGCAGATAAAAATGCAAAAAAATATACCTGTCCTCTTTGCAATACAGAAATTTCTGTGCAACAGCAGATAGCAAAGGAAGCCGAAAAAAATAAGGGACTTGCCAGCGTTATCAAATACGAGGGTGAAAACGATGTTATTGTCTGGAAACACCCTATCGAGGATTTTAATCTTGGCTCTCAGCTTATTGTTCACGAATCGCAGGAAGCTATTTTCTTCAAGGACGGTCAGGCTCTCGACTTATTCGGTGCAGGACGCTATACGCTTGCAACACAGAATCTGCCTCTTCTTGAAGAGCTTTACAAGCTGCCCACTAATGCAGACACAATATTCCATTCTGAGGTATATTTTATAAATATGACCACCCAGATGGGCATAAAATGGGGCACAGACAGCAAAGTGCGCCTTTTTGATCCTGCATCAGGTCTTCATATTGAAATCGGAGCATGCGGTAATTTCAATCTTCGTGTTATAAATTCAAGAAAGCTTCTTCTTAAAGTTGTAGGAACAATGTCTTCACTTTCACAGGCAGATCTGGCTTATGACAGCATAGCTTATGAAGCGGATGGCAATTCATTCCGTGTAAAGGAATATACAGCAAAATTCAAGTCACTTATCATGACAAAGGTCAAGAGCAATCTTGCCCGTGCGATAAAGGAAAATAATATCAACATTCTTGAAATAGATTCTTATCTTGATATTCTTTCAGACAATATGAGAGATATTGTTAACGAAACATTGGACGAGTATGGTCTTACCATGCCTGAATTCCATATCACAACAATTATGACTCCCGATGACGACCCGGATTTCAAGCGTTTGAAAAAACAGTTTGCTGACAAAACACTGAAAGTTCGTGAAGAAGAGATACGAAAGGCAGAAGCGGAAGCTGCACAGAAACGAAAGATCCTTGAAGCACAGACTGAGGCACAGCTTAAAATGGTAAGCGCCCAGGGGGAAGCCGAGGCACTTAAAATCAAGGCGCAGGCAGAAGCAGAGGCTTACAAAGCGCAGGCTTACGCTGAAGCAGAAGAAATGCGTGCAAAGGGATACACATATCAGCAGGAAACAGCCCGTCAGGTCGGTTTGGAGGCAATGCAGAACGGCATAACAGGCAGTTCCTTCGGCGGCAGTCTGGGAGATGTTGCAGGATTAGGTGTAACCTTGGGTGCTATGGGCGGAGTACTAAATATGACCCGAGATGCACTTTCCCCTATCATGGATTCATCGGCATCTATAGGCTCGGGTATTGCAAATGCTGTGCAGACTCCGGCATCTAATATATGGGATTGCTCATGCGGTGCAAAAAATATAACATCAAAATTCTGCCCTGAATGCGGCGGTAAAAAAACAGAGCCCATCAAGACTGACACATGGGAGTGTGCTTGCGGTGCAAAGAATATAACATCAAAATTCTGCCCCGAATGTGGAGCAAAGAAACCCGAACCGCCTAAACCCTGGAACTGCGTATGCGGTGCAAGCGGAATAACATCAAAGTTTTGCCCTGAATGTGGAAAAACCAAGCCAACAACATGGGACTGCTCCTGCGGTAAAACAGGTATAACAAGCAAATTCTGTCCCGAATGCGGACATCCGAAGGGAGAATAATTATGGATAAGAAAACAGGTTCAGTAATTTCAATATATGCAATTATTTTTGTAATTTATAACATCCTTTTTTGGGTAATTCCGTTTCCTAAAAACTCTGCCTCAATGGTTGTATATGTATTCTCGCTTTTATCTATAGTTACAGCTTTGGGAATCACGTATATTGCGTTTGCAAAAGGGAATGGTATTAAATCAAAAATATATGGTTTTCCTATTTTTAAGGTAGGAATTATGTATGCAGCAATCCAAATTATATTTGGTATTATTATTTTTGTATTTGGATGCTTTACAGAGGTTCCGGTGTGGATTTCTATTGTATTGTCAGTAATTCTTGCAGGACTTGTTGCGATAGGAGTAATTGCAACAGATAACGCAAGAGATATTATTGATGAGCAGGAAGCTGAAACTATAAGAAGAACAAAGACCGTTACACAGTTCAGATTAAGCATTGACAATATTGTGGATATGTGTAAGGACGCTGAATTGAAGAAAAAGCTGTCATACCTTTCAGAGGACTTCAAATATAGTGATCCTATGTCCGCTCCTGAACTTGAAGAAATCGAAAAGAAAATCAAGGATGCTGTAGACGAACTTAAATATTTTGTTGACAACGGTGATGAAAAAGCTTCTGACAAAGCTGAGCAAATAAAAATAATGCTTGCTGACAGAAACAGACAGTGTAAAATGTATAAGTAAGGGGGTTTTATTATGGCAATGTTCAAATGTAAAATGTGCGGTGGTGACCTTTGTGTAAGCGAAGCAACCAAAGTTATAGAATGTGATTACTGCGGAACAAAACAGACAATTCCGTCAATGGATAACGAGAAGAAAATAAATTTATTTAAACGTGCAAACAGACTGCGATTTGCCAATGAATTTGACAAAGCTGCGTTGGTATATGAAAGCATTGTAGCTGAATTTTCCAGCGAATCAGAGGCATATTGGGGCCTTTGTTTGTGTAAGTATGGCATTGAATATGTCGACGATCCTCGGACAGCACAAAAAGTGCCCACTTGTCACCGCACAATTAATAAAAGTATATTCGATGATGATGATTTTCAATCCGCAATAAGCTATTCGGATAGTATTTCGGAAGAAATTTACAATAGTGAAGCAAAGGAAATTGACCGCTTGCAAAAAGAAAGCCTTGTAATTGCAAGCAAAGAGGAACCTTTCGATATTTTCATCTGCTACAAGGAAACCGCTGAAGATGGTCAGCGAACAAAGGATAGTGTTCTGGCGCAAGATATGTATGATAAGCTCACTGAAAAGGGTTACAAAATATTTTTTTCAAGAATTACTCTTGAGGATAAACTTGGTAAAGAGTATGAACCATATATTTATTCTGCACTTAATTCTGCAAAAATAATGTTATGTGTAGGCACCAAAAACGAACATTTTGAGGCTGTATGGGTAAAGAATGAATGGAACCGTTTCCTTAATATGATGAAGTCAGATAAGGATAAGGTGCTAATACCTTGCTATGAAGATATGGACGCTTATGATATGCCAAAGGAGTTTAAAAATCTGCAAGGTCAAGATATGAGTAAAATTGGCTTTATGCAAGATTTGGTAAGAGGTATAGAAAAAATTATTCCCCTGAATCGGACAGATTCACCAAATTCTTATAATAATACGCTAAAAATACAAAACAATATAAAATTCAGCAAATGTACAAAATGCGGAAGTGTTTTGCCTGCAGGTACAATAAGCTGTTCACATTGCTATTCACAAGAAATGCAAATAATCTCTGTTGATGATGCTTACAAACATTTTTTAAAGCTTGCGGAAAACTACAGTGAAAACAATATAAAACTCAGAGAAATTGAAGAAGTATTTAAAAGCAACAATATGTCAAAAGATTTCAGATACCATCATTTGTGCTTTATAAACCTTACATCAACTTCTCAAATGTATGATTGCTACTCCTTTGATCGACCTGATGCTGTTGAATGCATTAATAAGGCGATAAAATCAGCTTCAGGAAAAGATAAGCAGGAATTAAAGGATTTGTTGATAAGACTTAATGAAAAAACAGTTGAAGAACGTCGTGAAATGATATCGGATAGTTTGACATTATTGAAAAAAGGCAAGAAAAAAAACTATGGATATGCTGATGAAATATATGCAAAAGAAATAAAATCTGTATTCTCTCTCCCGATAAATTATTATGATTTTGATGACAAAGCAAACAAATCTGAAGAGAATATCATAAAATCTAAACGCAGGCATATGCAGAAATATTCAAATGAATTGAATGGTATGAGAAGAAGACTGAAAAGCAACATGCAACAACGGGAACAAGCTTTATATGTCGTTAAAGAAAGGGAACGTTCAACAAAAACACTTGAAGTATTCCACAAATATGTTATATGGGCAATATTGATTCTTGGGTATATTGTTATAGAGAATGCAATGCCGAATGGTACAGGGTGGTTTGGCGTTGAGGTTGGATGGACTGTTTTGATTGTAATTGTTAAGATAGTGCTTTATTTTGTTCAGAATAGTATGGAGAGCAGCTGTGCAAGTCAAAGAAAAAACATTGATATCAGGTATAAGTTGTCGGCTGCTGATATATTAGTTATTGAAAGGTATCACGGCGAATTTGAAAAATCCATTTCAGATTACAATGAACAAATAAAGAAGGATGAAAGTTTATTTTTACAAAACAAAAAAACCAGAGAATACGTCAGAAAACTTTGTGCAGATACATATCTTAAATGCATATCGGATAATGATATAGATTTTTATTCAGATGCATTTAAGGATAAAATGGATTATGAATCCTTTATTGATAAATATTCTTCATATAAAAAATTAATTTTGAAGGTACATGATGCGTTTAAAAAGAATTTTCCGATGCAACAGATTCCGGCATTAAACAAAATTGATAGTTTCCTTCCTCCAATTAAACCAGAGTTTTCGCCTTACTTAAGTTTCAAAGACGCTGATATTTTATATTCAAATTCCAAATTAAGAGATCGTTCCCATGAACTTATAAAAATTACGGAAGAAAATGAAAGAATAAAGTCTGATGTATCAAAATATGATGACTACATTTAATTAGTCTCTCCCCAACAACCCCCAAAGCTCGAAATATAGACAAAAACAGGCAAAAGAGGTATAATAGAAGTGCAAGGAAAAAGACTAAATCATGAAAAAAAGCTTGCACTTGAGGAGGAGCTTATGTATAAGTTTAATCGAAATTCACAGATATCATTCAGCGATTTTAATCAGCCGTTGGGAATGAAAATGAATGCAAACAACCGCTGGGTAAAAAAAGCTGAAATGATCCCTTGGAATAAAATCGAGGAAAAATATGCAGAGCTTTTCCCAAGCAAAACAGGTATGCCTGCAAAGCCGCTGAGAATGGCACTCGGGTCACTTCTTATCCAGAAACAGTATGGCTTCTCCGATGAGGAGCTTGTGGAACAGCTTCGTGAAAATCCGTACTATCAGTATTTTATCGGAATGCCCGGATACGAGGACAAATATCCCTTTGTACCTTCTCTTCTCGTTGAATTCAGGAAACGCCTTTCCGAGGAAATTCTCATTGAAGTCAATGAGATGATAATATCCAACGCAATGCCCGAAAAAGATGATTCCAACAATGATGACAACAACAGCAATAATTCCGACGGTGGAAACTCGGATAACAAAGATGCAGAAGCTTCGCAGGAGAAAGAAACCAAGAATGAAAACAGCGGAACACTTATCCTTGATGCAACCTGTGCACCTCAGAATATTGAATATCCTCAGGATGTAAATCTTCTTAACGAATGCCGTGAAAAGCTTGAAAAAATCATTGACAAAATCTGTTATGACTTCAATTATTACACTCCCCGTATGTATCGTGAAAAAGCAAGAAAAGATTATCTGAGTCTGGCAAAGTGCAAAAAACGTCCTGCAAAACGTATTCGCAAGGCTGTTAAGCAGCAGCTTCAATATGTGCGCCGTGACCTGAAATATGTTGATGAATTTCTTGCTTTGGACGATGTTAAGCTTACAGAAAAGTAAGCTGAACTTCTTGATGTGATACGCAAGGTTTATGAGCAGCAGAAGTTTATGTTTGAAAACAAAACACATTCGGTAGAAAACAGAATTGTGAGCGTCAGTCAGCCGTTTATTCGTCCTATTGTCAGAGGAAAAGCAAAGTCACCCGTTGAATTCGGAGCAAAGCTTGATCTGTCTGTTGATGAAAACGGAATGGCTCGTGTGGAAAAGCTTTCATTTGATGCTTACAATGAGAGTGAAGTGCTGAAAACTGCTGTTGAGAATTACAAGCAGCGAACAGGGCATTATACTGCAAGAGTTCTTGTCGATCAGATTTACAGAAACAGGGGAAATCTGAACTTCTGCAAAGGACTTAACATCAGAATTTCAGGAAAAAAGCTCGGCAGACCGAAGCAGCAGGAAAGCAACAAGAAAACCGAATACAAGGATAACACAGACCGTATTGAAGTTGAGCGCAAGTTCAGTCTTGCAAAGCGAAAATTCGGTCTTGGTTTGTTGTTGAGGAGATACTAAATAGCCCCACTTACGGAGTTTATCTGTAAGTGGGGCAAAATTTTTACCGCAGAATGGTCAGAATAATTACCAAATTCAAGGCGATTTTTCCGACTGATGATTCGCTCAAAAAATCATTTTTATGAGCGTAAAATAGGCCACAAGAAAGTGGACAATGCACTGGAAACTTGCATATTCCCAGCTTGCGATTTCATTTGAGGTCAGTTTTGCAGCCTTAACAGCTGTTGAGGGTTCTGCCCAAGTCTTCAAATAAGGTTATGCTTCCTTAAGGGTTATCCGCTCTTGGAATATCCGGTGAAGAATAAGAAAAGCAGCGACAATGCATTGCTCCTCACCGTATGTTTTGCAGACTGTTGTGTCGGGACGCTTCTCAGCGCTGTCCTCTTCGGCTGCATTTTTAGTATGGTCAAAGTTTTAGTGATTATTGCGTTTATACGGTTTGATTTTCAGGACCATTTATACTGAAAAAAGAGAGCAGTCGATCAAGCTGCATTCAACACAGAGTCATTTTTCTGCAGTTGACGTTTTTACAAAGATTATTTCGCAGGCCTAACTAGGCGCACATCTTTACTAAAGCAAGGTGTGCGCCTGGTTGCTTTAGTATATTGAATTTTTCAAATTTTAACGACTATCTCAGATCTAGGAAAAGAGTTGTAATCATCGTCGCTAATATCGCATATATCAATATTATTGTCATTGCAATATTTTATTTTCGCAAGACCTGCAAATAAAAGGGCTTCCATTTCAGTGTGTATATACTCATATTTGCTTATCGTATATGATGTAACTTTAGGAGAAAGACAGTATGCATTTTTTATTGAAAGACAATTTCCTTTGTTGTTTGGGGTTCGACTGGTACGATCCTTTTTGGGAATCTTATTAAATGATATAACTATTGGACAGTTTGGGTTCTGTAAGTTTAATGGCGATGAGCCTTTAATTTTGGTAAAGTTAATATTTTTAAAACATAATTCAAGACCAGAGTTGCCATCATTGTCAGCACCTTCCTGTGGAAAAAGCCAACTATATTTAAAACTAAAATAGCGATAAAAATTAATTTCATTTGTTTGGGAGACATCGGGCTTATTATAGTTTGGAGTATGGATTTCAACTTCTTGAAAACCTTGAATAGTAAAATTAGCATCGTTTATTGATAGTGTCGTTTCTGCATTTTCAAAGTCAGTTTCATCATATAGTACTAATTTCTTAGCACTTATTTGCGGCTTGAAAAAATTAAGAAAATATTTAGATGCCGGGTTTGTTTCAATTAAGCAGTTGGCATAGAATATCATATAACGTTTGGCAATTTCACTTCCTTCAGTGAAAAGATTTGATGATTTAGAAATAATCATATCGATATTTTCATTTAAAGTTTTATTTAAAGATATTTCTGATAAGATACTTTGTGTGACTTTTTTCATGTTCTTAAAATTCGTTTCCACTTCCTTTGCGGCTGCTACTTCGTATGATCTCTTGATTTCAAAAATTAAAGGCGCATATATAGCTTTGTTATTATGCTTACTTTCCCACAGTTCATCATCAAGAAAAATTTTGTTTAATAATGGAAATTGTTGTTCTGCCCAGAGTATGCACAAAGCAACGTTGGCTTCATCACATAATGATATTGCAGTCCAGAATCTAAGTATGCATGTGAAAATTAATTTTATTCTTTCATCGTATTGTTTGTAATTTTTATCACTCAAGAGTGTTAGCGGAGAGTCAATTTTAAAAAAGAAAGATTCAAGTGCCTCTTCAGACGGATTTGACAATATTTTTTGGCCTTTATCTTGTGTAAAGTTGTACATGGCACAAAAAATCAGACAAGGAAGGTAGGGGAGCATTTTTTCTTTGTTGCAGTAATTTTTAATTGGAGTTTCCCATATAATGCCTGTTGTGCCTTTATTCAGTGATGTTAGCTCAATACTTGCTGGATCAAGAATAACTTTATGGGGTTTACTCTTCTTCATAGTTATTCTTCCATTTGGATTTCTTTCAAAAGGGTAAACAAAGGTTAACTCTTTATTGAGATTAGTGGATATTTTTTTAAAATAAGATAGGAGTTTTGGGAGATACTCTTTGCTAATATCTTGCCCATCGTTTTGTGGACTAAAAAGGTGGCAAATTAGTGGATCGGAGCATTCGGGGTTAATAAGTTCTGAAGTGTCGTAAATACCAGTAAAACCTAAGCCGGATGATGGGGTATCTTCATCGGATAATGTATCTTCAGATTCCTTCGGCAAATTATGTTCTTTTGTTTGATTGTAACCATGGTCGCTTGATATGTAATTATTTTGTACGTTATGCGTATTTTCCATTGTAATTTCTCCTTCATGGGTTAATGGTTTTGCTCAGCGCTTTTTTTTAAAATATTTTGATTAACATGATTGCTCTTTAATAAATTAGTTAATATGAAGTATATCTACACTTATAAATATTATATCATACATTATAATTGATTTCAATATATTTGATTAAAGAAAATCAACAATAAATATGCTGCAAATGACGGTTCGATGGGACATAAAAGGTGTGGCAAAATCCTTGACTGTGGCCATAAAGCGTGATATTATAGAGTTGTAGCCAGTTAGTTGAAACCCGCAGGCAGCTTTAAAATTGAATAATATGCGTAATGTTCGCATACGCATATGAAGCGGGATTGACGGCTGAGCTTAGAGCTCGAAAGCATTTGTCATGGATAAAATCGTGTCAAAAGCGAAATTGCTATAGATCTTATATTGCGCAGCGCAATAACATGCTGGCAATATCTGAGCTTAAGCATCGTAGAGCATCCCTGAGACATTAAGTAGGGTATTCAGGCGCGCATGTGATACCTTATAATGGCGTAAGGGAATAGAAACTCGAAAAATTAAAAGGAGAATTGCTATGTCGGCAGTTATGACAGAGATTCATACATTTTTTGATAGCAGGGGAAGCTTTAACGAGGAAGAGTTTTATAATTCCGAGTTTTGCGCTAAACTTAAAACCGACGGGGCTAACGTTTTTCAATACCTTCCTGAAGCTGGTTGGTGGAAATGCCTTTCACCTTCACAGGTTTCAAGTTGCTTATTAGGACTTTTTCCAGCAGAAATTCGGGGAAAGGTACCACTAGCGGCTCTTGTCAGAGTGGCGAAAAAGATCATCATTGATCCTTCGCACCTAATTGATTTTGAGGTTATAGCAGATAAAGGCAGGTTTTTGGTTAATGCGAGTAATGGAGTGGTCAGAGTAAAGGCTAAACAATTTGTTCCGCATAACCCTGATTACATGTTTACTTACCGGCTCAATTTCAACTATGACCCTGATGCAGACATTACTATGGCAGAAGCATTTAACAAGTTCTGCCGTACAAGTCTTGATGGCTCACAAGATGCAAAGCTGCGGCTGCTGCAGATGATTGGGTATTGCATTTCTTCACTTGAGGGGGCGGAAAAGATGTTTGTCTTTTTAGGACCTTCAAATTGTGGAAAATCTGTTATTCTCAATCTTCTCGAGCGTATTATTGGTTCGGCAAACGTTACAGCCTTCCCGTTAAGTACGGTAACTGATGCTCGAAATATTGTAGAATTAAGATATGCAAGGGCCAATATTAACCGAGAGCTCACAGGTGCAAGGATTGCTCAGCCAGATATCCTCAAAAGTCTCATATCCAACGAAGTTGTTTCGGGTGAGCGTAAGTTCTGTAATCCGGAGAAGTTCAGAAATCACGCAAAACTATGCTTTGCAGGAAATGCTCTTCCGCAGTTGTGGGAGAGTGATGAAGCGAATAAGGCGATACTTAACCGCCTTTGTGTTTTAAGGTTTCCTCGCAGCTTAAGTGATGAGGAGAAAGACACTGGACTACTGAAAGCACTTATGAATGAGGTAGATGTAATTGCCAGTGTAGCCGTTAACACTCTCAGTAAGCTCATAGCAGATAATTACAGCTTTCATGAGGATCCTCTCTCAGGTGAATTTATGGATGTTTATGAAAGTTACAGTCAGGTACTTGAACAGTTTGTGAGCGACAGGCTTGAACTAAATCCGAAGATGTGCATACACACAGCAGATATTCTATCTCAGTATAAGAAGTTCTGTACTGATAATGGCTTCGATAATACGTCTAGCAAACGAGAGATAAGTAATTACATTGCTGCGCTTCAAGGCGTAAAAAGGGATAAGTTCAGACTCAACGGATCACCGCCATTATGCGGCTTTCGTGGGGTAGGGTTAAAGCCCTAAATAGAATTATTTTCCAGGTGTGTAATGGCTGCAAGATTAGCAGCTATACACATTGGGATAAATAGTTATTGATATCAGGTCAACAAAGTCTACAGGTCTACAGACCAAAAAGGAGAGTTCTAAAATGGCAAAGAGAATAAATATTTTAATTTCGGAGGAAAATCTTGCGATTATTGATAAGTACGCTGCCGCAGCAAAAATGAGCAGAAGTGCATATATTTCCAAGACGTGTATAGATAAGCCTCCTATTATAATTTCGGGAGCTGAAGAGATTGTACAGCTGCTTGGAAAATGTTATGCAGATAAAAAAATTTCACGTAGTAATAGCTCAAAGCGTGACATTGATCAAATCCTGGATGCTTTTACACGCATTATCGACAAGCTTAACGAGTTAAACAATGATTCTTCGGAGCACTATATTGAATCTGACAATTCAGAAGAAACTGCCGAGAGTGATTCATATATTACGTACGGTCCGGAGAAATCTTTTGAACCCAAGTCAAAAAATAATATAGATGTATATGTTTCAGCCGATGAGGATGAGACTGAACTGGTTTGGGAATGAGGTGGCAGCATTGATTTTAAAAGCAGTTAATAATACCTCCAAAAGCCTTCGTGAATGTTATGAATATGTAAGTGATCCTGTGAAGTCCAATAATTTATGCGATTCATATGGCTGTGGTAGCTCAGATCCAGTGGCTGCTATGATGGCAGTTAAGAGGGTGCATAATAAGTGCGGCGGCGTACAATGCGCACATTTTGTACTGTCTCCTGCTCCGGAAGATCAAGTGTCGGATAGCATGATGCTTGAAATAGCGGATGATTTTACACGACTCTTTAAAAAGCATCAGTCTGTTTTTGCAGTGCACACGAACACTGACAACATTCATGCTCATATCATACTTAACAGCGTAGGATTTGATGGTACTCGATTCAGGCAATATAAGCCTCAGCTTGCGGAAATAAAAAATTACGTCTCTGGTTATATTTGCCCTAAGTATAGTATAGCAGGTATTACTGGAAGCATAATTAAAGGACATGCCAGTTCTGATGAGGACATGGAGATTTTAACGGATGATTTTGAGCGGCTTATACAGAATAGTGCTTATATGGAGCATGAAGATTTTATCGATAATGATGAATGCGACTTTTCTGGTGACGGCGGATATTACCTGTGCGATGCTGGAGAGTATCTGCCCGAGAATTATGAGAAGCCGATAATTGGTGAAGATGATTATGCTCTTTGCACAGATAAAGATTACCCTATTTGCAATAATAGTAAGAAAGGTTGGTTTAAGGCAACACCGTACAATGCCGCCAATAAATTCTCACAAATCAAGTTAAACG
>ENA-ORMN01002365-ORMN01002365.1-human-gut-metagenome-genome-assembly--contig:-NODE-2365-length-16579-cov-40.098463_pt1 | contig 16579 bp, 12 predicted proteins | sample MGYA00242102_ERZ508993 | MGnify/ENA primary metagenome ERZ508993 (study PRJEB26280, sample SAMEA2338770) | human gut metagenome | biome: human gut; feature: human-associated habitat; material: faeces... | reverse complement strand
GCCGGAGACGCGGCGGCACAGGCTGTGGTGGACCGCTACTGCGTGTACGTGGCGGCGGGCATCACGGATCTGGTGAACATTCTGGGGCCGGAAAAGGTGCTCATCGGCGGCGGCATCAGCCGCCAGGGCGAGAGACTGCTGGCCCCCATACGGGCGTATGTGGCGGCCAACTGCTTCGGCGGGCACGACCGGACACCGCCGGTCATTGAATGTGCCCGGCTGGGCAATGAGGCGGGCATCATCGGCGCAGCGGCACTGTGAGTAAAAACGCACCTTGGGTCAGACCCGGGGTGCGTTTTTTATACCGTTTATGGGAAATGATATTGCACATTCTGGCAGAATATGGTACAATATGTCGTACCACAACAAATTTGGAGGGGCAACATATGGAAATGCGCCGATACGTAAGACACTCCCCTGCCTGGTGGATCGTGGGCGGTATACTGGCCCTGCTGACGGCGGGGTGTATCGTGCTGGGGCTGCTGGCGCAGCGGGACAGTGCGGCAGCGGAGGCCGTGCCCATCGGGGACGAGATCTATCTGGGCGACTACAACTACATCGACGTGCAGTACATGACCACCTGGGCCTATCGGGTGACGCTGGGCGACGGGCGCAAGCTGGTCTTCTATCTGGCGGAGGACACGGAGGGATACGGCTATCTGGTGCAGCTGAACGACGCGGAATATGCACGGTTCGCGGATATCGTGGACTATACCTATACCGACGACAGCGGTGACGGCGCAGTGCCGGACGATACGGCCGCGCCCTCGGAGCTGGCCGTCTATATCCCGCTGACGGAGACCACCGCGCCGGCACCGGTACGTCTGGCGGGCGTGATCTGTGAGACGCCGGAGGCATATATCGACGATATTGCCGCCGCCGTCGGCATGACCGCCGAGGACTTTGTGTACACCTACGGCGACTATTACATCGACAGCGAGCTGACACCGGACACGGGGAGCAGCTTTTGGTCCCTCATAGCCAGCTTCCTCGGGCTGGCCGCCTTTGTGCTGCTGGCGAGCGCCGCCTTGTACACCGCGCAACTGAACAGCACGCTGAAGCAGCTGAAAAAGGGAAAGCTGCTGGAGCGGGCGGAGAGCGAATTCCACTATCTGGAGGGTGACCGGCGCTCTGACGCGCTGGTGAGCACGGCGTTCCTGTACGGGCGGCGGCAGAACATCGTTCTGCCCCTGGCGGACGTGCTGTGGGTCTATCGTCACGACCTAAAGCTGCTGTGGGCAAAGCGCACCGTGGTGGAGCTGCTGACCTATGACGGGCGCAGCATCACGCTGCGGCTCGAAAGGGGCGGCAGCCGCCGGATGGCGGACGCTATCGTACAGGCGGTGTCCGCCCGGAACCCGGAGGCACTGGTAGGCCTGAACCGGGAAAATCAGCGGCTGTACAGCCAGCAGGTGCCCCACGCCAAGCGGAAACGGGTGTGGGCCACAGCCGCCGGCATCGGCGGCGGCGTGCTGGGCTATGCCATTGCCCGGGTACTGATACGCCTGCTGCTGTCGTAAACAGCGCAGCCCCGCCCTTCGGTCGAGGCTTTGTGCGGAAAAAGCACCCCCTGTCGGGGGTGCTTTTCTATTCAGTCGATGGTGCGGACGAAGTTCATGCCGCTTTTCTGCATATGTACGTCCAGGCGGACCCGGTCGCCGCGTATGTAGCTGCGGGTATACTCGTAGATACGGCCATCCTCCGTACGGGTGAGCCGCTGGTGGAAGAAGGCACAGCTGCCTGAGGGCACACCCAGCAGGGCGGCACAGCTGTCATCCAGAATAACGGCCTCATAGCTCTCGTCCGCAGCGAAGGGGACGATGCCCACATGGTAGAGCAGGCTGTAAAAGCTGTGGGTCTGGAGCATATCGCGGGTCAGATTGGGGTAGATGTACTGCGGGTAGTAGCTGGTCTCCAGGATCAGAGGCTCGCCGTCCACGTTGCGGACACGGGTGAAGCAGTAGACCGGCGTTCCCTCCCGCAGCTCCATCTTCTCGCAGACGGTGGGCTTGGGGACCTCCACAGCGAAGTCCACCAGCGTAGATGAGGGGACCTTGCCCATAGAGGAGACCTCGGTGGTGAAGGAATAGCGGACACCCCGGCGGTTGGTGGCGGGGTCGGCCACGAAGGTGCCGCGGCCGCGCTTGCGGACCACCAGGCCCTCGTCCTCCAGCTCTCCGATGGCCTGACGGACGGTGTTGCGGCTGATGCTCAGGCAGCGGCAGAGCTCGGCCTCGCTGGGGAGCAGGGCGCCCACCGGCAGGGCGCCGGTGGAGATACTGCGCTTGATGATGCCCACCAGTTGGGCGTAGAGGGGGATATCGCTGTCCAGCGACAGCGTAGTATGCAGAATGGAGTTCTGTTCCATGGCGGGGTTCCTTTCCCTTGCGTTACCCTTAGGTAAGTTGTACCTATTGTACCATACAATCCAGTGGAATGGTAGGGGGTAAATGAAAAATATTTGTCACGCTGTCGATTTTCTTTCAAAAACCGCCGGAAGCGCTTTCCCCCTCTGTACAGGCGGCGCGCAGCGTCTCTGTATGCAGACAGCGCCGCGTGACGCGGCGCTGTCTGCGGAACAAAAAGAAGGAAAACCTTTCGGTAGTAAGCGATTTACTTGTGGTCCACGCTGTACATATGCTCGATGAGGCAGAGGACCTTGTCGGAGTAGCCCATCTCGTTGTCGTACCAGCTGACGACCTTGACAAAGGTATCGGTCAGTGCGATGCCGGCCTTGGCGTCGAAGATGGAGGTATGGGTGTCGCCCAGGAAGTCGGAGGAAACAACGTCCTCATCGGTGTAGGCCAGAATGCCCTTCAGCTCGTTCTCGCTGGCCTTCTTCATGGCGGCGCAGATATCCTCATACTTGGCGGGCTTAGCCAGGTTGACGGTCAGGTCCACCACGGAGACATCCAGGGTAGGGACGCGCATGGACATACCGGTCAGCTTGCCGTTCAGGCTGGGGATGACCTTGCCCACGGCCTTGGCAGCGCCGGTGGAGCTGGGGATAATGTTGCCGGAGGCAGCACGGCCGCCGCGCCAATCCTTCAGGGAGACGCCATCAACGGTCTTCTGGGTAGCGGTGGTGGAGTGCACGGTGGTCATCAGGCCGTCGGTGATACCGAAATTATCGTGCAGGACCTTGGCGATGGGGGCCAGGCAGTTGGTGGTGCAGCTGGCGTTGGAGACAAACTGCATATCGCTGGTGTATTTGTCCAGGTTGACGCCGCAGACGAACATGGGGGTGTCGTCCTTGGAGGGGGCGGACATGACCACGTGCTTGGCGCCCGCGGCGATGTGGCCGGCGGCCTTCTCCTTGGTCAGGAACAGGCCGGTGGACTCGATAACGTACTCGGCGCCGACCTTGGCCCAGGGCAGGTTGGCGGGGTCACGCTCAGCAAACACGGGGATGGCCTTGCCGTTGACAACGATGTTGTTGCCCTCGGAGGAAACTTCACCCTTGAACTTGCCGTGCATGGTGTCAAACTTCAGCATATAGGCCAGGTAATCGGCGGGGCACAGGTCGTTAACGCCCACGATCTCGATGTTGGGGTGATCCATGCAGCAGCGCATGACCATGCGGCCGATACGGCCAAAACCATTGATACCGACTTTAATGCTCATAAAACATCTTCCTCTCTGATGGAATATCCTAAATGTATGGTATGTTTAGAATTATATGCAGTTGTTTCGCAAAATGCAAGCCTTTTTTGAAACTTTTTTTCGTTTCGCGGAAATTTGATAAAAATCTTGTATTCTTGCACCGCATTTGATATGATGTGAACAAGCTGACAGAAGTTGGCACGGTTGATGGCGCCGGGAAACTGGTATGCTGACAACAGAAGGAGGCTGGTCTCATGGAACAGGCACAGCAGGAAAAGGTATACATGGAGCGGCTGCCGCTGGTGGCGATGCAGATACGGTCCGCACTGGGCAATATCTACTACGGGATGCAGAAGCTGGCCCCCGCCGATGAACGGGACGAGGATCCGATACTGGACGCGAATGCCGCCATGCTCTACCATGGCTATTTCCGGTTGCTGCGGCTGGCAAAGAACCTGGAGTCCGCCTCTATGCTGAACCGTAAGGAGCTGCTGCCCACCGAAAACACGGACCTGAAGGTGTGGCTGGACGAGATCATCCGGGAGGCGGAGGTCCCCTTTGAGTTGAAGGGTGTACAGCTGGAGATGGTGTGCGAGGAACGCTACGCCATCACCGCCGTCAATGAGCCGTGGCTGAGCCAGGCCCTGTGGCAGCTGCTGTCCAACGCGCTGAAGGCCTGCTCCGCCGGTGGAAAGGTGACGGTGACGCTGGCCGTGCAGAAGCCCCATGTGCTCATCAAGGTGAAGGATACCGGCTGCGGCATTCCTGCCGACCGGCAGGAAATGCTGTTTCGCTGGCATATGCGGCCCATGACCCTGGACTATGTCGCCGGCGGCGTGGGGCTGGGACTGCCCCTGGCGCATCAGATCGCGCGGCTGCACGGCGGTCAGCTGCTGCTGAACAGCCGGGAGGGCCAGGGCACCACTGCCACCATCGCGCTGCCGATGGTACGGGCTTTGGGAACGCTGGGCGAGAACATTGAGGACTACACCGGCGGCTTCCAGCGGGTACTGCTGGAGCTGGCGGACGCGCTGCCCGACGAGGCATTCCTGGCAAAGCATTTGGACGAATAAGAACACGCTGTCGGGCGGAGGGCCGCCGCGGCACGGCAGGGACGCGCCCCTGCCTGCTATGGCGCTCTTCGCCCGATAGCTTTCCACATTTTCCCGAAAGTATGCGCCGCCGCTGAATGGCGGCGCATACGCCCCATGTGGGCGTGGGAGACATAGACTACGGAGAACGATCGTATGCGCAAGAAAAAGGTTCTGGTGGCCATGTCCGGCGGCGTGGACAGCTCCGCTGCGGCGGCACTGCTGGTGCAGCAGGGCTACGACTGCGACGGTGCCATGCTGAAGCTGGCCCCTAACGAGGACAGCCGCTGCTGCTCCGCCGACGACGCTGAGGACGCGCGGCAGGCGGCCACACGGCTGGGGATGCGGTTCTATGTATTCAACGAGACAGACCGCTTCCGCCGGTGCGTAATGGACAGGTTCACGGCGGAATACGCGGCCGGACGGACGCCCAATCCGTGCATCGACTGCAACCGGGAGCTGAAATTCGGCGCCCTGCTGGACCGGGCGCTGACGCTGGGGTATGACTATATCGCCACGGGGCACTACGCCCGGGTAGCCTATGACGCGGAAAGCGGCAGATACCGCCTGCTGCGGGGTGTGGAACGGCGGAAGGACCAGAGCTATGTGCTGTATCAGCTGACGCAGCACCAGCTGGCCCATCTGCTGCTGCCGGTGGGAGACTATGACAAGCCGGCTATCCGTGACAAGGCGCGGGAGGCCGGGCTGGACAACGCCGACAAGGGCGACAGCCAGGACATCTGCTTCGTGCCGGACGGAGACTATGTGACCTTTCTGCAGCGGCAGGGGCTGACACTGACGCCGGGAGACTTCCTGGACGAAGCGGGCCGCGTGCTGGGACGGCACCGGGGCCTGCCCTGCTATACCATCGGCCAGGGAAAGGGCCTTGGCGTAGCGATAGGGCGGCACGTATATGTGCTGGAGAAGGATCAGGTGCACAACGCCATCGTGCTGGGAGACGACGCGGCGCTGTATGCCTCCTCCCTGCTGGCTTCCCACGTAAACTGGATCAGCGGCCAGATACCGGCGGCGCCGGTACGGTGTGCAGCCAAGACGCGATACAGCCAGGTGGAGACCCCCTGCACCGCTTATCCCCTGCCGGACGGCGGACTGCGGGTGGTGTTCGATCAGCCCCAGCGAGCCATCACTGCTGGGCAGGCGGTGGTGCTGTATGACGGCGACGAGGTGCTGGGCGGCGGCACCATTGAAAAAAGCGAATAAAAACCTCCCCGGCGCATAGTGCCGGGGAGGTTTTTATTCGCTTAGATTTATCAGAAATGCGTCTCCACGAACTTGTTGAACTTGGCCACATCCATCTCGTCCTTATAGGTGTTCTTGAAGCGCTTGACCGTTTCACTGTTGTACTGAACGATGGCGCGGTACTTCAGCAGGCCTACCACCAGACCCACACCGCCGCAGATATAGCCCCAAGGGGAGGCCTTGGCACAGGTAAACGCCAGCGCCGCCAGCATGATCAGTGAGATCACCACGCCGGCGATCTGCTTCTTGGGGTGGATGCGGTCCACGTCCTCCTGCTTGACGATGCCCTCCTGGACCATGGCCTGGGCAAACTGCTTCTGCACGCCGAACAGGCTGGCCGCCTGCAGCATCATGGGCGCCACCACAAAAAAGGCAAAAAACGTGTCCACGACGCCGATGATCAAAATCCCTAAATCTCCCATTGTCTTACGCTTCCTCCTGTTGATGTTTGAATAGGAGCCGCATATCGCTCCGTGATGTGGCATACAGCATATGGCTGTAGCACAGCGAGAATTCCACGATATCGCCCACTTGCAGACGGCGGGGGCAGTCCTCCACGTCCACGATGCAGTGGTCGGAGGATCCGCCGATGACCGTCAGCCCCGGTTCGCGGGGGAGCAGGCTCTCCAGGTCGCCCACATCGGCCCGGCCCAGGGCCAGGAGGGCGCGGCGGCGGACACCGCGGTCCACATAGGTAGGCTTGCGGCCGAAGGCATCGATGGCCAGCTCGCCGATGGGATAGGTGGGCTTGTCCTTGACCTCCACCACCTCAGCCCGGAGGGTAAAGGTGTCCATGCGGAGGTAATCCATGTCGCGGATGCCCCAGTCCACCTGCAAATCCTTGCCCAGCAGGATACCCTCGCCGATTCGGAGGTGGTTGATACCGGCGGGCATGGTGCCCCAATGGACCAGCGTAAAGGAGCTGGTAGCGCCGCCGGAGACGACCTCCAGCGATCGGCCGATACGCGCCTCCACCCGGTGAGCCAAAGCGACCAGCTCGTTCATCTTGTCCGGGGTGGGCTTAGTGGAGCCATAGCAGGACAGGTTAACACCGATACCGGCCAGATGTACATGGGGCAGGTCCTGCTCCACCCGCCGGCAGACGTCCACCAGCTCGTCCTTGTCCCAGAAGCCCTCACGCAGGTCGCCCAAGTCGGCCATCACGATGACGCGGTGGGTCCTGTTCTGGCGGAGACACTCCTCCTCCAGCGCCAGCAGGGTGGCCCACTCGCTCTGCAGGGACGTGTCGCACAGGGCAACCACGTCCGGCAGCTCCGACAGGCCGGGGATTCGGATCAGGAGCCAGGGGCCGGGCACACCGGCGGCACGGCATTTGGCCACCTGCTCCAGGCGGCTGGTGCCCAACTCTGCGGCACCGGCAGCACGCAGGGCCCGGGCGACCTCCGGCAGGCCATCCGCACCCTTGATAACGCCGCAGACACAGATACCCGCGGCATTGCAGCGGGAGATCACCGCCCGGGCATTGCTTTGCAGCAGAGAAAGATCGATCTCTAATTGGGGATATTGCCGCACAGCGACACCTCCTATGTACTCAATAGGGACATTGTACCACATTCGTTTCGGTTTGTCACATCTTTTCGCAAAATTCCCGCGGCGGACAGCTTTTGCTGTCCCGCCGCCGATGCGAGGTGCCCTCCCCTGCCCTGCACGCAAAAAAGAGACCGCCGAAGCGGTCTCTTTTTTTGCTGGAGTATGTACTTACTTGGCAAGAGCCTTGTTGGCTTCGGCCATTTCGGCGAAGATGCCGGCGTGCTTCTTGGCAACGATGGCGCGGATGACCAGCAGCGTACCGACCATCAGGGCCACAGCGATCAGCAGGTTGACAAACACGTTCTGGATCAGGCCGGCCAGGATGAAGCTGACGAAGGACACACCAGCCACGGTCAGCGCATAAGGGATCTGGGTGAACACGTGGTTCAGGTGGTAGCAGTGGGCACCGGCGGAAGCCATGATGGTGGTGTCGGAGATAGGGGAGCAGTGGTCGCCCATAACGCCGCCGGAGCAGGCAGCCGCCAGACCGATGGTGCACAGTATGGGCTCCACGTCGTAGTTGAACACGGAGACGACGATGGGAGCCATGATGCCGATGGTACCCCAGGAAGTACCGGTAGCGAAGCCGATAGCCGCGCCGATGATGAAGATGATGGCGGGCAGGAACATACGCAGATCGCCAACGTTGGCCATAGCATTGCTGACGAAGTCAGCGGAGTACATGGCAAAGCGGGTGAAGGAGCACAGGGTCCAGGCGAAGGTCAGGATCAGGATGGGGGCGATCATCTGGATGAAGCCCTGGGGCACGGACTCAAAGGACTTCTCGAAGCCGATGGCGCCGCGCAGCCAGAAGTAGAGGAACGTGAACACGCAGCCGATCAGACCGCCGATGGCCAGCGCCGGACCGGCCTCGGCAGCGGAGAAGGCCGCCATAAAGGTCATGCCGCCATCGAAGTAACCGCCGGAGTAGACCAGAGAGACGATGCAGACAGCGATCAGAACGATCACGGGCACCAGCAGATCCAGCACGGAGGACTTGCCCTTGGAGCCGGTCTCGTACTCATCGTCGCCGGCGAAGGGACGCTCGGGGGTGGTGAACAGGTCGTCCTTGACCTGGGCGTTGTACTCATGGGTCAGCATGGAGCCATAGTCAATGTTCAGCACGGAGATGATGACGATCATCAGCAGGGTCAGCAGGCAGTAGTAGTTCCAGGGAATCTGCTTCAGGAACAGCTCAATGCCGTTGATGCTGGGGGACTGCACATAGCCGGAAACGGCGGCGGCCCAGGAGGACACCGGGGCGATCATGCAGACGGGAGCCGCGGTGGCGTCGATCAGGTACGCCAGCTTGGCACGGGAGATCTTGTGGGACTCGGTGACGGGACGCATAACGGCGCCCACGGTCAGGCAGTTGAAGTAGTCGTCCACGAAGATCAGCACGCCCAACAGCATGGTCAGCAGCTGCGCGCCGCAGCGGGTGTGAACGGTCTTCTTGGCCCAGCGGCCGAAGGCCTCGGAGCCGCCGCCCTTGTTCATCAGGTCCACCATGATGCCCAGGGTGACCAGGAACACGATGATACCCATGTTGCCGCTGTCAGCCAGCACGGAGATGATACCGTAATCGGCACCCACCAGGGTCACGATGGTATCCCAGGGAGCGAACTGGGTGTACAGCAGCGCGCCGACCAGGCAGCCCAGGAACAGGGAAGAATACACTTCCTTGCTGATCAGGGCCAGCACGATGGCCACGATGGGGGGCAGCAGGGACCAGAAGGTGCCGGCAAACGGAGTCTCGGAGTAGACCTTCTCCTCATAGGTGGTGTACTCCACGCCGTTGACGTCCTTGGACTTCTCTTCGGACTTGACGTACTCGGTACCGTCGGCGCCGACGATGGTGTTGCCATCCTCAGACAGTTCGAAGTAGGTGCCGGCCTCGGGGCTCACATAGTAGGAGCCGTCCAGCGCATACTTAGAGCCCTCGCTGTCGTCCGCGGTCTTCAGGATGCCATCCAGGAACACGCCGTCACCGGTGGTGTAGAACGCGCCGCCGCCGACGAAGACAGGGTTCTCCTTGCCCTTGAACTGCAGGCCCAGGATGACCAGCAGGACAATGAAGATACCCAGCGCTACGAAATACGCTATTTTGGTGCTTCTCTTTTCCATGTGTGTGATTTACCTCCTCACAAATTGGTGCCACCATCCTAACGTTTTCCTGGCAGATTGTCAACATTTCAGCAAAGCCGGGAGTGGGTAATTTTGAACAAATTATGAACCGGTTTTTCTCCCTTTTATCCAATTTAGCGGCCATTTTTCGGAATATTTATGACATTATTATAAACCTTTACAGTTTCTTAGCGCGCTTCTCCCCTCCTTTTTTGGAAATATATGTTTATTTTAGCCAATATTACCGGCATTTATAGCGATATATCGACATAGTATACGCAAAAAAAGAAAGCCCCCAATGGAGGGCTTTCTTTTTATTAGGCGGGGTATAGCTTACTTGGCAAGAGCCTTGTCGGCCTCGGCCATTTCCTGGAAAATGCCAGCGTGCTTCTTGGCAACGATGGCGCGGATGACCAGCAGAGTACCGACCATCAGCACCACAGCGATCAGCAGGTTGACAAACACGTTCTGGATCAGGCCGGCCAGGATGAAGCTGACGAAGGACACACCAGCCACGGTCAGCGCATAAGGGATCTGGGTGAACACGTGGTTCAGGTGGTAGCAGTGGGCACCGGCGGAAGCCATGATGGTGGTGTCGGAGATAGGGGAGCAGTGGTCGCCCATAACGCCGCCGGAGCAGGCAGCCGCCAGACCGATGGTGCACAGTATGGGCTCCGCATCGTAGTTGAACACGGAGACAACGATGGGGGCCATGATGCCGATGGTACCCCAGGAGGTACCGGTGGCAAAGCCGATAGCCGCGCCGATGATGAAGATGATGGCGGGCAGGAACATACGCAGGTCGCCAACGTTGGCCATGGCGTTGCTGACGAAGTCAGCGGAGTACATGGCATTGCGGGTGAAGGAGCACAGGGTCCAGGCGAAGGTCAGGATCAGGATGGGGGCGATCATCTGGATGAAGCCCTGGGGCACGGACTCAAAGGACTTCTCGAAGCCGATGGCGCCGCGCAGCCAGAAGTAGACGAACGTGAACACGCAGCCGATCAGACCTCCGATGGCCAGCGCCGGACCGGCCTCGGCAGCGGAGAAAGCCTCCATGAAGGTCATGCCGCCATCGAAGTAACCGCCGGAGTAGACCAGAGAGATGATGCAGACAGCGATCAGGACGATCACGGGCACCAGCAGGTCCAGCACGGAGGACTTGCCCTTGCTGGGAGCCTCATAGTCGTCGGCACCGGCGAAGGGACGCTCGGGGGTGGTGAACAGGTCGTCCTTGACCTGGGCGTTGTACTCATGGGTCAGCATGGAACCGTAGTCGATGTTCAGCACGGAGATGACCACGATCATCAGCAGAGTCAGCAGGCAGTAGTAGTTCCAGGGGATCTGCTTCAGGAACAGCTCAATGCCGTTGATGCTGGGGGACTGCACGTAGCCGGAAACGGCGGCGGCCCAGGAGGACACCGGGGCGATCATGCAGACGGGAGCCGCGGTGGCGTCGATCAGGTACGCCAGCTTGGCACGGGAGATCTTGTGGGACTCGGTGACGGGACGCATAACGGCGCCCACGGTCAGGCAGTTGAAGTAGTCGTCCACGAAGATCAGCACGCCCAACAGCATGGTCAGCAGCTGCGCGCCGCAGCGGGTGTGAACGGTCTTCTTGGCCCAGCGGCCGAAGGCCTCGGAGCCGCCGCCCTTGTTCATCAGGTCCACCATGATGCCCAGGGTGACCAGGAACACGATAATACCCATGTTGCCGCCGTCAGCCAGCACGGAGATGATACCGTAATCGGCACCCACCAGGGTCACGATGGTGTCCCAGGGAGCGAACTGGGTGTACAGCAGTGCGCCGACCAGGCAGCCCAGGAACAGAGAGGAATACACTTCCTTGCTGATCAGGGCCAGCACGATGGCCACGATGGGGGGCAGCAGGGACCAGAAGGTGCCGGCAAACGGAGTCTCGGAGTAGACCTTCTCCTCATAGGTGGTGTACTCCACGCCGTTGACGTCCTTGGACTTCTCTTCGGACTTGACGTACTCGGTACCGTCGGCGCCGACGATGGTGTTGCCATCCTCAGACAGTTCGAAGTAGGTGCCGGCCTCGGGGCTCACATAGTAGGAGCCGTCCAGCGCATACTTAGAGCCCTCGCTGTCGTCCACGGTCCGCTGGATGCCATCCAGGAACACGCCGTCGCCGGTGGTGTAGAACGCGCCGTCGCCGACGAAGACGGGGTTTTCCTTGCCCTTAAACTGGATCCCCAGGATGACCAGCAGGACAATGAAAACACCCAGCGCTACGAAATACGCTATTTTGGTGCTTTTCTTTTCCATGTGTGTGATTTACCTCCTCACAAATTGGTGGTGAATACCATCAGCCGGCGAAACAGCGTATCTGCCCCGCCAACCTCCTGTATCATACCGTCACGCCAAGATATTGTCAAGTTCTTAACGTCATATTCCATTATTTTAACAAATTGTGAACTCCGTTTTCGTCGTTTTTACAAGAGAAACCGGGCGGCAAACACAGCATCGTGCGCTTTTTACGGCAGACGGCACAAATCTTTCCGGGTCCGCGGACGCAAAAAGAGACGCCGGTGCGGCGGCACCGGCGTCCCCTCTGTTAAGTAAGCGTTTGTTTATTAACAATTCGTCAAGAGACTTTACAGGAAGAATTCCTTTATCTGACCGTACAGGATGAGGACCATGATCAGCGGCGTGATGAACTTGACGCAGACCTTGAAGAAGCCGTAGCTGCCCATGACATGACCGGACTGCTCCGTCTCTTCCTTGACGAACTCGGGGCCGATCTCCCAGCCGATCATCAGAGACATCAGCAGCGCGCCCAGCGGCATCATAACGCCCTCGGACAGCGCATCCCAGAAGTCCAGCCAGTCGGCAGCCCAGGTCTTGGGATTTGCAATGTTCAGCAATTCCGCAGGCGAGAAGCTGCTGGCACCCAGACGGTCAGCGCAGACCAAGATGCAGCCCAGGCCCACACAGGCGGCGGCGATGAGGGTATAGCTCTTGCGCTTGTCGCCCTTGCCCTCGTCGCGGGCCTTATCCACAAAGTGAGCCACGATGACCTCCAGCAGGGAGATAGAGGAGGAGATAGCGGCAAAGACCACCAGCAGATAGAACAGGATGCCGAAGATGGGGCCGAGGCCACCCATGCGGCTAAACACGTTCTGCATGGTGACGAACAGCAGGGACGGGCCACCCACTGCGCCGGAGGGATCCAGAGCGAAGCGACCGGGCAGCACGCACAGGCCGGCCATCAGAGCCACCATCGTATCCATGACCACGATCAGCAGCGCGTTCTTCTGGATGTTCTCCTTCTTCTGCAGATAGGAGCCGTAGGTGATCATGGCGCCCATACCCAGGGACAGGGAGAAGAACATCTGGCCGCCGGCGGTAGCCAGCACGGTCAGGACGTCGGGTGTCTCCTGCTTGAAGGTCACGATGCGCTGCATGACGCCGTTGATCTCCACCGCGGACATTTTCACGCCATCGATGACGGCGGAGGCGGGAACATAGTATCCATTTTCAGTAGCCCAGCCGGGGGCAAACATGTACTTCAGGCCATCCAGGGCGCTGCCGTGGATCACGTGCTCCACCAGGGAACCGTCCGCCTGGAGCACCTGCACGGTGGTGTCCACACCGTCCAGCGTGCAGGCGCGGATGATGCAGATCAGCAGAGCCACGAACAGGGCAGGCATACCCACGGAGCAGACCTTCTCGATGCCGCCGCCGACGCCGCCGAGAACGATAAGCATAGTCAGCACCACGAAAATCAAGCCATAGATAATGGCCTCGGTGGTGCTGGACATGAAGGCGCCGAACACCGCGTCGCCCAGAGAGGCGCTGGCCGCGTCCGCCGACGCGGCGGCGATGGCACTGGCGCCAAAGCCCGCGCCGAACAGGTCGCCTACATTGAGCACCACATACTTAATGCAGTAGCCGCCCAGCGCGCAGTAGAAGAACAGGATGAAGAACGCGGACAGGATGCCCATCCAGCCCATCCAGCTGAACTTCTTGCTAAGGGCCTTATATGCTGCCACAGCGCCCTTGCCTGTCTTACGACCGATGGCCAGCTCGCCCACCATGACGATGAAGCCGCAGCAAACAGCCAAAATGAGGTAAATGATGAGGAACGTGAAGCCGCCGCAGGCGCCCATCTTATTGGGGAAGCCCCAGATGTTGCCCAGGCCGACCGCCGAGCCGACCGCGGCCATCAGGAATCCGAAATTGGATCCAAAGCCTTTTCTTTCTTCCATTGTTTTCTCTCCTTACAAGTTTCCCCCGCCGCGCCGCGGCGGGCGTGTTTGTATCTTACAGCGAAAAAACCGCCCTGTAAATACAGACAGGCGTTTCTTAACACGGTGACAGCGGAAATGCTGTTTTTCTTTATCCGTACATTATAAAATTTCCGTAAAGCGTCGGTTCGTGTCGGCAGATATTTTCTCCAAAAGAAACACCCGCATATGAAAAAGACCGCCCGCAGGCGGTCTTTTCTTCTCGGTATGTATCAGTCTCCCTCGCGCATACGGTAGCCGACGCCCACCTCGGTGAAAATATACTGGGGGTTGCCGGGGGTAGGCTCGATCTTGCGGCGGATGTTGGCCATATTTACCCGGAGGATCTGGTTGTCGGTCTTGGCCTTGGGCCCCCACAGCTCCCGGATAATGAAGTCGTAGGTCAGGACCTTGCCGGCGTATTTGCCCAGCAGGGCCACGATCTTGTACTCATTGACGGTCAATCCGGCGTTCTCGCCGTTCATCAGCACCTGGTGCTTATCGTAGTCGATGGTCAGATCGCCGGTGACGAACTTGCCGGACTGGGCGATCTGGGTGTTGGAAAGGGTGGTGCGGGTGTGGCGGATGGCGGTGCGGATGCGGGCCAGCAGTTCGGAGGTGCCGAAGGGCTTGACCAGATAGTCGTCGGCGCCGTAATCCAGGGCCTCCACCTTGTCGTGCTCGTGGTTGCGGGCAGAAACCACCACCACCGGCAGATTGGACCACTTGCGGACAGATTTCAGCACCTCCATGCCGTCCATATCGGGCAGGCCCAGGTCCAGGACGATCATGTCCGGGCAATGGGAGGCGATCATGGTCAGGGCCTCCTCGCCGGTGCGGACAATGATGGTGTCGAAGCCGTTGGCGGTGAGGATCATGGAGATAAAGTTGCTGATGGACTGCTCATCCTCCACGATCAGGACTTTGTCTTTAATCTTCATCGTTTTCTCCTTTCATGGGCAGGGTCACGGTGAAGACCGCGCCGCCCTCCTGTCTGTTGTCTCCCCGTATCACACCGCCGTGGGCCAGCACAATGGTGCGGCACACGGACAGACCAATTCCCATGCTGCGCTTGCCGTCACTGCTGCGGTCGCTGCGGGCGGAGCCGTCGAACAGCCGGGGCAGCAGGTGCTGGGGAATGCCGCGGCCGTCGTCCGCCACAGTGAACACCGCGCAGTTGCCCTCGCTGGACAGGGTCACGTCGATATGGTGGGTCTCGCCGTGGATGACGGCGTTCTCCATCAGGTTCACCAGTACCTGCTCCATCAGCAGGGGATCCATGGGCACCATCATCAGTTCATCCGGCAGATGGACACGGATATCCACCTCCGGGTAGTGCTTGTGGGTCTTGGCCACGGCGGACTCGATGACCTCCTCCGCCGGCTCCGGCTCTTTCTTGACCTTAGCCTCCTCAGAGCTTATGCGTGTGATGGACAGCAAATTCTCTACAATGCGGATGAGCCACTGGGCGTCCTCGTTGGTGGATCGCAGCAGCTGCTGGCGCTGCTCCTGCGTCAGTCCGCCGTCCTGCTCCAGCAGAACGTTGGTGGCGCCCACGATACCGGTCAGCGGCGTGCGGATGTCGTGAGACACGGCGCGCAGCAGGTCGGCATACATCTTTTCGCGGTCGGCCTCCCGGCGCACCTGCTCGGTCTGCTTGGCCCGGCTGGTAACGGTAGCGGTCAGGATGGAGATGGTCATCATCACCAGGAACGTCAGCGGAAAGCCCGTCAGCGTAAAGCTGATATGCCAGAAGGGGTAGGTAAAGATGATGTCCACGCTGAACACCCCCACCACTGCCATGATGATGCCCAGCAGATAGCCGTCCGTCCAGTAGGCGGTAAGGAACACATCCAGCAGAAAGATCATGGCAACGTAGCTGGTGTCGTTGTGCATATCGAAGCTGCGAAGCAGCAGACAGCACATAACGGCTACCAGGTAGAGTCCCAGTGCTTTCAGCACATCCATGCCGGAAAAGCGCAGGCCAATGGTCCGCAGCAACTGTCTCCGGCGGGCTTGTTTACCGGTCATAGCCGCCCTCCCCTCCTTTTGATGACGCTATTATAACATACATTGTCGCTAAGGTAACGCTAAGATATCGTTAAGGTATCACGAATATCTCATTAAGAGCAACCGAAAATAACAAATAAGAGACGGCGTTGGCCGTCTCTTTTCATCTTTGCTGCGCGGGGATCAGGCTTTGCGATCTATGTGCAGGAGGCGTTTTCTGTCGAAAAACACCCATAAAAAAGCAAATCACCACGCTTTCGCGTGGTTTCCTCATCGGTATGCCTTACCGCTGGCTCACTTCCCAGTCGCTGTCGGCAAAGATCATGTCATCCAGGTCACCCCAGATCCAAGTTGTCGTCATGGTGATATCACGCTCCTTTCTTCCGTTTTACAGTGTTATTATATGCCGCGGCAGCCCGGATAACAAGGGCAAAATTGGATATTATGTATAAAGCTTTTGTAAACTTTTATTGCACATTGCACAATACTTATGAGTTATTTCTGTGTAACACTCTTGCGCTGTTGTGTGCTGTATAGTATAATAAAGTGTTCAAGCAGTCTTATGTGGTGAGGTGAGCACCTGATGAGAGAGTTTCACGGCGGCGACTATGATGTGGCCGTCATCGGCGCGGGGCACGCGGGCATCGAGGCCGCCCTGGCGGCGGCCCGGATGGGCATGAAGACCGTCTG
>ENA-ORMN01002363-ORMN01002363.1-human-gut-metagenome-genome-assembly--contig:-NODE-2363-length-16590-cov-15.275295_pt1 | contig 16590 bp, 15 predicted proteins | sample MGYA00242102_ERZ508993 | MGnify/ENA primary metagenome ERZ508993 (study PRJEB26280, sample SAMEA2338770) | human gut metagenome | biome: human gut; feature: human-associated habitat; material: faeces... | reverse complement strand
AAAGGCTCTGCCTTTGGAAACCGCAAGCTTTTGAAAAAGCTTGAGCAAAACTTTTGAGTGTCTTGGGAAGGTTTATTAGCTAATCGGTAGAGCTGAACGGCGTAGCCAGTTCAGCTACGGTAGTTACTTCAATCGCGGCAACAAACTTCCGTTATTCACCACGAGCGAGGCAAAGCCGAGCGATTCCGCGTCTTCGCCGTGGGTCGGCACCCACACTACATACGGCGGTAGGTTTTGACCTTGCGTCTGTTGCGACAGCGTTTGCTGTAAATTGTTAAAATGATTATGTAAATAATTACTAATAATACAAGCAATGACGCACATACAATAAACCAAGGGTTAGATACTACTTTGCCGATACCGTCCATAGCAACAAGCAAATCACTTTGGTCGATTGTTTCTGCGGCTACTAAATCTACGGTCGCAAGTTCATTATTTGCGTATTTTAGCGTGACTGTGCCGATTTTATCACCAGCCTTGACTGGTGCATTTACACTTTCAGGTAGGTGATAAACTTTATCTATGCTTGATGCCTTAATATCTGACGGAAGAATTGTTGAGTAGCTTGTTGCAGGAGAAAGCTTTAATCTATCTTTGCCCCAAGCAAAATTGATGTTTACTTCATCAACTATCGTTTTTTCGTCAATTACAGTTGTAAGCTGTAAGCTTGTAAACGCCCAGCGGAAAAGATTTTTTGCATCTTTCATAGCACCGTTTTCGAGCTGTTCACCATTTTTTGAATAGTCTGCACCGAGCGTAACGCATAAATATGAATAGCCCTCATAAACTGCTGTTGAAACAAGACAATAGCCTGAATCATCACCTGTACAGCCTGTTTTTGTGCCTGTTGCATACTTATAAAAGTAATCTCCTCCACGAACCTCGTCAATGAGGGAGTTTGTTGTAATAAGCGGTCTATCCTCGCCAAGACAATCAGAAACTGTTGTGCTTGTGATTTCAGTAAATTTCGGCAAGGTCATTGCATACTCTGTGATTTTTGCAAGGTCAGATGCTGTGGTATAGTGGTCTGGGTCGTGAAGTCCGTGAGGGTTCATAAAATGCGTATTTTCGCAGCCAAGCTCCTTTGCTTTTTTATTCATCATCTTGACGAAATTAGTTATACTTCCTCCGCCGACATAGTCCGCAAGAACCAAAGCCGCATCATTACCAGATGGAATCATAAGGCAGTTCAAGAGCTGGGTGACAGTAAGAGTTTCTCCACCAATAAGTCCGGCGGTAGAGCTTCCTGTACCATTAAGCCTATTGAGTATGCTCTGCTTTACGGTAACTTTAGTGTTGTCCAAATCCTTGATATTCTCAGTAACAATGATATAGGTCATAATTTTAGTAGTAGATGCCGGATAGCACTTTTTATCCTTATCTTTTTCATAGACAGAAATGCCAGTATCAAGATTTACAAGATAGACTGATTTTGAGTTTATATCAAAATCAATGCTATAAGAAATAGCACTTGCCTTATTCATAGGAATTGATGAAAATAATATACAAAAAACCAACGAGAAAATAAAAAAGCTTTTTAATTTCATAGAAAAAATCAATCTCCTGTGTTATAATTATTTTAATGAAAATAGCTATGTATTCAACAATTATTTTACATTATTTTTTGGCTTATTACAAACCAAATTATTTATAATTTTTCAGACTTTGTCGGGGGATTTTATGGTATATATTACGGGAGATATGCATGGAGAGCTTAAACGCTTTTCCGACCGAAAGCTGAAACGACTTTCGGAGGAAGATGTGCTGATGATATGCGGAGATTTTGGCTTTATATGGAATGGTTCAGAGCAGGAAAAGAAATTTCTTGAGGAAATAGGAGAAAAGCCATATAAGACGATGTTTGTAGACGGAACGCACGAGAATTTCGAGCTTTTAGAGAAATATCCGATTGAGGAGCTTTTTGGTGGAAGAGCTCATCATATTTCGGGAAACCTCTATCATATGATTAGGGGAGAGATATTCACAATAGACGGCGAAACCTATTTCGCCTTTGGTGGTGGAGATAGTCCTGACCGTGAAATTCGTATTGCGGCGGGAACATGGTATAAGCAAGAAATGCCGACAGTTGATGAGATGACCTATGCGGTCGAAAATCTGAATAGATATGATTATAATGTTGATTATCTTATAACTCATGAGCCATCAGGAAATGCAAGAGGTCTGATAGATTCAAGGTCGGAAATCAGTGCAATTGGTTCGTTTTTCGATGAAATTGCCAAGAATGTTAAGTATAAATGTTGGTATTTTGGCAGTGTGCATTTTGATAGAAGAATTTCGGGCAGGAATTATGCAGTATTTACAGAGATTTTGCCTATACATATGAAGGCTAAAAAGCGAAGATTATTTATGTAAGAAGGGCAAGGCTTAATTTACTATTAATAAAATTCAGGAGGAATATTATGAAAAGAAAAGGTTATATTAGTTGGGATGAATATTTTATGGGAGTAGCTTTACTTGCAGCAAAGCGTAGTAAAGACCCAAATACACAGGTTGGAGCGTGTATAGTACATAATAATGTAATACTCTCAACAGGATATAATGGCTTTCCTTATGGTTGCTCCGATGATGAATATCCTTGGGAAAGAGAGGGCGATTTTCAGAATAATACAAAGTATCCTTTCGTTGTACACGCTGAGCTTAATGCGATTCTCAATTCTCAAGGTAAATCGCTAAAGGGTGCGACAATATATGTAGCATTATTCCCTTGCAATGAGTGTGCAAAGGCTATCATTCAATCGGGGATAAAGGAGGTTGTCTACCTCTCTGATAAATATGCTGAATCTCCGGCAACTCTTGCATCAAAGAGAATGTTGGCATCAGCTGGTGTTACTATTCGCAGAATAGAAACAAGCATAAAAGAAATAAGCTTAGATTTTAATGTATGAATTATTCTAATAGAAATCGCCATAGCCCAATTACAAGCTAAGTGCAAGAGGGTTCACGGTTTGGCGAATTTTGTTTAAACTCGATAGTTTATCGGCAACATTAGTCAATAAGTGCGGACAAAATCCGCACTTAAAGCCCGCCAAAGGCTCTGCCTTTGGAATCCATAAGCAAGTCTATGGGGTGAAATTATGAAATCAGATGAATTTTTGAACTTATACAGAACTCTCGAAGAAGTCCTTAGTGAGAAATACAGTGACAGAACACGCAACTATGGCAGTGTTGTTGTACAATTTATGAATGATGTCGAAGGCAGACAATTCAAGGATAAGCTTAATCTTTGTCGGGAAATCCGCAATCTTCTTTCCCATCACCCAGAGGTGAATGGCGAAAAAATAATTGAACCCTCACAAGCTATGCTGGATATTCTCAACGAGGTTATAAACTATGTAAAGCGTCCGCCACTCGCAATAAGCTATGCAACACCTTTTGAGAATCTCTTAAAAGCATCTTTAAACAACAATGCTCTTACTATTATGAAAAAAATGGAGCGCAGAGGATTCTCCCATGTTCCAGTCCTCAACGGTGGAAAATTTATCGGGGTATTTAGTGTAGGTACGATATTTATGTATATCTTAGGTGGCAACGCAATCGAAAATATAGAAAAAATGGAAATTGGTGATTTTAGAAAATATCTTCCGTTCGAGGCTCATACTACTGAGCGTTTCAGATTTATTTCCGAATCTACAACCGTAATCGAAGCAAAAACCGCCTTTGAGCAACCACAACAGCGTTCACGCAGACTTGTTGCCCTTTTCATAACGGATAACGGCAGTCAAGGCGGAAGACTTCTCGGAATGATAACCCCTTGGGATATACTTAGGTCATAACAAAAAATCTCGTTCTAATTTCTTTAGCTTAGAACGAGATTTTTATATCTATTTTTTATGTTTATGCTCATCAATAAATTCTCCGTCTTTCATTTTTGCCCCACAAAATGAGCAAGCTTTTAAGTCATTAAAAAATATAACAACTTCAAGCGGAACTCCACATCTCGGGCAACGATAAAATATAGCTGTCCCTATAATAGCAACCGCCATAGTTACAGATGTTACTATTATGGAGATTATGCCCAATACACTGTATTGTTGGCATAGCAAAGCAAGAACAAAGGCTATTCCCATACCAATAGCTATCCAAGGCATAAGAAATTTATGCCATTTTTTAGGTGTTATCTTTTTCGTAAATCTCACCTCCTTTTATTACTTATATTACCAAAATAAATATACTCATACTATCAGATAAATATAAGATATTAGTAAAACTTGTGTAAATAAAAAATGCAAAAGTTTTGTAAGAGAGTTGTCAATTACTTTCTATAATCATAGACATATATAAGTACACATGATATAATGAATAAAAATTCTTAGGGGTGCTTGTTATGAAAAAAACAAAATTTATTTTAACTTTATCTTTTACTGCATTAACTTTGCTCAGTACTGGTATTGTTACCTCTGCAATAACTTCTCCAAACGGAAATGAAAATCAAGCTTTTTATACTGTGCCAACAAAAGACGGTGAAAAGACGTATCAAGTAAATGATATATCGGCTTTCGAAAATTTTGAACCAAATCCCGAGGAAGATAAACTTAAAGAGGAAGTTGTCCAAAAATACAAAAAGGGAGATCTAAAATCCTTAAATGTTGCAAATATATCCGATATAGATCTTAGCTTAGATGAAATAGATGCTAAGTATGAAGCCGAGGAAGAAGAAAGCAATAAAAACGACCTCAAGGCTTATGAAATTTTAAGCAAATACAAAGGCTCGAAATATGCAAGAACAACGTTCATCACAGATTATGAGCTTGACTTGACATATATGAGGGAAATGGTAACTCTTATCGAAAGCAACACTCTTCCTAAGGATGAATCCGATGTTCTTCATAGATATGTTTCAAGAAGAGCATATTGGATAACAGATGAAAATACAGCCAAAGAATTTGAGAAGTGGATGCTTGGATAATAATGGGGTAAATAATATGAAAAAAGTTATAATTCCCGCTCTTTTAATACTATCAGCTTGTATTTTATCAGCTTGCTCTAAAAATGAAAATACAGAGAAGTATATTTATGAAACTACAGCATATCAATATATAAATGACCCGAACCATAAGGAGCTTCAAACAAAATGTGAAGACAAGGAACAGATTGAAATTGCAAAAAAGATAATCAAAGACTCTGAAAAGGCTTTCAAAATAAGTCTTCAAGAGGCTTCTGATCGTGACTTAGGAGCGTGTTCAGCATATTGTCCGGATAAAACAGTGCTAGATAATGCAAGTACAACTAATATTTCTATCAAGTATTTGAACACAAAGCAAGATGGTGACAGTGGATATATTTGGGTTAAATATACTGCGGAATATCTTGATGGTTATGGTGAAGGATTTAAGGGAAGTTATGATGTAGTATCAAGATGGGAAATAAAGAAAGAAAACAACGAATGGAAAGTCACTAAAATAACAGAAGCAATATAACAAAACACCTCGGTCAGATTGATTGACCGAGGTTTTACTTTATTTAATCATATCTAAGAAATACTGGTGAACGCTTGTGTCATCAGTAAGCTCTGGGTGGAAAGATGTAGCAAGCTGATTGTCTTGACGAGCCGCAACTATATTTCCGTTTACTGTTGCGAGAACATCAACACCTTCTCCAACGCTTTCGATATATGGAGCACGAATGAATACCATAGGTACTTCACCGATACCCTTAACATCAGAAACTGTTTCAAAGCTTCCAAGCTGTCTGCCATAGGCATTTCGCTTAACAGTAATATCCATGGTGCCAAAGTATACATTCTTATCGTTAGAAAGATTATTCGCAAGAAGAATCATACCTGCGCAGGTTCCATAGACAGGAAGCCCGTCAGCAATTTTCTTTTGGAGAGTATCAAATATATCAAGCTCTTTCAAAAGCTTGCCCATAGTTGTGCTTTCTCCGCCCGGAAGAATAAGACCATCAAAATGCTTATCTAAATCAGCTTTTCGGCGAATCTCAAAGTATTCGACACCAAGCTTTTCCAGTATCTGCTCATGCTCAAAGAAAGAGCCTTGAACTGCAAGAACTGCAATAACCATTATCTGCTCTCCATTATTACTTTGATTTCATCAGGATTGATACCAACCATAGCTTCGCCGAGGTCCTCAGAAAGCTCTGCAAGAACAGCAGGATTGTTGTAGTTTGTAACAGCCTTTACGATAGCTGCTGCACGCTTCTCTGGGTTGCCTGACTTAAAGATACCTGAACCAACGAATACGCCCTCTGCACCAAGCTGCATCATAAGTGCAGCGTCAGCAGGAGTTGCAACACCACCAGCAGAGAAGTTGACAACTGGAAGCTTGCCATTTTCGTGTACAAATTTAACGAGGTCATAAGGAACAGCAAGCTCTTTAGCTGTATTGAAAAGCTCGTCCTCACGCATAGACTGAATCTTTCTCATCTCGCTCTGGATAGTTCTCATATGACGAACAGCTTGAATAACATCACCTGTACCAGCTTCACCCTTTGTACGAATCATAGATGCACCCTCAGCAATTCTTCTGAGAGCCTCGCCAAGATTTCTTGCACCGCAAACGAAAGGAACCTTGAACTTTGTTTTGTCAATATGATATGTGTCATCAGCTGGAGAAAGAACTTCACTTTCATCTATATAGTCGATTTCGAGAGCCTCGAGAATCTGAGCCTCAACGAAATGGCCAATTCTTGCCTTAGCCATAACAGGAATAGAAACTGCTTTTTGAATACCCTTAATCATCTTAGGGTCGCTCATTCTTGAAACGCCACCTGCTGCTCTGATGTCAGCTGGGATTCTTTCGAGAGCCATAACTGCACAAGCACCTGCTGCCTCTGCGATTTTAGCCTGTTCAGGGGTAGTAACGTCCATAATAACGCCACCCTTGAGCATTTGAGCGAGATTTTTATTAAGACCGTATCTGTTTTCTGACATAATATTAAAACTCCCTTATATTTTATAAAATAACATCTCAAGCCTGTGCACACGACCTACGAAACGTTTACATAAGCTCATTATAACTGAAACTGTCACTATTACAATGCACAGATTTTATATTTTTAAGGAGTACAGTTTTATAATTATCAAGTAAAATCATTAAATTTCGGCAAATTTTAATTATTGTTTCTTATAGTATCAATTAATACAATTAACGCTTCAACCTGTTCATCTGTCAGTCCTGATGTATCTATTTCTCTTTTTATCTCAACGCCTAAGAGAAAGTCTGTTGAAACTTTAAATATTCTTGCGATTTTTATTAAAACATCATATGCAGGATAACGCAGTCCGTTTTCATAGGCACTTATTACAGATTTTGTAAGTCCTAAAAGGTCTGCGAGCTGTTGTTGAGTAAGCTTTTTTTTATTCTGAGTGTTTTCAATCTGTTTCCAAAATTCACCAATCTGACACCGCCTCTCACTGAAATTATATTTTTATATAGTATTCATTTGGTACATTTTATCAACTAATAATTGAAATAGTTAATTTTTTATGATACAATCTCATAAAGCAAGCCAAAGGATATTATCCGTTAATCATACGGTAATAATATAGGCTGTTTTCAGTCCAAAACAAAAAATTTTTTAGGAGGTATTATTTATGGAAAAAAGTAAAAAAATGGCAGCACTTATTTTAGCAACTATGCTTGCGGTAAGCAGTTCATCAGCAATGGCTGTTACGGTTTCGGCGGAGGAAGACACTGCGGTTGCATATTCTTCTTCAGACACCGAAAGCTGGAGTGAGTATGACTATCAAATCCTTGATGATGGCACAATTGAAATTATATATTATTATGGTTGTGATGAGGTAATTATTATTCCAAGTGAGATTGATGGTAGAAAGGTTACGGGTATAAAAGGATTTAATCTTTCAAACAAGGAAAATATTAAAAGTATAACAATACCTGACGGCGTAACAAGCATAGGAGATAGCGCCTTTTCTGGTTGCAGAAGCTTAACAGATATAACAATACCTGACGGTGTAACAAGCATAGGAGATAGCGCCTTTTCTTGTTGCAGAAGCTTAACAGATATAACAATACCTGACAGTGTAACAAGCATAGGATGTGAAGCCTTTTATAATTGTAGTAGCTTAACAAATATAACAATACCCGACGGCGTAACAAGTATAGAAAGTGAAACATTTTATAACTGTCAAAGCCTTTCAAATATAGATATCTCAAATAGTCTTATAAGTATAGGAATGGATGCATTTGCTCATTGCAAAAATTTGAAAAATATAAAAATACCAGATAGTGTAACAACCATTGAGCTTGGAGCGTTTAATGACACACTGTGGTATAACAATCAACCTGATGGATTGTTATATGCTGGAAAAGTTTTATATTTATACAAAGGTGAAATGCCTGAAAATACAAAAATCACTTTAAAAAATGATACTTCTGGAATTGCTGATAATGCATTTAGTTATTGTACCAATCTTACAAACATAAAAATTCCAGACAGTGTAACAATCATCGGAGCATGGGCTTTTTTTAGTTGTCCAAATCTTACAGCTATAGAGATTCCAAGCAGTGTAATAGGTATAGGCGTTTATGCATTGTTGGGATGTGGAAATCTTACCATATATGGCAATATCGGAAGCTACGCTGAGAGCTATGCTAATACAAATGTTATACCATTTGTAGATATTAACAAAAAAATTACAACATTAACAAGCAAGGTTGATAACATATCCGTTAATGGTACTTTTGATAACGGCGTAATACTTAATGTAGAAAAAGCCACCGTTGAAAATGCTATTACAGCCTATAATATAACACTAAAAGATGAAAACGGCAACACTATTCAGCCAAACGGAACAATAACAGTTTCAATTCCAAGCGATAAAGCAAACTGCAAGGTATATTTGATAAAGGAAGACGGCACAAAAGTTGATATGAATGCAACCTATAATAATGGTAACTATGAATTTACTACTGACCATCTTTCTATCTATGCTTTGATTGCTGATACAAGTGAGCCAAGCAATGAGCCAAGCAATGAGCCAAGTAATGAGCCAAGCAATGAGCCAAGTAATACTATAAGTGATTCAAGCAAATCAAATAGTGATACAAATAATACAGATAGTAGTAAAATCCCAAGCGAAACAGGCAAAAATGGTGTAGAAACTGGTGACAGCAATAACTTATTTGCTATGGCAGCAATGCTTACCGGTGCAATTACCGCTATCTCAACAATTATATTTAAGAAAAAGCGTACCTAATATATAAATCAAATATTTTCAACTACAAAAATCCCACAGCTTCAATCATATGGAGCTGTGGGATTTCTTTATGAATATTTAATTGTTCTAATTTCTCTTAGGCCGCTTTGCTTGATTCAGCTTTTGAACTCTCTGGCTTACTTGACTCTGCCTTTGAGCTTTCTTCCTTACTTGATTCTACCTTTGAAACTTCGCTTGTTTCATTTGCAGGTGCGTCAGGCTCGCTTGAATCTACTGAATAAATCTCTACATCTGAAAGAATGACATCCATACCTGAACTTCCACTACCTTTAGAATAAACAAGCTTAATTGTAAGTGTGTCTACATCTTTTATATTAACCGCAAAGTTAATAGGCTCAGATTTATTTGTAAGAACTTCACTCTTATAAAGTGTCTTCTTATCGCCTACAACTTCAAAATGTGCTCTTGTGTCGCTCGAAATACTGCTATAATTATTATCCTTAACTGCTATTATGCCTTTAATCTTCTTATAGCCCTTATTAACATACATCTCTGCATACGCATTTTCGTGATATTTAGAAACAGACATTGTGCAGACATTATCGCTATTATACTCATTGCCTGAAATATCCTTAGAACCACTCTGGTATCTATAGAAATAATCTGAATTTGAGCTACTGAAACTAATATCCTGAAGCTTAACAGGAATTTCTTTATTCAGCTTTTCAAGCTGAGCATTGAGTTTAGTATAGTTATCACTGCCCTCATCGAACATATTCTTAATATTGACAATCAGATCAAGTGCATTTTCATAATCTTTATTGTTGAAATACTCGTCTGATTTCTTGATAATCTCATCTACATATGTAGCTATTTGTGCATTGATTTTCTCGTCATTTGTGAGATAATTATCATCTAAAGCATTTTGAAGGTCTGAAATTGCATATTTATACTCGCCATTATCAAATTCTTCTTTTGCCTCATCAAGATATTCCTGACGAATACCATCAATAGCCTTTGCCCTTTGCTCCTGAGCCTTTTTATAGTTAGCTGTATCCTTTTTTAATACTTCGTCATAGTAATAGATTGCATTACTATATTCCTTCTTTTTAAGATACTCATCACCTTGTTTGAGGTAATCTGCTGATGACTTGAGTTCTCTTATTTCTGACCTTACTTCGCTAAGTGAGGTTTCATAAGACATCGGTAAATCAGAAATATCATCAAGCTTATCCATTGCAGTATCATAGTCCATAGAACCATCATCATAAGCTTTTCTAACAGCGTCAACCTGAGCTTGAATAGCATCTATGACAGCTTTATTATCAGAAAGTGCTTTATAGTTATCGTAATAAAGTTCATTTGCCGTCTTATATTCACCATTATTAATAGCATTAATCATCTTATTAACTGGGTTATTTGCATTAGAAACCAATATACATATAACGATTACCGCCGCAATAATTACTGCTAAAACGACAGAGCCAATTATAATCATCTTTTTGTTAATTTTAAAATTGGATTTCTTAGGCTGTTGTGCCATCTGCTGTCCATTTGGCATAGCATAAGGATTTTGCTGTAAATATTGATTTGTCTGTGTCTGCTGTGCATATGGATTCTGCTGAGGCTGTTGAATCTGCTGTGCATATGGATTCTGCTGAGGCTGTTGTGCGTATGGGTTCACTTGAGGCTGTTGGGCTTGCTGAGTGTATGGATTTGCCTGTGGCTGCTGAGGCTCAGCAACTGCAGCTGCTGTTTGTTGTGCAGCAACCGTTTCTGCCTGAGCAGCTTGCTCTGAATTTTGTGCAGAAGCTTCTGGCTCTGCTTGGCTTACATTTTGTTCAGGTATAGGCTGTGTAGCAGGGAACTCAACTCTTTTGCCACAGTTTTGGCAAAACATATCGTTATCTGCTATTTTTGCTCCACAATTTTCGCAAAACATCAAAAATCAACTCCTAAATATATAATCATAGTATTTTTTATATAATACTACGATTCTAATTATAATTTTCTCAATAATATTTGTCAAGCAAAGAGCGTTAGTGATTTTGCCGATTTTTAACATAGCTTTTATGCAAAAATCTACTACAAAAAATATTGAAAATAAAAAGAAAAATTCATCAGAAAAGCAAAGTTAATTTTTTGAAAAATATATTCCAAAATCGCATTGGGTATGTTATACTAAAATCGTATGATTATAATTAATCTACAATACTTAGTGATGGATATATAATGTTCAGGAATAAAAAATTTTTAAGGAGTTGCACAAATGGTATTTGCAGATTTGTTCTTTATCTACTTTTTTCTGCCCTTATGCCTTATTTGCTATTTCGTGGCTAAAAAGCTCGAAACAAGAAACAAGGTGCTAATCGTATTTTCTCTCATCTTCTATGCCTGGGGAGAGCCTATCTGGATAATTCTTCTCTTATTCAGTGCGGCGTTCAACTGGATAATGGGTATGCACATAGGTGCTAACCGAAATAAACCAAGAGGTAAGATATTTATAGCTACAGCTATATCTGTCGATATACTTCTTCTTTTGATATTCAAGTATACTGGCTTCTTCGCAGAAACCTTTAACGGTATTTTCCACGCATCAATTCCTGTTCCACAGATTGCCTTACCGATAGGTATAAGCTTCTATACCTTTCAGGCAATCTCATATGTTCTCGATTGTTATTGGGAGAATGTTAAGCCTCAAAGACAATTCAGTAAATTCCTACTTTATCTATCACTTTTCCCACAGCTTATCGCTGGTCCTATTGTTCGATATAGTGTTGTTGAGCAAGAGGTTTCTAAGCGTAGAGTTACTGCAACCGACCTCAGCGAAGGTGCATTGAGAATTATTGTTGGTTTAGCAAAGAAAGTTATTATTGCAAATAACCTCTATGCTATCGTAACACAATTCTTTGGTCAAGATATTTCTACACTTTCTACTCTTGGAACATGGTATACTGTTATAGTATATTCAATGTATGTATATTTTGATTTTAGTGGATATTCAGATATGGCTATCGGTCTTGGCAGAATGTTCGGCTTCCATTTTGACGAAAACTTCAAGTATCCATTTGCCTGCAAGACTATCGCAGAATTCTGGCAGAGATGGCATATTTCCCTTGGTTCATTCTTTAGGGATTATCTCCTCTATGTTCCTATTTTCGGCAAGAATAGAAAATATTTCAGCCTTTTCCTTGTATGGTTCTGCACAGGTATGTGGCATGGTGCTGCATGGAACTTCATTCTATGGGGACTTTACTTCGGCTTCTTCATTTTCTTTGAGCAAAAGCTCGGCAAAAAACGAATAAAGAAGTGGCCACTATGGTGGAAGCACATTTATAGCAAGCTTGTTATTATAATCGGCTTCGGCATATTCTACTTTGAGGATATGGGACAGCTTGGACAGTTCTTCCTCAATATCACTGGTATAAGCATGATTTCAAACGGAAGTCCATTTGCAGACCAGCTCACTTGGAACTCCTTTGTAAATAACTGCTTCCTTATTATCTTTGCAATGGTTGCTTGTATGCCTGTTCTCCCTGCTATCAAGAAATTCTTCTTCGAGAACAGAAACAACACAATCTATGCTCTTGGCAGAATGGGTTCAACCGTATGCTGTGGCGTACTCCTTGTAATATCAAGTATTTTGCTTGTTGATTCTACAAATAACCCATTCCTCTACTGGAGATTCTGATTTAAACCTCGATTTGTGACATACTGAAAGGACTGTTAATATGCAAGATGACAGACAAAGACCACAGCCTGCACGAAGACAGAACGGTATGAGCAGACGAGCCTTAGAAAATGGCTTTTCGACCATATCCGTACTTATTCTGATGCTTCTTATGGCTATTGGTGTAGGTTTTTTAATATTCTTTCCACGCTCTAAGCAATCTGTTATTGAAAAGCGTGAATTGACAACTTTTCCGAGCTTCTCCTTTGCCAGCTACTTTAGTGGGGAGTTTACTGCTGGCGTAACAAAATGGTATGATGACACTGTTCCATATCGTGATGATTTCAAAAATATGGGCAACAATATCAAGGGACTTTTTGGCGTTACAACCAATGATACTGCTATTATTATAGGTAAACCCGTTAAGCCTGTTAAGAATAACAGTAGTTCAAGCGAGCCTGAAGCCTCAAAATCAGACACAACAAGCAAGAGTGATACCTCTACAGCAAGCCAGAGTGAGGAAACTTCTGAAAAAGACCAGAAGGACTTCCGACAAGAAGAGGCTGAGGGCGGTTACGAAAACGGTATGCTCATTATAAACCAAGACGGTCATTGGCGTGGACTTGAGCTTTTCGGCAATGGTTCTGGAAACAATTATGCCTCAAGCCTTAATGAGCTTAATAAACAGCTTGGTGGCAAGGTTAAGGTTTATTCTATGCCAGCACCTCTTGCAAGTGAATTCTATACTCCTGCTAACTTTGCAGACTATTCTGCAAGCCAAGAGGATTGCTTTAATAATATCGCCTCTAAGCTTGATGAAGGCATAACTTCGGTTAATATTTCAAGTGTTCTCAGAAAGCATACAGAAGAGCCGATTTACTGTCGTACAGACCATCACTGGCAGGCACTTGGTGCATACTATGCTTCAGAGGCTTTTGCAAAGGCTGCTGGTGTAGATTTCGCTGATATAAGCAAGTATAAAAAAGTCGATACTGAGGGCTATGTTGGTACTCTTTATGCGTTCTCAGGCGATTCAAGACTTCTCAACGACCCTGAAACCTTCACCTACTATGAGCCATCAGCTAAGTATACAACCTACTATTACGACCAAAGCTTTAATTACCAAGGCAGTTGGGCATTGCTCAATGAGGTTGATGTTGCAAACTCTTACCTCAGATATATGGGCGGTGACAGCTATGTTGTCAAGGTTAAAACTGCTGTAAATAATGGCAGAAAATTGGTTGTCATTAAGGATAGCTACGGCAACGCTGAAATTCCATTCTACACAAGTTCCTTTGAGGAAATTTATGTAGTTGATGTAAGATACTTCGAGAGAAATCTTGTAAACTTCATTAAGACAGTTGGAGCAACAGATGTTCTCTTCACAATGTCGGCATATTCAGTTGTCGGTGATAATGCAGACAATATTGCAAATCTTATAACTCAGGATTCATCAAGCACAATAGTTGATGAACAGGTCGCTAAAAAAGAGGAAGGCACCGACTAATCACAAAGTTTATGCACCCACAGCTCAAGTACTTAGCTGTGGGTGCATAAGACTATCAAAAACTATTTATTTAGATAGGTGTTCATCGCAATATAAGGAGGTAAATAAAATGCAGGAATTGAATTATCCATTCGACCCGTCATATATCATTAAGAAACGCAAGTCTATTAAGCGTGAATTACTTGCAGATGGCTCGGCAAGAATCAAAAAGAAAATCGCCGTTTTTGGTGGTTCTACAACAAACGAAATTATAAATACTCTTGAGCTTTTTCTGCTAAATGCTGGCATAGAAGCTGAATTTTATGAGTCAGAATATGCACAGTATGAACAGGACGCAGTTTTTCCAAGTGAGGAGCTTATCTGCTTTAAGCCCGATATTGTCTTTGTTCATACAACAAACCGTAATATCCGCAATCTTCCTGAGGTTACAGACAGCAAAGAAATTGTTGATGAAAAGCTAAAGGCTGAATTTGCCCGTTTCGAGAATATCTGGAACAGCATAAGAGATAAGTTTCATTGTCCTATCATTCAAAATAACTTTGAAATGCCATTCTATCGTCTTATGGGCAACAAGGATTGCTCAGATTATCGTGGCAGAACGAATTTTATAAGCCGTCTTAATCAGGCTTTTTACGATTTCGCAGAAAAGACCGAGGGCTTTTATATCAATGATATTAACTATCTTTCTGCCGATTATGGCTTGAAAGAATGGTCGAATCCAAGCTTCTGGAATATGTATAAGTACGCTATGTGCTTTGAGGCTATTCCATCCTTGGCTTTCTCTGTATCTAATATCATTAAGTCTATTTTCGGCAAGAATAAAAAGGCTCTTGCTCTCGACCTCGATAACACCCTTTGGGGCGGAGTTGTCGGTGATGACGGCGTAGACGGAATAGAAATCGGTCAAGAAAATGGCGTTTCACAATCTTATTATGAATTCCAAAGCTACATCAAACAGCTTAAATCTCTCGGAATAATCCTCACTGTATGCTCAAAGAATGACCACGAAAACGCTATCGCAGGACTTAATCACCCTGAGGGCGTACTCAAGCCAGATGACTTTATAATCATCAAGGCAAACTGGGAAAACAAGGACAGAAACATTGCAGAAACCGCCGCAGAGCTTAATATTCTGCCTGAAGCTATTGTTTTTGTTGATGATAACCCAGCCGAAAGAGAAATTGTCAAGGCACAGTTAAAGGGTGTACAAGCTCCTGTGATGGATTCTGTCGAAAACTACATCACTACAATAGACAGAAGCGGATTTTTCGAGGTTACTACATTCAATGAGGACGACCTCAAGCGTAATGAAATGTACAAGGAAAATGCTATGCGAAATGCACAGCAAGCCTCTTTCGCTGATTACGGCGAATATCTCAAGAGCCTTGATATGAAGGCAACTATCGGCGATTTTATTCCTGTATATATAGCAAGAATTACACAGCTTACTAATAAGAGCAACCAGTTCAATCTTACTACAAAGCGTTATACACAGACTGAAATGGAAGAAGTCTGGCACAGCCCGAATTATATCAGACTTTACGGAAAGCTTATTGATAAATTCGGTGATAATGGCGTTGTTTCAGTAGTTATCGGCGAAAAGCGTGAAGATACACTTCATATCGACCTTTGGCTGATGAGCTGTCGAGTATTAAAGAGAGATATGGAACAGGCTATGCTCGATACTCTCGTAGAAAAATGCCGTCAGAATGGCATTTCTAAAATCAGAGGATATTATTATCCAACAAAGAAAAACGGAATGGTTCGTGAGCTTTACGGAACATTTGGCTTTGCAAAGATAAGCGAAGATGAAAATGGTAATACCGTTTGGGAGCTTCCAATAGAGGGCTATGAAAATCAGAACCGTTATATTGAGGTTTCCGATAACGAGTAAATATATTTGAACTAACAAAGGAGATAATAGCTATGACAGGAAATGAAATTTTCGCAAGACTTAATGAGGTTTTCAGAGATGTATTTGATGATGACAGTATCGTTGTAAAGCCTGCAACAACAGCAGACGATATTGAAGATTGGGATAGCCTTGAGCATATCACACTTATCTCAGCAGTTGAGAAAGAGTTTGGTATGAAGTTCAAGATGGGCGAAATTTCTTCAATGAAGAATGTCGGCGAAATGGCACATATTATCGCAGCAAGAGCAACCAGATAATAGCAAAAAACTTCCCCAAGACACTGAAAAGTTTTGCTCAAGGCGGCGAGCCGCCGCTCCCAAGACGCGGAATCGCTCGGC
>ENA-ORMN01002343-ORMN01002343.1-human-gut-metagenome-genome-assembly--contig:-NODE-2343-length-16697-cov-18.930237_pt1 | contig 16697 bp, 16 predicted proteins | sample MGYA00242102_ERZ508993 | MGnify/ENA primary metagenome ERZ508993 (study PRJEB26280, sample SAMEA2338770) | human gut metagenome | biome: human gut; feature: human-associated habitat; material: faeces... | reverse complement strand
CCCAGCGGAAGGGGATGCCGGAGGAGCTGGCCGACGCCCTGCCCCCGGCGGACACGGTGACGGAGGCCGACTATCGCAGCCTTGTGACCCTGCTGGCGGAAAGCCGCCGGGCCATCCGCACCCAGGAGGAGCAGCGCTACGGCGACATGGTGGACTACTATACCATGTGGGCCCACCAGATCAAAACTCCCATTGCCTCCATGCGCCTGACCCTGCAGAACGAGGACTCCGGCCTGGCCCGCTCCCTGTCCGGGGATCTGATGCGGGTGGAGCAGTATGTGGAGATGGTGCTGGTGTTCCTGCGGCTGGACAGCAGCACAACCGACTATGTGATCCGCTCCCACAGCCTGGACGATATCGTGCGCCCGGCGGTGCGGAAGTTCGCCGGGGAGTTCATCCGCCGCCGTCTGCGGCTGGACTATCAGTCCCTGGACCGCACCGTGGTCACCGACGCCAAGTGGCTGGGCTTCGTGGTGGAGCAGGTGCTGTCCAACGCCCTGAAATACACCGCAAGCGGCTCCGTGACCATCGCCATGGACGGCGATGACCTGTGCATCCGGGACACCGGCATGGGCATCGCACCGGAGGACCTGCCCCGGATCTTCGACCGGGGGTTCACGGGCCTCAACGGCCGCCGGGACACCCGGGCCAGCGGCATCGGGCTGTACCTGTGCCGCCGGATCTGCCGTAGCCTGGGCCACACCATCCGGGCCTCCTCCGTGCCCAACCAGGGAACGGAAATCCGCATCGGTCTGGGCCAGAAGAAAACGTTGCCGGAGTGAAAATCGCCCCAAATCGCAAACAAAACACGACACCCCGTCAGGGGTGTCGTGTTCTTCTATCTTAACACTTTTCCATATGTAAAACAACTGAAAATTTACATAAAATTAACACTTAAAAATTGTCGAATATTGCCCCTTGCAAGATCAAAACCAGAGGTATATAGTATGAAATGTGATTTTTCGGTAAACAACTTTACAAAACCCATGCGAACTCCGGAAAAAGTCAACTTTTTTCGGGTCTAGTTTTTTTGGGCAAAAATTGCAAAAGCGCCATAAGCTGATGTTAAGGAAGCGTTAACGGCGATTTTGCCGGAAGGGAGGCGGAACCATGACAAGAGAGGACGCAGTGGAGCGGCTGTGCGATGTATACGGCGGCAGCTTCGACATCACCCGCTGTGAGGAGGCGGAGCTTCCCCTGGCGGCGAAGATGGACTTTTATGTCCACAACTCCAAATATGTGCTGTCAAAAAAAGCCAAGCTGTGGGAGGCCAACAGCTTTGAATATGTGTATCTGTTCAACGTTCCGCACCTGACCCGGGAGATCTACGAGCAGTGCGAGCGCCTGGCCTACGAGCAGGGCAGGGCCCGCATCCGGCCCGGCCCCAACCATATGTACACCTATATCTCCGCCATCTTCCTGTGCGACTCCTGCGACCCGGAGGCACGGAAGGCCCTGAAGCGGTGCCGCCGGTACGAGAGCTTCCGGCTGTCCTATTGGGGATGGATGGATTTTCATACCGCTCTGGTGGTGCTCCCGGAGGAATCCGTGGCCACCAACGCCAGCGGACACAGTGCAGCGCAGGTGCTCGAACGGGCCCTGTTTCATAAGCAAAAGAGAAAATTGTTTCGAAAGGAGAGAAGTTTATGAATGCTGCTTTGTTCCTGATCATTGGCGTTGCCGTGCTGATCGTAGGATATATTTTCTACGGCGGCTGGCTGGCCAAGAAGTGGGGCGTGGATAACTCCCGCGTCACCCCTGCCCACGAGCTGGAAGACGGCAAGGACTATTGTCCCGCCAAGGCTCCCGTTCTGATGGGCCATCACTTTTCCTCTATCGCCGGCGCAGGCCCCATCAACGGCCCCATCCAGGCCGCTGTGTTCGGCTGGGTCCCCGTTATGCTGTGGGTCCTGATCGGCGGCATCTTCTTCGGCGGCGTCCACGATTTCGGCGCCCTGTTCGCCTCCATTCGCCATAAGGGCGAGTCCATCGGCGAGGTCATCGGCGACGCCATCGGCGCCCGGGCCAAGAAGCTGTTCATCATCTTCGCGTATCTGACCCTGATCCTGGTGGTGGCTGCATTTGCCTCCATCGTGGCCAACACCTTCAAGGCCACCTATGTGGACGGCGTGCTGGATAAGGCCGCTTCCGCCGCCAACGCCTCCACCGCCATCATCTCCATCATGTTCATCCTGATGGCCATCGTCTTCGGCTTCTTTGTCTATCGCCGGAATGCTCCTCTGGGCATCTCCACCGTCATCGGCGTCATCGGCATCGCCGTGTGTATGTACATCGGCCTCCAGTGGCACCCCATCTATCTCAGCGGCAACACTTGGATGATCATCGTTGGCCTGTATATCGCCATCGCATCCGTCACCCCCGTGTGGATCCTGCTGCAGCCCCGTGACTATCTGAGCTCCTTCCTGCTGTATGCCATGATGATCCTGGCGGTCGTGGGCATCATCGGCTGCCACCCCACCGTGGACATGCCCGCCTTCACCGGCTTCAAGGATACGCTGGCTCCCTCCGGCACCTCCCTGGGCTATATGTTCCCCGCTCTGTTCGTGACCATCGCCTGCGGCGCCGTGTCCGGCTTCCACTCCCTGGTGGGCTCCGGCACCACCGCCAAGCAGCTGGATCAGGAAAAGGACGCCAAGCCCATCGCTTACGGCGGTATGCTGATCGAGTGCGCTCTGGCTCTGATCTCCGTCTGCGCTGTTGGTTACATCTGGGCGCAGTACGCCGACGGCACCACCGTGACCCCCACCGTGGTGTTCGCCACCGGCCTTGCCTCCATGTTCTCCAAGGTGTTCGGCGCCGGCTGCTACAACGTGGTGTATTCCATGCTGATCCTGGCCGTGTCCGCTTTCTGCCTGACCTCCGTGGATACCGCCACCCGTCTGGCCCGCTATATGTTCCAGGAGTTCTTCACCGCCCCCGGTGAGAGCCGCGAGAACATGCCCGGCTGGAAGAAGGTCGTGACCAACCCCTATGTGGCCACTGCCATCACCGTGGTGGCCGGCGTGGCCCTGGGCATGACCGGTTATGCCAAGATCTGGGCTCTGTTCGGCGCTGCCAACCAGCTGCTGGCCGCCCTGGGTCTGCTGGCTGTGTGCTGCTGGCTGGGCAAGATCGGCCGCAACAACAAGATGTTCTACTTCCCCATGTTCTTCATGCTGATTGTGACCCTGACCTCCCTGGCGTTCACCATCAAGGCCCAGTTTGCCGGTATCGCTGCCGGCGGCGAGGGTGTTGCCTGGTTCTACATCCGCGCGATCATCGCCATCCTGCTGGTGGTTCTGGCCATCGTGCTGGTGGTGGAGGGCATCCAGGCCCTGTCCCGCAACAAGAAGGCTGCCGCCGCCAAGTAACGGCTGCGTGATCCCTTCCGTTGCATAAAGCAATATAACAAATCCCGCCCCCGGCAATCGCCGGGGGCGGGATGCTTTTGCGTTCCGCCGATCTCCTTGCCGTGTCATTGCCAGGAGCGAAGCGACGCGGCAATCCGTTCCTCGCGCAGCGGCCCGCTGAGGGCAGCGGGCCCTACGGACGGCTTCCGGGAATCCTCCCATTTCCGGCAATCTCCCGGTACACCTGGCGCCCCACGCCCCCCTGAACGCCGAAACAGCCGTCTGACCGACGGCTGCTTCAACACGATTCACTTTCATATCCGCTTCCGATACACCAGGCAGCCCTCTTTTCCGAAGGCCCGGGCGGCATGCGCCACGGTGATGGCCGCCTCCCGGGAATAGGGGAAGAACAGCAGCACCGGGGTCCTGAAGGTCAGCACGATGACCTTGGGGGTCACCACGCACACGTCCCAGTCCGCCCAGTCGAAATGGGTGGGCTTTCCCTTTTCGTTCTCCTCCCGGATGCCGTCGGCGTCGAAGTTTACGGTGCCGTCGGGGCCGTTCTGCTGCCGGAACTGCTGCCAGCTGTGCCGGTAATTCCGCCGCAGCATACCCCGCAGCACCAGCTCCATCACGCCGCAGCCCGCGCACACCCCGGTCATGGCCCAGGACATGCCTCCCAGCTCCAGCAGGGCCGTCATGGCCCCCAGCACCGCCGCCAGGATCAGAAAGGCGATCCCCCGCCGCAGCAGTCCCCGGGCATACCAGGTGAAGCTGCGGCACCGGGCGTCATGCTTTTTCAGCCAGCGCCGCCGGGCCGCGATGCCCTGGGCCAGGTCAAACAGCCGCTCCGTGTCCGTCAGGTGATAGTGCAGCTGGAAGAAGGTCTCCCCTGTCATGCCCGCTCAGCCGCCAGGGCCTCCTCCAGGGCGTGGGCCATCTGGTCGGGGCAGGAGGTGGGCTTGGGGCCGCAGTGGATGCCCTTCATCCGCTCAATGGCGTCCTGGGCGTTCATGCCCACCACCAGGCGGCTGATGCCCTGCAAATTGCCGTTGCAGCCGCCCTCCACGCTGACGCTCTTGATCACGCCGTTCTCCAGCTCCACGGTCATCTTCCGGGAACAGACGCCCCGGGGGGTATAAGTATAGGTCATATCGCTCAAACTCCTTTTGTGTAATCAGGAGTCCATTATACCCCACCGCGCCGGATTTGGCAAGACCTACGCCCGCTGCTGCTTCCGCTGCAATTGCAATCGGTCGGCGATCATGGCGATAAACTCGGAGTTGGTGGGCTTGCCCTTGGCGGAATTCACCGTATACCCGAAGTATTTCTGCAGCGTCTCGATGTCTCCCCGGTCCCAGGCCACCTCGATGGCGTGGCGGATGGCCCGCTCCACCCGGGACGGCGTGGTGCAGAAGCGCTTGGCTACCTCGGGATACAGTACCTTTGTCACGGCGTTGATCACATCCATGTCATTCACCGCGATCATGATGGCCTCCCGTAGGTACTGGTATCCCTTGATGTGTGCCGGGACGCCGATCTCGTGAATGATGGCGGTCACCATCCCCTCCAGAGCTGGGGCAAAGGGAGCCTCCTCCTGCTCCGGTGCGGCGGCCTGCCGCATCAGCTCCAACAGGGACTCCTCGTTCACCGGCTTGGGCAGGAAGAAATACACACCCATTTCCATGGCCTGGGCCACGGTCCGGCGGCTGCAGAAGGAGGACACCACGATGGTCCGGGGCGCGCCCTGGCCCAGCTGGTTCAGCTGCCGCAGCAGCCCGAACCCGTCCAGGCCCGGCAGCACCACGTCCGTCACCAGCAGCTGCGGCCGCAGCCGCCGCACCAGGTCCAGGGCCTGGTCCCCATTTTCCGTGCTGCCTGCCACATGGAACTCGCCGGTGCCCTCCATCCGTTGTCGCAGCATGGTCCGAAACTCCTCATTGGCGTCTGCCAATACCACTGTTACCTTGTTTTCCATTTTGTTCCAACCCTTTTCCACACAATTTACACAGCCAAGGCTGTCGGTTTCACGGCAAACCAACATTTGTCGCTTGACCTGCATATAATTTACCAGGATTGGACAGGTTTTTCAAGGGGTAATTGTCGAATACTCATAATTTCTTTTCGACAAAACCATGTTAATTTGTTGTAAGTGACATATATTGTGGTTCTTAACAGGTCTTTAGCCAGCATCTTGTTATCCGCCGCGAACGAAATTTGCCCGATAGGACTCGTTGATTTCCCGCAGCTCCCGCTTTCCCTCGATATACGGGCGGTACATCTCCTCCACCCGGCCGCCGCCGAGATTTCCGCACCCGCTGCACCCATCGCAGCCGCCGTCGCACAGAGCCCGCCGGACGATCTCCTCCCGCTGGGCCCGGGTGGTGTCCTTGATGAGCACCGATTTCATATGCCGCACCTCCCTTCCTGGTCAGTATACCCCCGCCCCGGCGCTATATGCCCAAATTTTTTGTTCCGGACGCCAAATTTCGCCTTGACATTTTGGCTAAAATCCTGTATGATACTCCATGTTGTAAAGCATCATAACTTTACATAGGAGGGACCATCGTGAAGAACCAGACCTATCGCATGACGATGTTGTTCGATTTTTACGGCGAGGTCCTGACCCCGCGGCAGAAGGAATTCTTCGACCTGTACTATAACGAGGACCTGTCCCTGGCCGAGATCGCGGAGAATTACGGCATCTCCCGCCAGGGCGTCCGGGACGTGATCGTCCGGGCCGAGGCCATCATGACCGACCTGGAAGACAAAACCGGCCTCATGAAGCGCTTTATGCTGATGCAGCAGCAGGTGCAGGCCATTCTCGACGCCGCCGAGAAGATCCAGACCGTCAACTACCGGCAGTATGACAACCCGGAGCTGGCCCGTCTGGCCAACGAGATCACGCGCAGCGCCCAGGCGCTGAAGGAGTAACACCTATGGCATTTGAAGGACTTTCCGAAAAATTAAACGCCACATTCAAACGCCTGCGGGGCAAGGGCCGCCTGACGGAGGCCGACGTCCGGGAGGGCATGCGGGAGGTCCGCCTGGCTCTGCTGGAGGCCGACGTCAGCTATAAGGTGGTCAAGGACTTCGTGGCCCAGGTCACCGAGCGCTGCATCGGCGCGGACGTTCTGGACAGTCTCACCCCTGCCCAGCAGATCGTCAAGATCGTCAACGAGGAGCTGGTGCAGCTGATGGGCGGCACCAACGCCAAGCTGACCTTCGCCTCCAAGGGCCCCACCGTTGTGATGATGGTGGGCCTTCAGGGCGCCGGTAAAACCACCAACGGCGCCAAGCTGGCGGGCCTGATGCGCCGCCAGTTCGGCAAGCGCCCCCTGCTGGTGGCCTGCGACGTATACCGTCCCGCCGCCATCACCCAGCTGCAGGTGGTGGGCAAGCAGCTGGATATTCCCGTTTTCGAGATGGGACAGGCCAATCCCGTGCGCATCGCCGAGGAGGCCATCAAATACGCCCGGGACCACGGCCACGACATGGTGTTTCTGGACACCGCCGGTCGTCTGCACGTGGACGAGGCCCTGATGAACGAGCTGAAGAACATCAAGGCCAAGGTTCATCCCAACGAAATTCTCCTGGTGGTGGACGCCATGACCGGCCAGGATGCCGTCAACGCCGCCACCGCCTTTGACCAGGCCCTGGGCATCGACGGCGTCATGCTCACCAAGCTGGACGGCGACGCCCGAGGCGGCGCGGCCCTGTCCATCCGGGCCGCCACCGGCAAGCCCATCAAGTTCGTGGGCACCGGCGAAAAGCTGGACATGATCGAGCTGTTCCACCCGGACCGCATGGCCTCCCGCATTCTGGGCATGGGCGACATGCTCACCTTCATCGAAAAGGCCGAGCAGCAGTACGACGAGGAGCAGGCCCGGAAGCTGGAGGAAAAGCTCAAGAAAAACCGCCTGACCCTGACGGACTACATGGAGCAGATGGACCAGCTGCAAAAAATGGGCAACCTGGGCCAGCTGGCCGGGATGCTGCCCGGTGACATGGGCAAGCAGCTGGACGCCGCTAACCTGGACGAAAAGCAGCTGGGCCGCACCCGGGCCATCATCCAGTCCATGACCCCTCTGGAGCGGGAAAACCCCTCCATCCTCAACGCCAGCCGCAAAAAGCGCATTGCCGCCGGCTGCGGCTTGCAGGTGTCGGATGTGAACCGGCTGCTGAAGTCCTTCGAGATGCTCCAGCAGCTCACCAAGTCCATTTCCAAGGGCCGCTTCGGCGGCTTCGGGGGACCCGGCGGCATGCCTACCCTGGGCAAGGCCAAAAAGGGCAAGCTCCAGGGCTTCGGTCGGAAAAAACGTTTGAAATAAGTGCACAGGCATTTATATAATCTGAAATTACATTACAATTTGGAGGAAAAACATCATGGTTAAGATTCGTCTGAGAAGAATGGGCGCCAAGAAGGCTCCTTACTATCGCGTGGTCGTGGCGGATTCCCGCTATCCCCGCGACGGCCGCTTCATCGAGGAGATCGGCACTTATAACCCCTGCGTCTCCCCTGCCGAGATCAAGATCGACGCTGACCGCGCCCGTGAGTGGATCAAGACCGGCGCTCAGCCCACCGACACCGTTCGCGCCCTGCTGAAGAAGGTCGACGTTCTGTAAGGCAGGGGCACCATGAAGGAACTGCTGCTCTACATCGCCAGGAGCCTTGTGGACCACCCGGACCAGGTCACGGTGACGGAGGTGGAAAACGGCGACGAGCTGACGCTGGAGCTGCGCGTGGCCCCCGAGGATATGGGTAAGGTCATCGGCCGCCAGGGCCGCATCGCCAAGGAGATCCGCACGGTCGTGCGCTCCTATGCCCAGCGCACAGGCGTCAAGGCATCCGTGGATATTGTGGACTGATCGTCCGATATCCCTGCAATGGCTGAAAAAAGAGACAGACACTTTCGTGTCTGTCTCTTTTTTACGCATTTTCCTCCAGGTTGCGGAATACCGGCCGCAGCAGCAGGGCCGTCACATAGCTGAGGCTGCTGTATCCGATCAGCACCCACACGATGCTCAGGTAGAACCCCACCTCCGGGATGAACACGCTTACCCCCACCGGGACCGCCCAAACGGCCCAGATCAGCAGCATCCGGGGCAGGTGCCCCACCGCCACCAGCATGGCGTTTTTCAGGTGGTTGCGCCAGGTGTTTTCATACCGGGCCATCAGCGGGAAGGCGAAGGTCATCACCATGGCCGCCAGCTGCAAGGCGAACACCGCCAGCAGCTCCCAGAAAAACGAGTCGTTCAGCCGGGCCATATACAGGTCGAAGCCGCACAGGGCCGCCACCGCCAGCAAAATCAGCCACACCGGCGTGGCTTTTTTCCAGTTTTCGCCCCAGGCCCGGAAGAATTGCCGGGCAACGTGGCCGTCCTCCCCGGCGATGAGCTTTCCCAGCACCTGGTACAGGGCGGCGCAGGAGGCCCCCATGGTCACCACCGGCAGCGAGCACACCAGCCACAGCACATTCAGAACGATCAGGCTCCAAACCCGCTCCATGCCCCGGGCAAAGGCCCCGTTGGGGTCAAAAAACGACTTCAGCACCGCTTACTCCCCCTTCAGCAGGTCCCGGAACCGGTGGGGCGTCTCCTGCCCCGCCAACACCCGGGAGGCACCGGCGGCCAGGGCCTCCATCTCGAACTCACCGGCCATGACCTCCACCGGCGCAATAAATCCTACCTTTTGGGTCAGGTAATCCGTCACGTACCGGGAGTGGGCAATGCCGCCGGTGAGGATGATGCGGTCAATGCGGCCGTCTGCGGCGGCGGCCAGGGCCCCGATGGACTTGGCCGCGGTATACAGCATGGCGTCGTACACCATCCGGGCCTTCTCGTCCCCGGCGGCGATACGGCGCTCCACCTCCATGGCGTCGCTGGTGCCCAGGTGGGCCAGCAGGCCGCTTTTGCCCCGCACCAGCTTCATCATCTGCCCCCGGTCATACTTGCCGGAGTAGCACAGCTTCACCAGCTGCTCGGCGGCAATACCGCCGCTGCGCTCCGGGGCGAACAGCAGTTCGTCATCCCGGACGTTGTCCACCATTTTCCCGCCGATGAACAGCCGCACCGACGCACCGCCGCCCAGGTGCAGCACGATCAGGCGGCACTGGTCAAAGGGCTTGTGCAGCACCGTCTCCGCGCAGCGGATGGCCATGGCCCGGGTGTTCAGGGCGTGGCCCATCATCCGCCGGGGCAGCTCGGGAATGCCGGTGATCCGGGCCATAGGCGGCATCTCGTCCACCGCCACGGGGTCGTATACATAGGCCGGGATGTGCAGCGGCTCCGCCAGGTCCCGGGCCATGGCCTCGGTGGCGGCGGTCAGCTCCAGGTGCAGGATGCTGTCCACATCGTCCCGCAGCCGCAACTCCACCACATAGGAGCCGTTTTCCCGGGCAGTGACTTGGCTTTGCACCTGGTTTCGCCGCAGCAGGCGGCGGTTGTATTCCGCCACATTCTTATCCGTCCGCAGCCGCACGGAGTAGGGGAGACTGGACTCGCAGATCTCGCTGTTTTTCAGCCCCTTGGGAGTGATGGCATAGCAGCCGTCCTCCGTCAGGCGCAGATGCTCCGTCCGTACTAGGTCGTTCAGGCACTCGGCATAGGCAAAGTAGTCGATGCCGTCGTCGCACATGGTCAGCTCCTGCATGCCCTCCGGCGGCAGGGGCTCCGATACCCGGGCGGCAATATATAGAATCAGGAATTTGATCTCCAGCTTATCGTGAATGAATCCGGCAGCCATGCGTATCCCATCCTCTCCAACCGTTTTTCTTTATTATACCGGAAATTCCCGGATTTGTACAGGCCTTTTTCCCGCACCACCGGCGGCAGGCGGCCATACACTGGAGTGAAGGGCGCAGCCAGCCCCTTCATTACTTAATGGGAGGTTTATTTCATGCCTGAAAACGGAATGCCGGGCCCGGTCTGCGATCTGAGCAGCGTTCGCGAGTCCGTTTGTATCCATACACGGAAGATCTTCGACTCCTGCCGGGATAAGGACTGCGTGGAGGATCTGCGGTTCTATCCCACGGCGTCGGCCATGGAGCTGCTGTCCGGGTGCCAGATGGTCCGGGGCGGCACGGCGGAGCTGCTGTATGTGTACACCGACGTGGAGCCGGTGACCTTCAACCGGGGCTTCTACTCCATCGATATGCGGTTTTTCTATCGGGTGACGTTGCAGGTGGGCACCGGGACGCCCCGGTGCGCCGGGGCCGAGGGCCTGTGCGTGTTCGACAAGCGCTGCATCCTGTTCGGCAGCGAGGGCAGCGCCAAGATCTTCTCCTCCGACACCGTCATCGACGAGCTGGATATCCCCGGCCGGATGCGCACCAATCTGCCCACCGCCGTGGTGGAGGCCGTGGACCCCATCGTGCTGGACACCCGGGTGGACGACGGCTGCAAGCCCCGGTGCTGCGAGTGCGGCCTGACGGAGATCCCAGCCTTCATCGCCCGCAGCTTCGGCGAGGAGCTGGTGTTTGACGACGGCGGCCGCCGCCGGTTCTATGTGACCCTGGGTCAGTTCACCCTGGTGCGGCTGGAGCGGGACACCCAGCTGCTGATCCCGGTGTATGACTACTGCATCCCCCAGGCGGAGTGCAGCTGCGGCGATCAGGAGGACCCCTGCGGCCTGTTCCGCAACGTGGCCTTCCCCATCGGGGAGTTCTTCCCGCCCAGCACCCTGGAGATGCCCAAGGACTACGCCGCCACCCGCAGCTACTGCGCCTGCCACTGACCGGGAATAGCAAAGCCCCCGCCATCCGGCGGGGGCTTTTGCTTATTTTTCCTTGACCACGACGTTTTCCTCTCCCAGCCATTCCCGGCACTCCTGCAGCAGGGCCGGATGATTCAGGCAGTGGGTGCCCAGGAGCTTCCCGGTGTCCGCCAGGCGGATCTTCACCGGGGTGGAGCCCTCAAACATGGTCATCACCAGCTTGATATGCCGGAAGGCGGGGCTGTCGGCGCTGGGGAAGCGGAGATAGATGGTGCTCTCCCGCTGAGTCGGTCGGCGGGAGGGCTGCTCCATAGGGGGCAGGCCGCTTTCCAGGGGATACAGGGAGTCGCACATGATCTGGGGGGGCTTCTCGTCCCGGACGGACAGGCGTCCCTTTACCAGCACCGGGGTGTTCACCTGCATATAGCTGCCGCACTGGTCAATGACCCGGCTGAAGCACAGCAGCTCCATGGAGGCCAGCTCATCCTCGATGGTCACATAGGCCATGAGGGTGTTGTTTTTGGTGGTGCGGGTGCGGCTGGCGGTGATGACCCCTGCCACGGTGACGTTCTGGCCATCGGCAAAGCGCTTGGGGCCGTCCTGGCCCTCGAAATCGGACATGATGGCGTGGATGGGCACGGCCCCGGCCCGCTTGGCCAGAGGACGGTAGTCCTCCATAGGGTGGCCGGACAGGTACAGCCCCGTGGTGTCCTTCTCCATGCTCATCCGCTCCACGGCGGTGAACTCCGGGATATCCGGCAGGGGAACTGCGGACACGGCGGCTCCTGAGGGGGTGGACATGCCGAACAGGTCCATCTGCCCCTCCACGTTTTTCCGGCGGGAGGAGGCGATGCCGTCCAGCACCCGCTCATATACGGCCACCAGCTGGGAGCGCTTGGCCCCCAGGCTGTCGAAGGCCCCGCAGCGGATGAGGTTCTCCACCGCCCGCTTGTTCATGTCCGTGCAGTCGAACATCCGCTGGCAGAAATCCTGGAAGGAGGTGAAATCACCGTCCTGCTGCCGCTGGCGCACCACCGCCTGGATAAAGCCCCGGCCGATGTTCTTCACCGCCACCAGGCCGAAGCGGATGCCGCCCTCCTCCACGGTGAACCGGTCATAGGAGCGGTTCACGTCCGGCGGCAGCAGGGCGATGCCGCAGTCCTTGCACTCGGCGATATACTCGGCCACCTTGTCGGAGTTGTCCAGCACCGAGGTCAGCAGGGCGGCCATATACTCCCGGGTGAAGTGGCACTTGAAATAAGCCGTCTGATAGGCCACCACCGCATAGCTGACGGCGTGGGCCTTGTTGAAGGCGTAGTTGGCGAAGTCGTAAATTTCGTCGAAAATGGCCTGGGCCGTGGCCTCGGGGATGCCGCTGGCCACGCAGCCACGGATGTTCCGGGCGGGGTCGCCGTGGAGGAAGGCCTCCCGCTCCCGCTCCACGTCCTTGGCCTTTTTTTTGGACATGGCCCGGCGGACCATATCCGCCTGGCCCAGGGAGTAACCGGCCAGCTCCTGGAAGATCTTGATGACCTGCTCCTGATACACGATGCAGCCGTAGGTTCCGGAGAGGATCGGCTCCAGACTGGGGTGCTTATAGGTCACCAGCTTGGGGTCGTGCTTACAGGCCACGAACCGGGGGATGGAGTCCATGGGGCCGGGGCGGTACAGGGCGATGATGGCGGTGATGTCCTCGATGTTCTGGGGCTTCAGCCCCAGGCACACACCGGTCATGCCGGAGGACTCCATCTGGAACACGCCGCCGGTTTTGCCCTGGGTCAGCATATCGAAGGTGGCCTTGTCGTCCATGGGAATGTCCGCCAGGCGGAAATCCGGGTGGTCCTTCTGGACCATTTTCACCGCGTCGTCCAGCACCGTCAGGTTCCGCAGGCCCAGAAAGTCCATTTTCAGCAGACCCAGCTCCTCCAGGGTCACCATAGTATACTGGCACACGATGGACTCGTCGTTCCGGGCCAGGGGAACGTATTCATACACCGGCCGCTTGGTGATGACCACGCCGGCGGCGTGGGTGGAGGCATGGCGGGGCATACCCTCCAGGGCCCGGGCGGTGTCGATGAGCTTTTGGACCCGGGGGTCCTGCTGGTACAGGTCCGACAGCTGCTTGGACAGCTTCAGAGCGTCCTCCAGGGTGATATGGGGCCCGGTAGGCACCAGCTTGGCCACGGTATCCGTTTCGGCATAGGTCATGTTCAGCACCCGGCCCACGTCCCGGATGGCGGCCCGGGCGGCCATGGTGCCGAAGGTGACGATCTGGGCCACATGGTCGTCGCCATACTTGCGGCGGACATAGTCTACCACCTCGCCCCGGCGGGTATCGCCGAAATCCATGTCGATATCCGGCATGGAGACACGCTCCGGGTTCAGGAAGCGCTCAAAATACAGGCTGTACTGCATGGGGTCGATGTCCGTGATGCGCAGGCAGTAGGACACCATGCTGCCGGCGGCGGAGCCGCGGCCCGGGCCCACAGGGATCCCCGCCCCCTTGGCATAGTTCACGAAGTCCTGGACGATGAGGAAATAGTCCGTGAAGCCCATTTTCCCGATCATGTCCAGCTCATAGTCCAGCTGCCTGTGATAGGCGGGGTTCTCGCCGTAGCGCGCCCGGAAGCCACGCTGGCACAGCTCCCGCAGATAGGTGGGGGAGTCGTACCCCTCCGGCAGCTGGAACTCCGGCAGGTGATACTTGCCGAAGGTGAAGTCAAACTGGCACCGGTCGGCAATGCGCTGGGTGTTCTCCACGGCGTCGGGATAACCGGCGAACAGCTCCTCCATCTCCTCCGTGGAGCGGATGTAGAAATTCCGGGGCTCATAGCGCATGCGGTTCTCGTCGTCCACGGTTTTTCCGGTCTGGATGCACAGCAGCACGTCGTGGCTCTCGGCGTCCTCCTTCCGGAGATAGTGGGCGTCGTTGGTGCAGACCAGGGGAATGCCCGTCTCCTGGTGCAGGCGCAGCAGGCCCCGGTTCACCGTGGTCTGCTGGGGAATACCGTGGTCCTGCAGCTCCAGATAGAAGTTGTCCCTGCCCAGAATGTCCTGCATGGTCAGGGCGTATTCCCTGGCCCCCTCATAGTCGCCGCCGACCAGGCGGCGGGGAATTTCACCGGCCAGGCACGCCGACAGGCCGATGAGGCCCTCCGAATGCCGGCGCAGCAGGTCCAGGTCGATGCGGGGCTTGATATAGAACCCGTCCACAAAGGCCTGGCTCACCAGGTACGACAGGTTCCGATAACCGGTCTCGTTCTGACACAGCAGCACCAGGTGCCGGGACTCCGCGTCCAGCTCATAGGTTTTGTCCAGCCGGGTCCTCCGGGCCACATACACCTCGCACCCGATGACCGGGTGGATGCCCTGGGCCTTGCAGGCCCGGTAAAAGTCGATGGCGCCGTACATAACGCCATGGTCCGTGATGGCCACCGCCGTCTGGCCCAGCTCCTTCACCAGCTTAGGCAGGTCCCGGATGCGGCAGGCACCGTCCAGCAGACTGTATTCCGTATGGATGTGCAGGTGGACAAAGTCTCTGCCCAAGTGGTTGTTTTCGCTGATTTCGCTCAAGGCTCTGCCTCCTGTCCTTTTTCCATGCGCTGCCGCAGGGCGTCTGCCAACGCTTCCAGTTTTTTCATCCGGTGCGAAAGGCCGGATTTGCTCACCGCCGGGTCAAAGCAGCCACACAACGCGGTAAGCGATAAGTCGGGGTATTGCAGCCGTACTGCTGCCGCCTGCTGCAGCACCTCCGGCAGTGTTTCCAATGCATCGTTTTCCTGCAGATACCGGATGGCCCTGAGGGTCTGGGCGTTGGCCCGGGCCGTTTTGCCAAGGTTGGCCGTGTCGCAGTTGGTCTGTCGGTTGGTCTGGTTGCGCACCTGCTTGAAGGCTTTCTGTGCATGGATCTCCTCTGCCGCACCGGCCGCCCCCATAAAGCGGAGCAGTCGTTCCAGATTGGCGCTGTTCTTGACGTAGACCAAGTTCACGCCGTTGCGGCGGGTGCGGTGCGGGGCAAATTCATGCTCAGCCAGCAGGGCTTCAAAGTCCCGGGCCAGATTGGTGCGCGCGGTCAGGAACTCCAGATTGTACTCCTTCTGCGGGTCTGTGACGGTGCCACTGCACAAAAAAGCTGCGCCAATGTATGCACTGACGCAGGTCTGACAGCGGATCAGGGCGGGGTCGATCTGCAGGCTCGTCTCGCTGCCGGTGGTGCCGAACAGTTCATGCATCCGCGCCACCTGTTCCGGCTCCCGGATGTTGAACTCATACAGTACGCCGCTGGGGCGCTGCTTTTCCAGAACGTCCCCCTGCACACCGCAGCGGGCAAAAAGTTCCCGGGCCAGCTGCACTGTGTGGGGCTGCTCAGTCTGGAGCACCAGCCCCCCTTTATCAAGGTATTTGGCAAAGCAGGCAAAGCCATACGCTGCCGCACGCACGCAGCAGTCCTTCTGCAGGCTGCGTTGTGCGATCTCCTCCCGTGCACGGGATGCAAAGCTCATAGTAGTTCCTCAATTCTGGTCAGCGCATGGCATCGCGGTGCTGGACACCCGGCTCGTAGCCGAGGGATGTGCAGTACTCCGCGATCTTGCGCGCAAAAGTAATGGAGCGGTGCTTGCCGCCGGTGCAGCCCACCGCGATGGTCAGCTGGCTCTTGCCTTCTTTGACATAGAGCGGCAGTGCCACCTGCAAAAACTGCTCATACCGGTCCAGCAGCTGCTTTGCCTCCGGGTGGTTCATGACGAAGTCCACCACTTCCTGATCCAGGCCGGTCTTGTGTTTGAGCTCCGGCACATAGAAGGGGTTCGGCAGGCAGCGTACATCCAGTACCAGATCCGCCTCCGGCGGCAGACCAAACTTGAACCCGAAGGACATGATGGTAAGCCGCATGGCGCTTTTTGCACCGCCATTTTTCAGGAAAAGGTCGCAGATGCGTTCCTTGTTCTGTGCAGTCGAGAGCAATGCCGTGTTGATGGTGTAATTGGCCCGTGACCGCAGCGGCTCCAGGATCTGACGTTCCTTCAGGAAAGCATCCCGGGTGGACAGTCCCTCTGCGATGCTGATGGGGTGACGGCGGCGGGTCTCGCTGTAGCGGCGCATGAGCACCTCGTCCGGCGCATCCAGGAACAGGATCTTGTAGGGTTTTTTCTGCTCATCCAGCTGCTGCAGCGCCTGTTCGATCTCTTCTCGCGTGCGGCAGCCACGCACATCCATACACAGCGCCACCCGTTCCAGCTGGTTATCGCCCGCCTTGGAAAAGGCCGTGATGCTGGGCAGAAGTGCCGCCGGGATGTTGTCAATGCAGAAATAACCGATATCTTCCAGCGCATTCATAGCAACCGACTTTCCTGCACCGGAAAGTCCGCTGACGATCAACAGTTCCATGGATCCGATCCCGCTCCTTTTTGAATCTATCTTATTTCACGACCCGGATCTCTTTTTCCAGATCGTAGCCGGTCTTTTCCTTTACAATGGCGCGCACCTCGTCACACAGTGCCAGCACATCGGCACAGGTGGCACCGCCCAGGTTCACTACAAAACCGCAGTGCTTGTCGCTTACGGCGGCACCGCCATGGCGGTAACCCCGCAGGCCGCACTGGTCGATGAGGGGCGCCGCAAAAGCGCCCGCCGGG
>ENA-ORMN01002342-ORMN01002342.1-human-gut-metagenome-genome-assembly--contig:-NODE-2342-length-16701-cov-8.087589_pt1 | contig 16701 bp, 13 predicted proteins | sample MGYA00242102_ERZ508993 | MGnify/ENA primary metagenome ERZ508993 (study PRJEB26280, sample SAMEA2338770) | human gut metagenome | biome: human gut; feature: human-associated habitat; material: faeces... | reverse complement strand
TGAGATATGGATTTTTTCCTAAAACGATTTGGAAGCTATTTAATGGAAGTTTTAAAAGACAGCTTAAGAAAGAATTACATGAACCTAAAGTAGGTACTGTAATGAAGAATGCAAAAAAATGCTATAAGGAAATTGTTGAATCAATTCAAGAGTTTGATAAAGGAGATAGATTCCTGTTTAATATTTTAAGCTGTGCTATGCTTTCTTCAGTTTTATTATCAGTAACAAATCATTATACAGTATCAGAAATTACAAGTTATTATAGTAAAGCTATGAATACAAAGATGTTAAGGAAAACAGTAAAGAAGAGTACTGCCTATACAGCCAAAGGCAGGGAGATATTAAAAAATCAGGCTAAAAATAGTGAACTTCAGTCTAATCCTTATTCTTGGGTATTTGAAATTCAAGATGGTGAAAATCTAAATGAATATACAGCAACCTTTAAAACATGTGGCATTTGTCATTTGATGAAGGAACTTAATCTTGAAGAATATATTCCTGCAATGTGCGCTTTTGATTATGATATGGCTAAATTAAATAATACCGAATTTTCAACCTGACCATTAATAATACAACCGCTTGAAATCAGACTGTTCTTAATCTCTGCTCCCGGATTATATTTTGCCGGCGGCAGATCATCTACCTTAGAATAAACATCCGGATACTGTTTGAAGAAATAGTCCCTTACATCTTTCTTCAGGAAATCCATATTTGTCTTATAATAAGAGTCTACACAGGCAATATTGCTCCAGTAGGAATCCATCTTATATCCGTAAATTTTCTTAATATTTTTGTAACGAATAAGGATATCCGAAACAAAATCAAATCTTTCTTCTTCAGCACACTTCTCAATCAGCTCAATTAACTGTCTTCTTCTGATAATATAAATACCGGTTGATACTGTGGTTGACTGCGATGCCATCGGTTTCTCTTCAAAGTTCACAATCCGGCTGTCTTCATTCATGCTGACTACACCAAATCTGGAAACATCCGTTCCTGCCGGCATATCCTTGCATACAACCGTTATATCTGCTCTCTTTGCAATATGATATTCCAGAACTTTGCTGTAATCAAGTTTGTACACTCCATCACCCGGAGCAATGATAACATATGGTTCATGGCTGTTTTTCAAAAAGTCAATGTTCTGCCAGATACTGTCTGCTGTTCCTCTGTACCAGTAGCCATTATCCGCTGTTATAGATGGTGTGAATACATATAATCCACCATGTTTTCTTCCGAAATCCCACCATTTTGATGAATTCAGATGTTCATTCAGTGATTTTGCATTGTACTGTGTCAGCACTGCAACCTTCTGTACATGTGAATTTGTCATATTACTTAATGCAAAATCCACTGCTCTGTAGCTTCCTGCGATTGGCATGGCTGCGATGGCCCGCTTGTAAGAAAGCTCTTTCATTTTTTTGTTATTTCCACCTGCAAGAATAATTCCTATAGCTCTCATTACATTTCACCTGCCTTAATAATATAATCGCCACTTTCCAGTAATCCGTCCGGATAATCTTCCGGCTTTGTTTTTCCCATAATAACCGTATTCTTTCCAACTTTCACATTCTTAGGTATATAGGTCTGTTCTCCGATTGTGGCAATATCGGAAGCATAAATCTTTTTGCTTAACTTGGAAGGTGCTTCTTCTCCAACACCGATCTCAGTATTCTCATCAATCACAACTTCTTCTGCTATAATCGCTTTATTTATCTTTGCATCTTTTTTAATGACAGAATTTTTCATAATAATAGAATCACGGACAACTGCTCCCTCTTCTATTGTAACACCTGCACCGATGACTGAGTTATATACTTCTCCATATATATCACAACCCTCACTTATGATACTTCTCTCAATCTTCGCCGTATCTGCAATGTACTGCGGCGGCAGTGTGTCACTCTTTGTATAAATTCTCCAGAACTCTTCATAGAGGTTAAATACCGGAATAATATCGATCAGTTCCATATTAGCTTCCCAGTATGAGCTTAATGTACCTACATCCTTCCAGTATCCATTATATTCATATGCGAACAGCCTCTTACCATTCTCAAAGCAATAAGGAATGATATGTTTACCAAAGTCACAGTTACTCTGATCCTTTAACTTAATCAGTGCATCCCTTAATACGGAGAAATTGAATATGTAAATACCCATGGAAGCCAGATTGCTCTTCGGTTCTTCCGGTTTCTCCTGGAAGTCTGTGATAAGGTTGTCCTCATCTGTTACCACGATACCGAAACGCTTTGCTTCTTCCATCGGTACAGGCATGGCTGCAATCGTAACATCTGCACCGCTTGCCTTATGGTAATCAAGCATAATCTCATAATCCATCTTATAGATATGATCACCGGATAAAATCAGGACATAATCCGGATTATACTGTTCCATATATGCAAGATTCTGATAAATTGCATTTGCAGTACCTGTATACCATTCTGTGTTACTGCTCTTCTCATATGGCGGAAGTATGGTTACACCACCTATATTTCTATCAAGATCCCACGGAATTCCGATTCCGATATGTGAGTTTAATCTTAATGGCTGATACTGGGTAAGGACACCAACCGTATCAACTCCTGAATTTATGCAATTGCTTAACGGAAAATCAATAATTCTGTATTTTCCACCGAATGTAACTGCAGGTTTTGCTACTTTTGATGTAAGGACACCTAACCTGCTTCCCTGTCCTCCTGCCAATAACATGGCTATCATTTCTTTTTTAATCACGCTATCACCTCGCTGTAATATTTGCCGTTCATCCCTCAGACCGGCAGTCATGTTGCACAGCGCAAAGTTATTTTAACCTTACAAACTGCTTACTCCTTCTTTTCTGCGCCTTTCTTTTTTATGTATAATATTATAGCATAAATTTCTGAAATTAAAAGGTTTTTTTGTAAATTTGTACAACTTTTTTCCATTTTTCAGAAAAAGTTATCTATTATAACTAATTTTATACACTTCTCGTCTATCTGTTGATTACCGATTTTCTATTTTTGAAATTGCTTTTTAGGCAATTCGTAGTATAATAAAGTAATGTTAAATCAAGATTAACATTAATGATTTTTTATTTAAAAATGGAGGGATTTTTGAACATGCAAAATATCAGTTTAAATAAATTAAAAAAAGTTCATTTTATCGGTATTGGGGGCATCAGCATGAGTGCACTTGCCGAGATTCTTATTGAAAAGAATATCCAGGTCAGTGGTTCTGATGCCAAAGCAAGTGAACTTACGAACAGACTTTCCGATTCCGGCGCTAAAATATTATATGGCCAGAAATCCGAAAATATTACTCCGGATATTGATTTAGTTGTATATACTGCTGCCATCCACAAGGATAATCCGGAATTTATGGCAGCACAGCAGGCAGGCATCCCGATGATGGTGCGTGCGGACTTCCTCGGACTGATTATGAAGGAATACAGCAATGCCATCAATGTTGCCGGAACACACGGAAAAACCACCACCACATCCATGATTTCCCATATCCTGCTTGCCGGTAACTGTGATCCGACCATATTAGTTGGCGGTATGCTTCCTTCTATCGGTGGAAATCTCCGCATCGGACATTCGGAAAACTTTGTAAACGAGAGCTGTGAATACACAAACAGCTTCCTGTCATTCTTTCCGACCACTGCTGTAATATTAAACATTGCCGAGGATCATCTTGACTTTTTCAAAGATATCAATGATATCCGTCACAGCTTCAAACGTTTCATGCAGCTTGTTCCTAAGGACGGCTATGTGATTTTAAACAGTGATATTGACGATACAGACTATTTTACCCGCGACCTGGACTGCCACATTATTACTTTCGGCAAAGATCCCGCAAAGAGTGATTATTCAGCTGCAGACATTACATATAATGAGAGAGGCTGCTGTCACTACACCCTGCTGAAAAACAATGTTCCGCTTGGAGAAATCTCCCTTTCCGTTCCGGGTATACATAATGTATACAATTCTCTGGCTGCCATCGCCGTCGGACTGAATATGAACCTTTCCCTGGATGTGATCCGTCAGGGACTTCTGTCCTACACAGGCACAGACCGCCGCTTCCAGTATAAGGGAAGTGTAAACGGCATTACCATTATAGATGATTATGCACATCATCCGGACGAAATCACTGCCACACTGAAAGCCGCCCGGAATTATCCACATCGCGAAACATGGGTCATTTTCCAGCCACATACTTATTCCAGAACCAAACTCCTGTATGATCAGTTTGTGGAAGCCTTGAGCCACGCCGATCATGTTATCCTTGCTGATATCTACGCAGCCCGCGAAACAGATACCCTGGGAGTCAGTTCCGAGCTGCTGGCACAGTCCATCCGCGAACGTGGTACAGATGCATATTATCTTCCTGATTTTAAATCGATCGAAGATTTTGTCCTGAAAAAATGTATGCACGATGATCTGTTGATAACTATGGGAGCAGGAAACGTTGTAACCATAGGCGAAGAGCTGCTCGAAAAATAGTTATCCACATTATCCACATTTTTTTCCACCATTTCTTCCGGAAAAAGATGTGGATATATTTTTATTTTACACACACTTTACTTTTTATGAAAAAAGCTTGTATTTTCGACACTTTTTTTATTTATCCACCAAGTTATCCACATTATCCACATTTTGTTTTTTATAGTGGGAAATATTTATCCCCCACATTGCCATAAAATTTCTCATTTTCAGAATATCAAATGTGTGTTAATATGATAAGGAAAGCATTAGATTACCAACATATATGGAGTTTTTATGTCAGCGATTACTTTGAAATCAAATTTTACTACCGGGATAACTCCGGTAAAAAATACATTTATTGATCACTATATGGTGCAGGCAAACGGCGAGTATGTGAAGATCTACCTTTACCTGCTCCGCTGTATGAACGGGCCGCAGTTAAGCAGCTCCCTGTCCATCAATCAGTTTGCAGATACGTTTGACTGTACAGAAAAAGATATTCTGCGTGCATTGAAATACTGGGAGAATGTCGGACTTCTGACGATGGAATTTTCCGGAGAACAGCTTTCCTCCATCCTCCTGACGGAACCGGAGTCCACTGTTGCCGGACAGTCCGTATCCGCAGCCACGACACTGGAACAGACGCCTTCCTCACCGGATAAGATACCGGTACGAAAACTGTCCAAACTGGTGGAAAATACAGAGATCAGGCAGTTATTATTCATTGCACAGAAATATATGGGGAAAACACTGAATGCGACCGAGACGAATACGATCCTGTATTTTTATGATACACTGGGATTTTCGGCAGATCTCATCGAGTATCTGCTGGAATACTGTGCTTCCAACGAACACAAATCGTTCCGTTATATAGAGAAAACCGGAATTGCATGGCACGAACTCGGAATCTCTTCCCCTTCCCAGGCGAAAGAATATACTTCCAGCTTCAGCAATACCTATTTTTCCGTATTGAAAGCCTTCGGAATCTCCGGCAGACTTCCTGCACCGCCGGAGAAGGAATTCATTGATAAATGGACGAACCAGTACGGCTTCTCACTGGAACTTATTCTCGAAGCCTGTTCCCGCACGATTAATGCCATTCACCAGCCGAGCTTCAAGTATACGGATTCCATACTTTCCCGGTGGAAGGCAAAAAATGTGCATACCGTCGGGGATCTGAAACAGATTGATTCCGCCCACGAAAAGCAGAAGGAAATCAACACCCGCAATCTCCAGTCTGCCGGACAGCCAGCCCCGGCAGTAAAGAAAACGGCTTTCAACAATATCCCGCAACGTGACTATGATTTTGACGAACTTGAAAAAGCACTGTTAAAACGTTAATGCAGACATAGGATGGAGGACTTTATGAATCTTACAAACACCCAATACAATGATATTATCCGCGGTTACGAGCGAATCCGCCTGAAAAACACCCATGATCTGGACAGCCGGATTGCCGAGGTCTACGAAAAAGTCCCGCGGATCCGGGAAATTCATGACGAAATATCTTCCCTGTCCGTACAGGAAGTAAAAGCAAGGCTTCTTTCCGCCACTTCAGATAATACTGTAAAAGAGAAGATTACAGACTTATCCCACGAAAAACAGGAACTGTTACAAAAGAACGGCTTTCCGGAAGATTACCTGTCCATGCATTATGACTGTAATATCTGCAAAGACACCGGCTATGACGGAAACAGGATGTGTTCCTGTATGCGTGCAAAAGTGATAAATATTCTCTATGAGCAGTCAAATATCCGTGAGCTGCTTAACCAGGAAAATTTCTCATTTTTCCGTGCCGATCTTTATCCTGACGATATGATTGACGAAAACCTCGGCATTTCCGCCCATGAAAATATCCTCAATGTACTGAATAGCAGCCGGGAATTTGTTCATAATTTTAAGGATGACTACCAGAATCTCTTTATTTACGGACTGGCAGGTGTCGGCAAAACATTCCTGATAAACTGTATTGCAAAGGAACTGATTGAACAGTCCTATTCGGTTATCTACATGTCCGCGGTACGCTTTTTTGACGTGCTGGCAGACGCCTCTTTCCACAAGGGCAGCTCCGGCACACAGGAAAGTTCCGTATACCGTGACTTTTACGACTGCGACCTGCTGATCATCGACGATCTCGGAACAGAGCTTGCGAACAGTTTTACCTCCTCCGCCCTGTTCCAGTGCATCAACGAACGTGCGATCCGCAGAAAACCCGTTATCATATCCACAAATCTTTCCCTTGGAAACCTGCGGGATATCTATTCGGAACGGGTATTCTCGCGCATTGCAAGCAACTACAAATTATTAAAGATTTTCGGCAGAGATTTAAGAATTCTGCCATCATTACGGTAAGATATCTTATCATTTATCTACTTGACTTCCGTCAGATATAATGATATAAATGACACGTTATAATTATTATTTACAATGTTACTATTGCAGAACTGTAAGTAGTAACCACATGGAGGATTTATCATGCCAGAAGAAAAGAACTTGGAAACAATACCTGTCGGTCCGCTTGGCATTATCGCCCTGGACAGCTTTAAAGATCAGGCTGCTAAAGTGGATGAGTTTATCGCAGGATGGCGAAGCAACAGAACCGGAACTTATACACATACCATTGCTTTTTCAGGATACCAGAAGGATTCTTATCTGATTGATGCCAAAACTCCCCGTTTTGGTTCAGGTGAAGCAAAGGGAATCATCAATGAAACTGTCCGTGGTAAAGATTTATACATTCTTGTAGATGTTGGAAATTACAGCATGACCTATTCTTTGTGCGGACACGAGAACAGAATGTCCCCTGACGATCATTATCAGGATTTAAAGCGTGTCATTGCTGCTGTCGGCGGTAAAGCCAGAAGAATCAATGTAATCATGCCATTCCTGTATGAAAGCCGCCAGCATAAAAGATCCAGAAGAGAATCTCTTGACTGTGCACTTGCACTTCAGGAACTGACAAAAATGGGAGTCGAAAACATCATTACCTTTGATGCCCATGATCCGCGTGTACAGAATGCGATTCCTTTGAAAGGATTTGAAACCGTACAGCCTGGATATCAGTTTATCAAAGGACTTTTAAGAGAAGTTAAGGATCTTCAGATTGATGCAAAACACATGATGGTTATCAGTCCGGATGAAGGCGGTACAGGCAGAGCTATCTATCTTGCAAACGTTCTCGGTCTTGATATGGGTATGTTCTACAAGAGACGTGACTATGCCCACATCGTCAACGGAAGAAATCCTATCGTAGCTCATGAATTCCTTGGCTCTTCCGTAGAAGGAATGGATGTAATCATTATTGATGACATGATTTCTTCCGGTGAAAGTGTTCTCGAAGTTGCAAAGGAATTAAAAGCCCGCAAAGCAAAACGTGTATTTGCAGCAGCTACATTTGGTCTGTTCACAAACGGTCTGTCCAAATTTGACGAAGCCTATGAACAGGGACTGATTGATAAGATTCTGACCACCAACCTGACTTATCAGACACCGGAACTCTTAAGCAAGCCATATTACATCAACTGTGATATGTCCAAATATATCGCCCTCATCATTGATACGCTGAATCATGATGCAACCATGAGCGAGTTACTGGATCCGGTAAAACGTATTCACAAAGTGATTAATGCTTACAAAGAAGAGCAAAACAGGTAATTCCTTTTGATTTTCTGCTCGTTTTTAGTCGAATTGCACATCTTATTGTATTTTTTTTAATACATTTTTGTAGATTTAAAAGAAATTTTGATTTTTTTCAAAAATAACCTTTAAAAATTCGGCAAAATAGATTATTATATAAGATGTAGAATGAATAGCTCATGTTATGTCCAAATATAAACATGGCTCTCATAATACAAATAACGTTAACCCTTGGCACTGTCTTTATGGCAGGCTAAAAAAATATAACACAAGGAGAAATTTTATAATGGCAAACACAGATTTCAACTCTCAGGAATATCTTGAGAAATTAAACGCTTACTGGCGTGCCGCTAACTACCTTGCAGCTGCTCAGCTGTATATGTTAGAGAATCCTCTTTTAAGAGAGCCTTTAACAAGAGATCAGGTAAAGAAAAAAATCGTTGGTCACTGGGGAACAGTTCCTGGACAGAACTTTATTTATGCTCACATGAACAGAGCTATCAATAAGTATGACCTTGATATGGTATTAATCTCAGGTCCTGGACACGGCGGAAACTTCTTCGTAGCTAACTCTTACTTAGAGGGACACTACAGCGAGATTTATCCGAATGTAAGTCTTGATAAAGATGGTATGACAAGACTGTGCAAGCAGTTCTCATTCCCATGTGGTATCTCAAGCCACGTTGCTCCGGAAACTCCTGGTTCCATCAACGAAGGTGGAGAACTTGGTTACTCTATCGCTCACGCATTTGGTTCTGTATTTGATAACCCAGACTTAATCACAACTGTTATCGTTGGTGATGGTGAAGCTGAAACAGGCCCTCTTGCTACAGCATGGCATTCAAACAAGTTCTTAAACCCGGCTACAGATGGTGCTGTTCTTCCTATCTTACACTTAAATGAGTATAAGATCAGCAACCCTACTGTATTCTCACACATCTCTCATGATGAAGTTGAAAGCTTCTTCCATGGTTGTGGATGGAAGCCATACTTCGTAGAGAAGAGTGCTGAAGATACAGAGATGGATATGCATAAGAAGATGGCTGAAGCTGTTGATGCATGTATTGAAGAAATCAAAGCTATCCAGAAGAATGCCCGTGAAACAGGCGACAAGAAAAGACCATTCTGGCCAATGATCGTTATGAGAACTCCTAAGGGATGGACAGGTCCTAAGGTTGTTGACGGTGAAGTTATCGAAGGTTCTTTCAGAGCTCATCAGGTACCTATCACAATGGAAAAACCAGAACACCTTGATATCTTAAAAGAGTGGTTATTAAGCTACAAGCCGGAAGAGTTATTTACTGAAGATTATCAGTTAATTCCTGAATTAAAAGAAATCGCTCCTAAGGGAGACCACAGAATCTCTGCTAACCCTCATGCAAATGGTGGTTTATTATTAAGAGATCTCCGTACACCTGACTTTACAAAGTATGGCGTTGATGTTACAGCTCCAGGTGCTGTAAAGGCTCAGGATATGATCGAACTTGGTGCTTATGTAAGAGACGTATTAGAATTAAACAAAGATGCTCGTAACTTCCGTATCTTCGGACCGGATGAATCTATGTCAAACAGATTATATCATGCATTCGAAGTAGAAGACAGAGCATGGAATGCAGACAGCCTTCCAAATGATGAACATATGTCAGTAGACGGACGTATCATGGATGGTTACTTATCAGAGCATATGTGCGAAGGATGGTTAGAAGGATACCTCTTAACAGGTCGTCACGGTTTCTTCGCAAGCTACGAAGCATTCATCAGAGTTGTAGATTCTATGTGTGCTCAGCATGCTAAGTGGTTAAAGATTACATCAGCTCTTAACTGGAGAGCTCCTATTGCATCTCTTAACTTAATCCTTACTTCTAACGTATGGCAGCAGGATCACAACGGATTCACACATCAGGATCCAGGTTTCTTAGACCATATCGCTAACAAGAAGGCAGATGTAGTTCGTATGTACCTTCCACCGGATGCTAACTGCTTACTTTCCTGCTTCGATCACTGTATCAAGAGCAAGAACTATGTAAACGTTATCGTTGCATCCAAACACCCAAGCTTCCAGTGGCTGACAATGGATCAGGCTGTTAAGCATTGTACACAGGGTGTAAGCATCTGGGATTGGGCTTCTAACGATCAGGGAGAAGATCCGGATGTTGTAATCGCTTGCTGTGGTGATACACCTACATTAGAAGCATTAGCTGCTACAACAATCATCAGAGATGAATTACCAGATGTTAAGGTTCGTTTTGTAAACGTAGTTGACTTAATGAAGTTAACTCCTCATACAGAGCATCCACATGGATTAACAGATGCTGAATATAATGCTATCTTCACAAAGGATAAGCCAATTATCTTCGCATTCCATGGTTACCCAACATTAATCCATGAATTAACATACTTCAGAGAGAACAAGAACTTACACGTTCATGGTTACCACGAAGAAGGTACAATCACAACTCCATTCGATATGAGAGTTCAGAATGAGATCGACAGATTCCACCTTGTAGAAGATGTTATCAACAACTTACCACAGGTTGGAAACAAGGGATCACACCTGATCCAGAAGATGCATGATACACTTGTAGCTCACAAGGCATACATCGGAACATACGGTGAAGACCTTCCAGAAGTACGCGAATGGAAATGGCATACACCAGAAAGCAAATAATCTTAACTTAGTTGAGAACTGATTTGTAATCGGAGTAAAATAAAGAAGGCGGAGTGCTAAGAAATTAGTACTCCGCTTTTTTTCTATTCTTATTTTTTTAACCAGTATAAATAAACATCTTCTAAATCCGGTGTTCCCTCTGCCCGTGTAAATCCCTCCGGACACTCGTCCTGTACAATGCGGTAATGGATTCCTTCCACTCCCTGCGAAACATTTCCCTTCGGATATTCTTTCATCAGCTTTCCCAGTTCTTCATGGGTGCAAATCTTTTCGTACACTTTATCTGTTACCGTATCGATCAGACCTCCCGGTGTATTTTCCGCAAGCAGTTTTCCCTGATACAGCAGCAGGATTTTAGATGCAATACATTCAATATCACTTACTACATGGGTTGCCAGAATCACGATTCTTTCGCCCGATAATTCAGAAACATAATTTCGGATTTTTATTCTCTCTTCCGGATCAAGTCCGGCTGTCGGTTCATCCAGTATCAGAATCTCCGGATCTCCAAGCAGTGCCGCCACGAACATAAGCCGCTGTCTCATTCCGCCGGAATATCCTCCCACTCTCCTTTTACTGTCCTTCTTCAATCCCACCAGTTCCAGATATTTTTCAATCTGCTGTGCCGCATCCCTTTTCTTCATTCCTTTTAATGCCGCAATATAGTACAGAAAACGCTCCCCGCTGAACTGCTCATACATTCCCTGCTGCTGCGGCATATAGCCGATTTTCGACCGGAATTTTGCCCCCGACTTCAGGATTTCTTCGCCATTATACAGAATTTCACCCGAAGTCCGCCTGATATTATCCGTGAGCAGATTCATCAGTGTAGATTTTCCTGCACCATTTGGTCCTAACAGACCATAGATTCCCGGTTCCAGGACTACCGTAAAATCACTTAGCGCCTGCTTCTCCCCATACTTTTTTGTTACATGAATAAATTCCAGTTTCTTTTCCATCGCAATTCCTCCAACCATAATTATAGTATAAAACCTCCAAGCAGTAATGCCGGCAGCATGATCACTGCCACAGATACCAGAATACCGTTCCGGACACTCCGGCACCGGGAAGAACAGTATGCCGCGAGAAAACCGGCAGCGGTAAGTAATATTGTCCGTCCCATCCCGACAGCCAGAATATACTGCCATAACGTTATTTTTACCGGTACTTTTTCCAGATATTGCAGACTCTGCACAGCAGCATCCAGATCTGCCAGTCCGATTCTTCCCGTCACATTATCCAGTTCCACCAGGAAAAACAGAACCGAAATAATGACTGTTCCGCACACGATCCAGACCGCTTTCGCCCGGTTCATTCCTCTTACTTTTTTTGCCGTACTGTTTACAATCCCGGTCATACCGGACTGATTCTCATATGCCATATATCCGCCAAATAATACGGCAATCAGGAACAACTGCAGCAACATATCATTTCTTACTGTTTCTTTTCCATTCTCCCCTATGAGCATACTATATCCCAGCGGATTCACATATTCTCCCCGGATATTTCTGTCCTGTTTTAACTGTGCCAGATATTCTTTCTGATTGATGATCACATTCAAAGCACTTTGCATATAACCTGCCCTGGCATTTGTCTGATCCTCCTGCAGCAGGTCATCGATTTCTTCCTCAGCTTCACTGATATAACGTTCTACCTCCTCCTCTGTTTTTCCCCGCACTTCACGATAAAAAATATTTTTATACGTTTCCTCTCCGTTGTAATAGACTTTGGAATAATCCAGCCGGTTCCATGCCAGGATTCCTGACAGCAGCAGAATCAATATTCCGAATAAAGGATAGAACAGTTTGTAGCCCTCATGCAGAACCAGCGAAGTATGCCGGACAAATAGTCCGTTTCCTTTCAGGATACCTGCTTTTCCGACACCGCCACGGGTATTGGCTGCCCAGACCAGAACCGCCGCCAGAACAACCGGAAGCAGAATCCCCATAGCAACCCATGCCACAATACATGCCGAAACCGGTGTCCCCAGAATATTTATATTTACATAACGGGAATAAATATTTTCAATATCAAAAAATGCTGCCAGATTACAGTATTTTATAAATTTCAGATTACTCAGATCCGTAATGCTGTGGTAAGCAGTTCCTTCCACAGCCGCCAGAAATCCAAGTACAATAACCGCTGCACTGCTCTTACGGATTCCAAGCAGCAATAACCACAAAAGGCCTCCGCATAACATTACGGCACAAACCTTACCGATAAACATCATTCCCATAAATCCGGCAATCGTCATCGGGTAAACGCAGCTGCCAAATTCCGGACAGGACTGCAGCATGACCGAAAGATCCACACTGCCATAATTCAGTCCGGCAAGCACCAGAATTTCCCCGTACAGGATCAGTACCGTTCCCGCACTTACCCCGAAAAAGATGCCAAGCCTCTGCAATGCAAGTACCACTCTTCCATTTGCCGTACTTCTTACCATGTGACATAATCCGTTTTTCCGGTCGGCAAAAAACTGCAGCACCACATATAACACCGGTAACAGAATAAAATAATTTACTTCCGTCTGTCCTGTCCATGATAACAGCCACTCACGGTTGCACAGCTTGAGCTGCAAATCCTTGATATTTCCATAATCCTTTACCGTCTTATTTACATTTTTCTTTAAAAATGTATTTTTTCCTTCAAACAGGCTGCTCTTAAGCATTGTCTCTGCATTTTCCCGGATGGTATCATAACGGCTGACATATTCCTCCTGATACTGTATCTGTCCCCGGACGGATTCCAATGCCAGATATGCGGCAATCCCATCCGGTCCTTCTTTCATTTCTCCCTGATATTTCTCAAGATAAACCGTTCTTTCCTCTTCTCCCATCTGTATACAGTCTGAATACAGTTTTCTGTATTCCTGCATCATTTCCTTTCTCATTTCTGCATAGTCAAAATCCTCCCCGTAAATCCTTTCTTCCTCATCTACACTATACTGTTTCTTCTCATAAAAGAAACCATTTACAAGAAAAACAAGAAGAAACAGGATTACAAAATTTCCTGAACAGACAATCCTTTTTAATTCCTCCATAAGCTTTACCCCGTAATTTCTTCCAGCTGTGCTTCTCCGCTTTTTATTCCTTCTATACTTATCTGTGCTATTTTCTGTCCCTCTTCGGTATCTGCTGTAAAATATACATTTTCCTCATCATATCCTGCCAGAATCCATGTCGTACCGAGCTGATCGTATTCGCCCAGTTCTTCTCCTTCCCTGCTATACAGGCTAATCATTCTTCCGTTTTCTCCTGTAATATAAAGCATGATATAATCGGATTCCACAATTACCTTTGATATAATACCTTGCTGGGGTATATCCGCAATCTTTCCCAGCTCCTCCAATGCAGGGGTATACCGATGCAGTTCGTATTGTGTCACAGCATAAACATTTCCATCATAAATGCTGATACTCCACATTCCTGTTTCCAGATCCTTTTCCATAATCTCCCCTGTGCTGACGTCAAGTCTGACCACTTTACTGTGATCATCATAATACAATACATAATATACATAATTTCCCTCTGCCTGGATATCTATTACCGTTCTCAGTGGCTGATCCGGCAGACATACATCCGACCAGATTTTTTCCGGCACAGCATCTTTTTTCAATGCACACCGGTATAATACCACACTTTGATCTCCGTTTTTCTCATCATACAGCAGCTGCGAACTGTAATAATATCCATTATACACGATTGGCTCTAAGGAATAAAAAGCTGCCCCGCCTGCTGTCCGGAATAAAGTGGTCAGTTTTTCCACTTCCATTGTATCCAGTGGAACCCGGTAAAGATGAATGGTGGTCAGTCCTACTTTCTCATCCACATCTTTGACATAATACAGATTTTTTCCATCACTGCACAGATTCATCTGCTGATTGCTTGTCATTCCTGCAACGCATGCTGCGGTTGTATGCTTACATGCCGGGTTATTACACATGATGATCCGGGTTTTCTGTGCTGGATCCAGATACACCAGATTATAAGCGATATCACAGGTCTGTTTTTCCTGCGGTATTGCCAGTGTATATAAATATCCGGACTGATACTTCATCAGTGCAGTTCCCCTGGTTACTGCCGTGTCCTGCAGTTCTTCCCCCGATATCTGCAGTTTCTCCAGTCCAAAATCTTCCTCTGTGTCCGTGTCCACCGTATTTCCGCTCTGCGTCCCCGCACTTCCATTCTGTGTCCCTGTACTCTCGGAATCCCCCAGCTTGTTACTCCGGCATCCACTTAACGCAAGTGTTACACATAATGCTGCCATGATAAATAAATTTCTTCTTCGCATAATAACCCTCCTTTTCACTGCCAAATAGACATTAAGCCAGAATTCTCTTTTTAACGTAAATAGAGAATTCTGACTTCTGTCATTACAATAACCTATGAATTTAAACTATTGTAAGTGTTTTACATAATCCTCCATAGATATAATTTTCGGAATACATACTATTTACTGTATAACCGGCTACAGATATTCTTTTTCCATATACATCTGTTGTTGCCGTCTGTGTACATATACCTGATGACATATTAACATTCTGTTGTGTACCAGTACCCATGGTATAAGTTACAAATGTTGTTACCTTTACACTGTTACAGTAATAATTTGTTACTAACTTAGCCGTAAACATATTTGATGAACATTTTGCACTGGCACTCCAAGGCATTGTTCCATATGTTCCGGTTGCAGATGCACTGGCATCATTCATGGCGAATGCCGGCATAATGCTTGATATTGTCAATGCTGCTGTTAATAAGAAACTTGTAATTATTCTTTTTCTCTTCATATGCATGATTTCCTTTCCACGTTCTGTAATATCCGTTGATTATCATATACCTTTGTGCTATAATTGCTTAATCCTTAGATTATCATATACATATGTATATTGCTCAAGTTTGCTGGCTTGTATAATCTAAGGATTTTTCCTTTTCTTTTGTCCCTTGCACGAAAGCATCCTGTCTTTCTCACAGGCTCACCTCCTTTCACCTCATTATCCAATCTTCATTCCCAATCTTACTCTTGTTTATAACTTTCCTCTTCCTCCAATGCTTTTTTCAATCCTTCAGGCACTTCTGTTTCTCCCCAGCAAAAAGCACATCCTGTTATTGTCAGCATATCCTCTGCTAAATCTGCCAAAATTTCATTCATTTTTTTTACATCCATCTTTCCTTTTCCTCCTTTGAATAATTGCAGTCTGTACGTCAATAGTTTGTATGATAACCCCCCACATAATCACTGCCCTGTACGATTCCGGCAAGTATTGTGTTATTATCATCTGCAGGATGAGTACCGACAAAGCTTTCATTTTAAATTCAAGCAGTCTGTTTTGGGAATATAAAATTCTGCTTTCTGGAAGACTTTTCTGATTATTCCATATACTTATCATAATCAGAATTTCCACACCACTGCAGATATACCTGTTTGGTGTAAAGTAGTCTGCGCCAGCCAGAATAAACGCATACATAATAAATGTATACAGGACACAACCCAAAAAAGTTTCAACATGATTTCCTCCCACATAGATTCTTATTGTTACAACTGCAACATATGCGGTAAGAAATTCCAAAGTTTTTCCGACTATTCCAAAGATCATTAAAAGAATAATCAATTTTTCCACTTCAGATACTATTACCTGAAGTGCATATTTAACCTTTTGTACCACAATCTCTTCCTGTTGATCTGTCTTTAGAAACTTCATCATGCTTTTCACTAATTTTTCATTCTGCCTTTCCATGACTGTAAACATACATCTTTTTTCCTCCTGCACTTCTTCTTATACCATATCTTTCTTTTTTATTCAATGGCTTGAGAGCAAAACGACCTGAACGGTGCATATAACGACCTGAAAATCATGGCAGATTGCTTTTTAATTTCTTTACCCCGTAATTTCTTCCAGCTGTGCTTCTCCGCTTTTTATTCCTTCTATAC
>ENA-ORMN01002338-ORMN01002338.1-human-gut-metagenome-genome-assembly--contig:-NODE-2338-length-16711-cov-7.708874_pt1 | contig 16711 bp, 15 predicted proteins | sample MGYA00242102_ERZ508993 | MGnify/ENA primary metagenome ERZ508993 (study PRJEB26280, sample SAMEA2338770) | human gut metagenome | biome: human gut; feature: human-associated habitat; material: faeces... | reverse complement strand
CGGTCATTGAGTTTCCAGTCATTTTTTCGCTTGTCTGGTTCTTCATCAACAAACCGCACATACTGATTGATGATAGAAAAGGCGGTCTGTTCTGCGTCATAATACGTCAGCAAATCCCGTACTGCATAATAGGCTCGTTCATTCCGAAGCCGTATCTCAAAACGGTTAATAATGTCGGCTTCTTCAAGCGGTGTCCCCAACTTAACGTACTGCTCATAGTCCTTTTCATAAATACAGAAATACACATCTGATTTCAGCGAACCAAGATAAAGGGTACGTCCCATATATTCTCTGTCGTCCTCTCTGTGCTTGATAAGCTCACCCGACTGGTAAAACTTATAGCTTCTGGACTTTCCGATATATTCCCGTTTCCTGCATTTTTCCGCAAGCTCTGGAATATCCAAAATGCCCGTATGGTCGTTGATAGCAAGGTCGATACGCTTCATCACGCCACCGTCTACGAGTGCGTCCATGAGGAAGTCATACCAGCTTCTTTGCTGTGCCAGCAGGTAACTTTCAAACTGCCTGCAACCACGCCCCTTTAACTCTAAAAGGACACCTTTTTCTTCGTCAGCCGACGTATAGATAAAGATGTCCCCTAAAGAGTAATGCTCCGTATAACTGTAATGTCCGTAATCTTCATGGAGCATATAATTGATATTCAGTTTTAATATATCTTTGATGATGTGCTGTATATCCAGCGTGGGAAAACGAATTTTCACATAATCAAACAGCATGGTAAGCGGTGCTTCTGGATTGAACCTTGCCAGTTCCTTATGCAGAGTTTCCAGAAGTTCTTTTGACGGCTTCATTTTTCCGCTTTCTATCTTGTTAAGATATTCTCTTGTGATACCAGAAACCACCGCCAGCCTGCCTTGTGAGATACCGTAAGCAATCCGTTTCTCCCGTAATTCTTTTATCCATTGTTCTTCATTCAGAACCATACCCCCAATCTATAAAGTGTGAAGTTTTTTAAGGCGACTTCACAGCCGATTTTTGTTAGGAAACCATGTCAGAAGCCTTATGTTTCCTATGCTTTTTGTCTATTGTCTATTTTTTACGGATCTGTTCAATGGTTCAGACGGTAAACAATCTGCATGAAGCTTTCCATGTCCAGATACTGGAATGTCATATCGAGCCCGCGCTTTTCGCCGTCGATGATCTTACGGCAAGTGTTGTTTGCATCGGTCGAGCGCGCGAGCGACGTTCGAACATTTTCGTTCTGACTCAGGCGCATGCGCACGTACTCCTGAAGCTGGCGGCGGAAAGCCAGAAAACCCTGACAACCCATATTGCTACAAAACTTCAAAACGGTCGCATCTGTTGTGTGCGTTGTCTGTGCAAACTCGCGCAGCGTCTGAAAGCTTGCCGCATCAGGATGCTCCAGGCAGTAGTCTGCGATCCGTTTTCGAACGGAGCTGATTTCCGAATATCTGGCGCGGATCGTTTCCATAATATCCATGCAGTCTCCCCTTTACAGTTCCGTCATTCGTGGCGTCTCGGACAAAAATTCCGACGGCAGGCCGAACGCTTCAAAGTAGCGGCACATTTGCATTGGTGCAAATTTTTCTGTGGAATAATGCGTACCGCCGAGAAGATTGACGGCGTTTGCTTTGGCGGCCTTGTGAATGGCGCCCACCCAAGGCACCTCCGGATTCGTCACACCGGTTATGAAGGTGTTGACACCCCAGTCGCGGAGCTGCTCGTAAATCTGCGTGTTTTTTGCACCGCCTGCCATAATGGCAAAGCGCCCGCGCGAAAGCGCAACCTCCCCATAGCGATAGAGCTTGACAGCGTGCCCGACGACGCGTTCCATCGCCTGCGCAAGCTCTGTCGCCGTTGAAAACGGCGAGGTACAGACAACGCCCATGCGCACCAGATTTTGCTCAAAGAAGGAATCATACGGCTCAGCGCCAAGCGCCCTTGCAAGGTTCACGCCGGGAGAAAACGGACTGTTACGGTCAAGCGGAATGTGATAGGTAAACAACGAGATGTGCCGCTCCTTCAGAAAATCAAGCCATTTTTGCGGGATCTGCGGTGGTGGATCCGCCGTGTTCATCCGCTGCGGCTTCGGATGATGCGTAAAGAGCATACACGTGTTGGCATCCAGACGTTCCAACTGCTCAAAAACCTCCGGACTTGCAAAGGTCGCGGTATATACGCGTGTAATTTCCTCGGTGTTATCCTCCTGAAGTCCGATCACCGGAAAGACCTCTGTGCAGGTCTGTGGCTGGAAGGTCCACTCCAGCCAACGGTAGAGTGTAGATGATTTCATCGCACGTCCCTCCACTCTGCATCCAGCGGAATCTTTTCAAAGGCGCGCATATAATCAACGAGGAAGTCCGCCGTTGTATTCAGCATCTCTGTGCCCCATTCCACCGTAGCTGTGGATGGATGGTCGGAACCATACCAGCCGTTATCGGTGATCTTGCGGTTGGTGCGCGGCAGCGGCAGGGAAATGCCGCGGAATTCGACTCTGCGCAAACCGCAGGCGTGCAGCTCGTCGGTCGGGTCCTTCGGCGCGTTGTCGCAGATCAGATCCTTGCGCACAAGCTTCGGGTCGATCGCCAGCATCGCAGCCGTTTCCTCGCCAGCACCGTGTCCGCCCTTCCACGCAGGGTTGAGATCGCCAGCGACGGTCCACCAGTTGAACACCGTGCCGACAGCGTTTTTGCGGTCAAGATATCCGCATACCTTTTCCAAAGCATGCGTGTTGCCACCGTGACCGTTCAGAATGACAAAATAGCGGCAGCCCCACCGATACAGGCAGTCACAAATGCGCCGCATAACAGCCTCCAGCAGATCGGAGCCAATGCTGACGGCACCAGGCCAGTCCAGATGCCAGTCACAATCGCCATAAGGGAGGGTCGGCAGGATCAGAACGTCGGACTTCTGCTCTACCAACTCAAGGAGCTTCATCGGGATCAGCGTGTCGGTTCCGAGCGCATTGTGCAAACCGTGACACTCAATGCTGCCCACGCTGAGCAGCGCGATTTTATGATCTTTGAAATAGGCCTCTACTTCCGGGGAATTCATTCGTTCCAGACGCATAATCTTTCCTCCAGTTGTTTATTTGTAACTTAAAGCGTTTGCTATAGTTCTATATATAAGATATAGCAACTATTGTATGCATGTCAATATTTTTTTTTCGTTTTTCACAGTCTTTGAGTGAATATATAAAAATAGATTGTCAAATTTATAAAAAACGCCAATTTACAAAGACGGGTGGATAAGAGTCCCAAAACGCCCCATTGACTCAAGCAAGGAAAACAGCACAACGGCGATGCTCCGGCTGATTGGCTTCAACGGAAGCGAGATTGGCGTAACGAACATCAAATAGCTCAAGATGCATGATAATTCCACCTTCACCTACTTGGAACATGAAATGAGCATTTCGCAAACCGCCTCCGCGTCATATATCCAACGAAGCGGTCCGGCATAACGTCTGAATACCATTCATAAATTAATTCTGGAATACATGGCCACAGTTGGGTACGCGCCTTCATTATCGCCTTTTCCTTACAACGCTTCGCCGTGGGCTGGTTGAGGAGCCTTTCCTTTCTGTATCAAGCGTAACGAAAGGGCTTGTTGTCTGCAGATGCAGCTCAAGCAGGAGGCTGCGAAACGCATGAGCAATAGCCTGTTTGCAATACCCAATCCGGAATTGTTGGTTTCGTAGAATCTTCAAAATCTACTCGCTATTCCCGATTTTTCTGGTATTGTTGCTGTTACAAAATCTCAGCCGTGCTGAGCGAAACAGGAGGAATTACAACATGGCAAGTATCAGAAAACGTGGGAATAGCTACCTGCTCGTTGTCTCGATGGGTTACACACCCGACGGACGGCATTGTCAAAATCGGCGGCTTTGATATTCTGGAACAGCCCGAACAGGCCAAACGGCTGATCGGCTATCTCCCGGAGCAACCGCCGCTCTATCCCAACGAAACACCGCAGGAGTACCTGACCTTTGTTGGGGAGGCAAAGGGATTGCGGGGAAAGGAGCTTCGCAGGGAAATTGACAGCGCAGTGGAGAGTGCGGGCATTGAGCAGGTGCGCGACCGACTCATCGGCACACTTTCCAAAGGTTACCGACAGCGTGTTGGGATTGCACAGGCGCTTCTGGGCAATCCGCAGGTCATCATTCTGGACGAGCCGACCGTCGGACTCGACCCGATTCAGATTATTGAAATCCGCGACCTCATCAAGGAGCTGGGCAAAACCCATACGGTAATCCTCAGCTCCCACATTCTGTCCGAGGTGCAGGCGGTGTGCGAGCAGGTGCTGATTATTTCAAAGGGCAAGCTCGTTGCATTCGATGCACCGGAAAATCTGGAGAAGCTGCTGCTGGCATCCAACGGTGTGACATTTCAGGTGGAGGCCGACAAGGCAAGTGCAGAAACAATTCTGGCACAGACGGAAGGCCTTTCCGGATGGAAGGTCAAGGAGGAGGGCGGCGTTTGCAGTGTAACAGCCAACCTCATGAGCGGTCAGGATGCAAAGGCTGTCTGCGGCAAGCTCATGATGGCATTTGCGGCAAAGGGTCTGCCGGTCTTTGAGATGCGGACCAGAAAGGCAAACCTTGAGGATGTCTTCCTCGAGCTGACAGAATCCGGTGCGGCGGAGGATGTGCAGGAGCTTGCAGAATCCAAAGAAGAAAGTGAGGCACAAAAGCAATGATTGCTGTTCTCAAGCATGAGCTGCGCAGTGCGTTCAATACACTGACCATCTACCTGTTCTGCGCGGCGCTGCTGTGCTTTGTTGGCGTGGGTGCGATAATTTATAACATTCAGGCATCCGTCGCCAATTTTGAATATGTACTCAACTTCGTTTCCATCGGACTGGTTGTCATGATTCCGGTGCTGACCATGCGCTCCTTTTCCGAGGAACGCAAGCAGAAAACAGACCAGCTGCTGTATTCTCTGCCGCTGAAAACATGGCAGATTGTGGGCGGCAAGTATCTTTCCCTTGTCGCGATGTTTCTGTTGCCGATGGCAATCATCTGCGTCTATCCTTATCTCTTTTCCAAATACGGCGAGGTGTATCTGCCGGGTGCGTATGGCGCTCTGTTTGCATTTTTTGTTATGAGCGCAGCGCTAATCGCCGTTGGTATGTTTATTTCCTCCCTCCCTGACCGACAATCAGGGATTTGCGGCAGGCATCGCCATCGTGCTGTTTTTGTTTAATTATTACAGCGTTTCCCTTGCCGAGCAGGTTTCCTCCACCGGCTATGGCAGTGCCTTTGCTCTGTGCATCATCGCAGTGCTGATCGGCTTTGTTGTAAAAATGCTGACCAGAAACTACGCGATTGCACTGGGGGTCGGCGGAGGACTCATGGGGCTGACCTTGGCGGCTTACTTCATCGTTCCGGACAAATTCGAGGGACTGCTTCCGAGCATCATGGAAAAGCTCTCGCTGTTCGACCGCTTCACCACCTTTGTCAACGGTGTTTTTGACCTGACCGCACTGGTGTTCTATGCCTCGGTCATTGTCCTTGGTCTGTTCCTGACGGTGCAGTCGCTGGAGAAACGGAGGTACAGTGGAGAGCCTCCTTCGTACCATCCAGTCGCTCCGCCTGACCGACTATGTCAGCTACCATGTTTCCGAGGAGGAGCTTGTGACCTTCGGTCTGGATGACCCGGAGCTGACCACGACGGTGGAGTATTGCACAATGGACAGCGACGGAAATTCAGAGGAGAGCGGAACGCTGGTGCTTCACCTTTCCCGCAATCCGGAGGAGCTTGCGGCCTACGAGCAAGCGGTCGAGAAGGAAGAGGACGACCTTCCAGAAGTCCCCTGCTATGTGCGGCTTGACCAATCGCAGATTGTCTATAAAATTTCCCAGAGCGTGTATGACCAGCTGACAGAAGTGTCCTATGATAAGCTCCGCCACCAGAAGCTGTTTACTGCAGACTTTGACACGGTGACCTCTATCGATGTTTCTCTGAACGAAGAAGCGTATCACTTTGTCTGCCATCCGCCAGAGGATCAAGAGGATGAGGATGCAGAAAGCACTTGGATATATAACGACGAGGAGTTTGATATTGCCGCCGTTAAGACTTCGCTCTGTGCAATCTCTGCAACCGAATTTACCGAGGAAGCAGCTTCCGGTCAGGAGGAAATTTCCCTGACGCTGCACTTGGAAGATGAGGATTTCCCAACCTTCACGCTGACCCTCTGCCGATTTGACGGCAGCCACTGTACAGCGACGGTCGATGGAAAACCAATCGCACTGGTGTCCAGAGTTCAGACCGTTAATCTGATTGAGGCGGTCAATAAACTGACGCTGGGCAGTTAACTGATTTCATACTGTTTCACCTGAACTGATTCTACAATAGCCTGCTGTCTGCAAAGTCCGGACGGCAGGCTATTGTGCTTTGCTGTATATCAGAAAATCAGCTTTTGTCTTGTGGATTTGTTCACACTTCGATGCTATTATAATAGATGTCGGATGATGATTGAAATTAGGGAGGCGATAGGCTTGAATGACGCGACAGAAACTTTGGACAGATTGCTTGAGAAGGATGTCTACATCATCGATTTTCTTCCGAAACAGGTACCAAGGGAGAACGATGGACAGTTTTGGGATGTGGAGTATTACCTGCTCAACAGTCCCAAACAGGATTTCATCAAGGAACGATTCGTCAATATCATTTTGAAGCTCATGTGCTACTACCACCTTGTGATTTTGTGGAACGGATGGATTGATAAGCCGAATCCCCAAATCATTGAGGAGGCCGTTTCAGAAATCATGGATCATCACTCCGGGACATTAAATTGCCTTTTCCCGAATGAGGATATGCTTTTGGTGCTTGATTGGGACTGCCTGAATTTATCGGTATATAACCCTCCCGAGGAAACCCACGAGTTATACAGGCAGATTGCACGGTCGGAGGGAATGTTTTGGAGAAAATTTGTATGAAAATAAACAAATTGGGATTGGCAAGTCTGAAAATTTAGGCTATAATGAAATGGACATGAAGTGGATGGAGCTGGGGAGATAGAAAAATGAATGGCCTCTCCTTAGCCCCGCTGCGGGATCGACACGCTTTATTTGCTGTGGTCGGTACTGAGCTTATCGCGCAAAGCAGGCACAGAAAATGTGCCGGAAAATAAAAAAGTACGAAGGAAGGAGTTTGATACTATGGAATCGATGGAATTGTATGTTTCGGGTATTTACCGTGCGAAGGTAATACTGGAAGTAGGGGCAGAACAGGTCTCCCTGCTGGACCCGATGAAAGGGGAGTTCGGCCCCATGCAGCCGCTGACAGAGGAGGCTTGCACCGCCCTGCGCGCGCTGACTAAATGGGATTTTTCAAAGCTGGCACAGCGTTTGGCTCAGGCCGCTCCCTTTGTGGAACAGGGTGTTCAGAGCTTCACCCTACCGGACGGTGCGATTTATGAGAAGAAGGACGAAAGCCACTACATTCAGCGGCAGATCAAGTTCCCGGTCGATCTCATCGTACATCACGGCAAGATTGTCGGCGCACAGACCGCAAACCGAGAGAATGTTTCGGTTTTGGTGCAGCCTGATAAAAAGGATTTGACCATTTTGCCTCGCTGGGAGGAGCTGTATCCGCAAAAGCCGTATGCAATCGAACAGGCGGTAGTCCTGCAGATTCCGATGCGGGATGGAATTCTGCTTGCGGCAGACCTCTGGCTCCCGAAGGGAATCCAAGAACCGATACCGTGCGTCTTGGTTCGAACCCCGTATGGCCGTCAGGCAGCTGCAAACAATTTCCTGAGCTATGTACAGCGTGGTTATGCGGTCGTAATTCAGGATGTGCGCGGCCGCAACGACAGCGAGGGTGACTGGTGTCCGTCATACTGTGAAACAGAGGACGGCAGTGACACGCTGGATTGGATTGCAGAGCAGAGCTGGTGCAACGGCAACATCGGTACAATCGGCGGCAGCTACCTTGGTTATGTACAGTGGGCAGCGGCAGCATCCGGAAACCCGCATCTGAAGGCGATTGTGAGCGAGGTAACCGCAGGAAACGCCTTTGACGATATGCCTCGCAGCGGCGGAACTCTGAGCAGCGGTACGCTGGCATGGGCTTTTTCCGTCAGCCAGCGCAAGATGAATGCCGCTCTGATGGAGCGGGACGATTGGGACGAGGTTCTGGCTTATCGACCACTGACCGAGGTCTGCCAGAAGGCTTTGGGCTATGATATTCCGTTTTGGCAGGAATGGCTTGCTCACCCCTGCAACGATGAGTTTTGGAAGCAGGGCGACTGGTATCAGCGTGCGATGGACCGCGGCGGTGTCGATGTGCCGGCGCTGATTATGTCCGGCTGGTTTGATGATAACGGCATGGGCACAACCCAGGCATTGGATTTGACCAAGGATTACCCGGCAGGAAAGAGAAAGGTCATTTTAGGCCCTTGGATGCACAGTGGCAACGCAAACTATGACCTGCATGGCGTAGAGATGGGAAGCAATGCACTGCGCTACGATATTGACTTGCAGTATTTCAGCTGGTTTGAACAGCATCTGCGCGGCAGAAAGGTGCGTTGCAGCGACGAAGCGCCGGTAGAGTACTTTACTCTGGGACAGAACCGCTGGAAAACTGCTGAGCAGTGGCCGCCGGAACGAGCAAAGCAAACAGCATTGTATCTGGGCGGCAGCTGTGCCAACACCAGCTCCGGCAACGGCTTGCTGCTGAAGGCAAGTCCTGAGGCAGAGGGTACCGACACCATTACCTATGACCCGGCAGACCCGGCGACCCATATCATCGATGTCAGCGAAAATGAGATCGAGGTGCCGGAGGATTACGCTCAGCAGGAGCAACGCTCGGATTATCTGTGCTACACCACACCGCCGCTTGAGCAGGATTTGGTGATTACAGGCGACGCGATGGTAGAGCTGTTTGTTTCCAGTGATGCGCCGGACACCGACATTGTCGTTCGTCTGACTCAGGTAGAGCCGAGCGGCCGTTCCATTAAGCTGGCAGACGGCATTTTGGATATGAAATTCCGTGAGGGATTTGAACAGGAAATCTTCATGGAGCCGGGACAGGTTTACCCAATCCACATCCGCACCACCAAGATTTCGGTTTGTATTCCGGCAGGGCAGAGATTGCGCTTCACCGTAACCTCCAGCGCGAAGAATCTGGCCTTCCCGAACAGCAATACCAAACGAGGCTACCTCGACACCGAGACTCAGATTGCCCACAACACCCTGCACTATGGAGGCAAATATCCTGCCCGCATCTTGTTCCGTCAGGAAGAGCCGGAGAAGTAAAAAACAGAAGATTTTATCAATGTGGACCAAGAAGCCTTGGTCCACATTTTTTGTGATGCGGCAGAACAAAAAAATCTGCCGCCTGCATTGTGCAGACGGCAGATAAAACGAAATTGGGAACGCTCACAGAACGAAGGGTTTTATTTTTTTACACCCTCAACAGCTGCGGTTTTGGCGCTCAAATCCTCGCAGAGGTTGCGGTGTGCGAATTCAGGGTTTTGCGGTAGGGTCAAATCAAAGCGTTCGATTTGATTGATTTTGACCTGCAAATCCTTGGAGGACAAACCGAGGATGTGACCACCCTGCGTTTTGTCGCTGCTTAAATAGTGGAAGTGCCAGCCGGGCAGGTTGATGCCGTTGACATACTGCGGGCACCAAACAGCGATGACATCGCCGCGGGTGTTTTCAAAATGGAACTCCCTCTGATTTTTTGCAACCTCCGACAGGGTCGGGTAAGGTTTTTCGCTGGCATAGCAGCTGCGAACGTGCATTGTCTCAAAGACACCGGTTGCCTTAATCATGTAAAAGATGTTTTGATTGCCCTCTACAAACGGCTTCAAGGCTGCCTTCATGGCTTCGATGTCACCGATGTTTTTCAGCTCCACCGTCGGTACATTCTCATCAAATTTGATGACGGTACCGAATGCGACGCCGTCCTCCGGCTTCATCACCGTAACCTTGCCGTCTGCGGTTGCCTTGTAAGCAACGCCGTTTTCAAAGATTGCTTCACCGTCCAGCCCTGCATAGGTACCGATACCGGTGTCACCGCCCTCCATGAAGTCCTTTACGCTAACTGTTTCGTCAAAATTACCGAGCATTAATGCATTCAGTGTGGATGCCTGTACCAATGTTTTCATAAAGCCAAACTTCCCTTCATAGAATTCTGATTCTTATTTCACTGCTGTACTTGGAGTATTACCGCTGACCTTAGGCTGTTCGTCTGCCGGATGTTTGGTGAGAATAAATTTCACCATAAACGGGCAGAGGATATTGGTGACTGCGAGCACGAAGGCCAGTACTGCAACCGCCGAAGTGACATACGGCTCAAAGGCTGCGTTGGAGGTTGCTGCCATGGATGGAATAACCAGTGCAACACCGGCTAACGAACCGCTTGCTACCGACGCATAACCCGGACGATGGAGAACGGTGCGCTCAAACAGATAAGATGGTATGATCACAATAATAAAGTAGACGATGCTCAGCAACAGACCCTGCGGAATCATCTTGAAGGCATTGATCAGGTTGATTGTGGAACCGAACTCAAAGCCCAAGAATGGTAAGATGATGGCATTACCGCCGGCAAAAACCTTGCGGATGTCTTCATCCAGATTACCAAGCACCATACCGAGAATAAATGGGATAATCAGCGAAATAATCTGCATAACCTGTGCTTCGCCAAAACCGGATGTGCCGTAGAAGCCAAGGAACAACAGCGGCAGCAGCGGCATGGAGCAAATCAACATAATACCGAAGCTTGCCTTGTCGGCCTTGTCACCGAATGGGGAGATGATGCCCATGTACAGTGCGGCATTTGCGCTGGTGACCGCGCAGACAAAAGCCAGGAATGAAATGCCGAAAATGCCGTCATAGCCAAAAGCCATATAGAACAGTGCGCACAGTAAATATGCAATTCCTAAACGCACCAGAATCAAAAGGACACCACGATGCAGAGCATCCTTCATATCAGAAATCTTTAACTGGGTACCGGTGCAGAAGAGCATCAAGCCGATGATCAGCATCTGACCGCTGGACGAGAACATATCCTTCATCGGGTTGCCCAATGTGCCCCACAGGTCAAACTGGAAGAATCCCTGACATACGGTTGTGATAATCGCACCAATGATCAGCGGTACAAACATCGTACCGGCAGGAACCTTCTGCAACGATTTCCAGATATTTACATTTTTCTTTGCCGTCATAATCCAACACCCCTGTTCGATTTTTCATGTTCGAGAATCCTTTTTATCAGTGGATCATTTCATGATTGCAAGCTCAAAACCCATCGTTCCTGCACCGCCTTTTCTTTACTCTTTTCTTTATTTTCTGGCTATATTTTAATCCCTTCCTTCCAAGATGACAACGAACTGATAGTATAGTAAAATAAAATTCACTTGTGCTTTTTGCACAAATGGAATAGGAAACAGCAGAGGGCTGAAATTTTAATATGAGGGTTCATCGTTCGCTTAACAATACATTACCCATAATAAAAACAGGAAATTTTCAGAAAGCATCGGCGAAGCCGGTGCTTTTTTTGCGCTTTTTGCCAAAAAACTACCCACTGCGGATAGGGTATCTTTTGGAAAAGATTGCTATAATGAAAATGGAAACAAAGGATTCGGTTGGAGAAGGGAGACGCTCAAACCTGTTTGGCGCTCCGTTTGTCCATGAACTGTCTGACTGCCAGTGTGCCATGCTGGGGGATGCAGGATGAATCCGGTGCTGTCGTTCCCTTGTCCTTGAGGGGGTGAAAGGTCGGGAGAGGGAAGCTCCCTCTGTCGGATGCAGCTCTGGTGGGATGACAGCACGACACTTTGCCCGGCAGGTGAATCGGGAAAGAACACACAAGCAATCATTTTTAATGAGAAGGGGGAAGACGAAACATGAAAAAAAGGCTATTGAGTATCCTGCTCTGCCTTGCTATGGTGGCGGGGGTATTTCCTGCGACGGCATTTGCGGCAGCTCCGGCGAAAACAGCCCATGTTTTCGAGGAGGCAAGCAAATCGAGACGACCGAAAAGGGTCACCGGAAAGGACAAGTTTATCGACAGCAAGACCTTTATCGCTTCTACAATCGACCAGCGAACAGCCGTTGTGAACGATGTGACCATCACCGGCACAGTAGGCCATGTCCTTACCAAGCAGACCTTTGACATCACCCTGACGGATGATGCGTTTAATAGTTCGGAAATGGGAATTGATCAGGATGTGCGGTCATGGTTCGATGGCTGGGGAAACAATGGAATCGTGGCAACCATGCAGAAGTGGAGCAAGGACGGTCAGGAGTTGACCATTGCTCTTTCGGGTATCTCGATGCAGGAGATGGTTAGTGAGATTCGCCTGACCATCCCATCCCAATATCTGGCAAGCGGAAAACCTCTGAAGGTAACCCCGAACCCGAATGCAAGATTTGTAATCAAGCTCGAGCAGGCACCTCCGAGCGGAGTCACCGCAGAAGCACCCACAAGCGCAACAGGCAACGGCACAACATCGCTGATGGAGTATAGCATCGTTGCTGATGCTGACATTTGGGAAGCCTGCACCAATATGGAAACCGAGGTTTCTCCGGGTACCTACTATGTGCGCTGTAAGGAAGGTGCCCACCACAATCCTAGCCCTACTGTCGAGGTTACGGTACCGGATTATGTCGCTCCATTTGAACCATCTGCTGCCATGACCGATGTGACCATTACCGGCACAGTTGATGCTGCCATGATGAAGCACGTCTTGGTACTCACCCTGACGGACGAAGCATTTCGGACTTCGGGAATGGAAGTCGGTCAAAGTGTGCGCTCATGGTTCGATGGTTGGGAGAAAAACGGGATGAATGCCACAATCGATCAGTGGAGCCCGCACGGTCAGGAATTGACCATCGCGATTTCGGGTACTCCGGTTCAGGAAATGACGGGAGAAATCCGGATTACCATCCCGGGCAAATACCTTGCCAGCGGCGAAGAGCTGAAGGTAACGCCGAATCCAAATGCAGTGTACCTTGTCCAGCTACCAATCCAGTATGATGTTTCCGTCCTCAATGATGGCAACGGGACTGCTTCTGCAAATCCAGTGAAGGCTCCTGCTGGAACCGAGATTACCCTGACGGCAACTCCGAAATCTGGCTACAAATTGAAGGAGTGGCAGGTCATGCTGAGTGATGTGACCATCGGCGCGGACAACAAGTTCATTATGCCAAACGGTGATGTAGAACTCAAGGCAATCTTTGAAGCGAATCTCTCTGCTACCGTAGCGGATGTAGCTATCAGCGGTACAGTGGGCGAACCCATCGCAGGTCAGGATGTTGTTATTACCCTGGTGAACGATGAGTTTACCAGCCTACCTAAACTGGGCGACAGCGTAGAGGAGTTTTTCCATAGCGACCTGAAAAATACGAACCTCACAGCAAAGCTCAAGAGCATCAGTGCGGACCGAAAGGTTTTGACTGCAACAATTTCCGGCTCTGCCAATGCAGAAGTGAATAAGGCGATGGAGATCGTCATTCCTGCGGCTCGCCTCAAGAGCGGCAAAGAGCTGAAGGTGACCCCGAATCCAAAGGCAGTGTATCAGATCTTTGCATCTATCCCGTATGATGTTTCTGTCCTCAATGATGGAAATGGTACTGCCTCTGCAAATCCAGTGAAGGCTCCTGCCGGAACCGAGATTACCTGACTGCAACTCCAAAATCCGGCTACAAATTGAAGGAGTGGCAGGTCATGCTGAGCGGCGTGACCATCGGCGCGGACAACAAGTTCATCATGCCAAACGAAGATGTTGAAGTGAAAGCAATCTTCGAAGCAAATCAAACAACCAAACCATCTGCCGCGGCTCACAGTATTGCGGTAACCAACGACGACAGAGGTAAGGCAAGTGCCAATGTGAAATCTGCCAAGGCCGGCGATACAATTACCCTGACCGCAACTCCAAACTCCGGCTACAAATTGAAGGAGTGGCAGGTTACCGGCGGCAATGTCAGCATTCAGAACAACCAGTTCACCATGCCTGACAGCGATGTGAAGATCAAGGCAATCTTTGAATCGAGTGCAACCAATACACCTGTGCTCAGCCACAGCATCACAGTGACTGCCACCAACGGCAGCGCAGGTGCAAGCAAGAAGTCTTCCAAAGCCGGTGGAGTGGTCACCCTGACCGCAACCCCGAATTCCGGCTACCACTTCAAGGGGTGGAAGGTCACCAGCGGCGGTGTGAATATCAAGGACAACCGATTCACCATGCCAAACAACGATGTCGTCATCGAAGCAATCTTCGAGGCAGATGCTCCGGCATCCTCTGCGGTTGCTCGCAACATTACAGTAATCACCGACGGTCATGGAACTGCAAGTGCCAGCAAGAAATCTGCTAAAGCCGGTGAAACAATCACTCTGACTGCAACCCCGAACGCTGGCTACCGCTTCAAAGAGTGGCGGGTTACCAGCGGCGGTGCAACCGTTCAGAATAACCAGTTCACCATGCCGGACAGAAGCGTTGCATTCTTGGCTGTTTTTGAGAAGAATTAATAGCCGCAGTACAGTCTATTCCATATTCTACCAACCCAAAGGGACCGGGAAACCGGTTCCTTTTTTGTGTCCGCCACCCTGCACCGGCGCAGGTAAAATTAACAGGGTTCCGATTTTTCTGACAAGTTTGTATGGTGGAAAGGTTGCTCCTTTGGTGGTATCATAAAGACAAATTACATAATTTCCTTGAATCTGCTTGATTTATATTACGGTTCGTGATACACTTATTACAGTAACCGTAATAAAGGGGGCTGAACTATGAGAGACAATGCAAAAGGTGGCGCGCTTACAGAAGTGACCTTTTATATTTTACTCTCTCTTTATACACCAAAACACGGATACGCCGTTATGCAGTTTGTTGAAGAAAAAACGGGCGGGCGGCTTTCGTTAGGTGCAGGCACTTTATATGGAGCATTAAACTCTTTGCAGGACAAGAAGTGGATTGAACCTTATGGAGATAGTGAGGGAAGAAAAAAAGAATACCACATTACAGCACAGGGAAAAGAAATTGCAGAAAAAGAGCTTGCAAGACTAAATGAACTTGTAAGCATTGCAAGTGAAATTGTTGGAGGTGCAGTATGAGTAAAAAATGTTATCGCTTTTTTGGCGGATTGCTAAATACGCAGGAAAAATGGCTAAACAAAATGTCTGAAAAGGGTTATCGACTTGTTCGGACAGGAAAACTGTTATACGAATTTGAAAAATGCAAGCCCGATGAAGTGACCTATTGTGTAGAGTTTATCGGAGAAAAATCAAAAGAGAGTTCAATAGATTATGCTAATTTTTTGGAGGATATGGGATATAAGGTGTTTTTTAAAAATATCAATCTAAACTATTCTGTTGGAAAAGTTCGTTGGCGCCCATGGGCAGAAAGGGGCGGTCGTATTGCGACAAACACAACAACTTTTAATCGAGAAATCTTGATTGTGGAAAAAGCAAATGATGGAAAGCCTTTTGAACTCCATACCTCTTATGACGATAAAGAAAAATATTATCGCAACTTACGCAATCCGTGGCTATTTCTACTGCTCATGTTTGCACTATTCGCAGTTACAAAGCAATCTATAATCTTTGGTATTTTTGCGTTGGTTTCTGTAATTCCTGGCAGTATATATCAAATACAGATGATGAAAATCCGGAAGGAAGCCAAGACACAGGAATGGTGAGGAAATAAATAGCAAATCCAGCCGAGCCAGTCAACGGTCAAGATGAACGGCGCAAATGTGCCACCGTTGACAGCCGCCGCCCGTCCTGCTTTTGTGGCAATCAAGGGAGCGACAGACTAAAGTGCTGTCGCTCCCGCCCATTATGGGGGAAAGACAGTAGAAAATTTCACATCTATGTGCTATAATAATTCCGACAGAATGAAATATAAATATATATTTTACACTACGGTATGGGGAGTATAAAAATGACAGGAGAACAATTTGTTAAATTATGCTACGAAGAAAAGAAAACCATTTTAGCCGAATACTTCAATCCTAATTCTTCATCAGTTGTCGGCAAAAAAATCAGTGCAATAACTGAACAAGGTATATCAAAAGATGATTTGTATGATCTATTGAATTTGGTACTAAAAGAAAATTACTATACTTTGTTGCTTGGATTGGACGGAGAAGCGTCGTTAGGTAATACTCAAATTACCTATAAGCTTTATGATGAAAATGGCAACTTGCTTAACGAATGTGGAGAGCTTGAAGCCGCCGCATACAGATACTTTGTAGAAGAATGATCTTCAAATTTAATCTTGTCAATCATACATAATACAACATAATACACATTTTCACAGGACAGCCAAAATCGGTTGTCCTTTTCTTTTACCCAAAAGAGGGAACGGGAGACTAAAATTGAATACTGCTCCAAACAGCAACGCCACAGATTTTTGAAAATCCGTGGCGTTTTTTGCTCCCATTTTTGGCAAAACGCCCCGTTCCCTTGTAGTAGTGAGTGACGGGGAAGTTTGCCCGAAATGGGCTTGCCTGCCGTAGTAGTGATGAAAAATCCAAATGAGCGTTTGGCATTTTCCGTTTCTGTCCGTAGAGGGGAACAAAGGTGGGCAGGACACGCCTCCGCAATCGCTATATTGACGAAAGCAGCCACACCGACCCTTGTAGATTGCCGCAAAGTCAGCCGCAGAGGAAAGTGGCAGTTTTTCAGAGCAAGATTCTACCGCAGTACCAAAATTCGCTTTTCGCTCATTTTGCCCCTGCGGGAATCTTGTTGGGGAGTGCCTTCCCCAAACCCTG
>ENA-ORMN01002325-ORMN01002325.1-human-gut-metagenome-genome-assembly--contig:-NODE-2325-length-16745-cov-10.452786_pt1 | contig 16745 bp, 15 predicted proteins | sample MGYA00242102_ERZ508993 | MGnify/ENA primary metagenome ERZ508993 (study PRJEB26280, sample SAMEA2338770) | human gut metagenome | biome: human gut; feature: human-associated habitat; material: faeces... | reverse complement strand
CTCCAGCCTCTTCAATACGCTCTCCCCCTCCGTCAGGGCGGCTACATACTGCCGCACTGCCGGCGGCAACGCCTCAAATTCCCGGTCGCTCTTCTGGCGGGCGGTGTAGGCCCGCTGGAAATTGGACGCTACCACGGATTGCACCGTATCGGCGTCCATCAGTGCCCACTCCCGCAGTTGGGACGGGCTATGGGCCACTCGCTGCACAGCAGGCGGGAGCTTGGCAAATTCCTCCTCAGAGCCGTAGGCGCTATTGCGCAAGGCTTTGGCCACCAGGTTCCAGGCCTCCATGGCGGCGATGGTCGTCCAGAGCACCGGGCTCCCCGATTTGCCCCGGAACTCCCGCAGTGTCAGGGTGCGCTCGGTGCTGTAAGGCATCGGGTCGTTTTCGTTCAGGCTGTTGTAGGTGTACACCTTGTTCTCATAGGCATCGTAGATCAGCAGCCGTGCCATCCGTCATCCCTCCTCGCATTCGCAGCTCTGGGCACGGAGCGCGGCCCAGGTCTCCTCGTTCACCGTGCCTGTTACCAGCAGGTCCGCCCGCTCCTGTGCAGCCCGGACACCTTCTGTTTCCTTCGGGCCGAAGCGGAAGTTCTCGGTCACATAGTCCTCGCCGCAGTTCCGCATACAGCGTCCATTGAGCCACTGTTCGATCTGCCCCACATCCGGGCCAACGCTCCCCTCTTTCATGGCGCGGCCCGGGTAAACATCGGCCTGCCCGGCATCCCGGTCAGGGTTGGGGGAAACAGCGGCCAGCTGCAGGCTCAGGGCCTCCACCGCCGTCCAGGTCTCTGCATCCGCGACCCCGGTCTCGGGCAGATCCAGCAGGGCCTGCGCACTGCGGGTAGAGGCTGCCGTCTCGTCGGTATACTGTTCAGACAGGGGCGGGCTTTCCACGCTGTCGAAATAGTAGGCAATGCGCTGCAAAAGGAGGTTGTAGTAGAGCACCGTGTCCCCCGTGGCCCCCACTGCCAGCGGTGTGCCCGGGTAAGGCAGGCGCTTCAACGTGACCACCGGGCCGGACACCCGCAGGATGCTTGCTTTGCCGTAGAGCGAATTCCAGGTCGTGCGCCCTACTACACCGTCCACCGTCAGCTTCGCAAAGCGCTGATAGGCCCGCACGGCGTTCTCGGTTGCCGCACCAAAGCTTCCGTCGATGGAAACAGCGGGGATACTGCTCTCGTAGGCGCTCATCAGGTAGAGGTAGAACTGCAGCTCCCGCACTGCCGTTCCGGTGCTGCCCCGGCGCAGAACGCCCGGATACTCGCCGGGGCGCAGGCTGGCTGTGAGCAGCCGGTTGGCAATATCGTTGTAGACCTCATACAGCTTGTTCCAGGTCGTGCGGCCCACCACGCCGTCGCTGGTCAGGCCGAAGTAGCTCTGGAATCTCCGCACTGCCGCCGCCGTGCCTGCGCCGAATTTTCCATCTACAGTCAGGGTGTTCAGGTTGGGATACACCGTGCGGGCGATCTTGAGCCAGAACTTCACCAGCCGGACATTCTGCCCGCTGCTGCCCTGCCGCAGGGCCGTGCCCGGGTAAGCGTTGGGCCTGCCATTGTCGGACTGGATGCTGCGGAACTGATCGTAGAGTTCTGTCCAGGTGGCGCGGCCCACTACGCCGTCCACAGACAGGCCGTATCTTCGCTGGAAGGCCCGGACCGCACCGGCGGTGCCGCTGCCATACACGCCATCCACTGCCACGGAGGGGATGCTGCTCTCGTACTGAGCCAGAGTGTTCAACCAGAACTGCAGCTGCTCCACAGCGCTGCCGGAAGAGCCGACGCGCAGGATGGTGCCGCCCCAGAAGGTGAACCCCGGTACGAACACCGCGCGCGCAATGGTCACCATAAAGTCCAGTGCAGCCTGACTGCCCAGCAGATGGAACAGCCGGATATTCAGCAGGCAGAGCAGCACGGGGTAGCATACAAAGGGGATAAGCGGCAGCCAGCGGTCCAGCGCCACCACACAGCGGCTGACAGCGGGGTGGGCATCCATCCAGCTGTGCAGGGCGTGATAATGTTCTGCGGTCAAAAAAGATCCCTCCGCATCGGGCACCTGAAAAATTAAAAGCAGGTGTCCAGATAATTTTCCACATCAAAGGGTTCCGGGGTGGAATCCTTGCGCAGATACAGCGGGTGGTGCGGGTGTCCCTTTTTAGAGGGCTTGCCTGCCTGATACCACTTTGCATGGAATGCGTCGCCGATGGCCGTCATGTCCGCAAGGCAGGTTTTGAGATAACCGCGCTTTTCCACAATCGTGCCCCATGCCGCCCAAATGCCGGGCTCTCCGCCGCTGCGCGAAAGCACCCAGCGAAACGCGTTCATGTTTTCCTCGTGCAGCGCACGGTTAAACGCCTTATCCATGTGGTCGGGGTTCGTCGCACGCTGCGCGTAGACGTTGAACATGATAAACGAGTCAAACCCGTTGAAAAGCGCAATGCGCTCTACGGATTTCAGCGTGTTGTCGAGGTTATCCGGCTCCGCCGTCGAGGGGTTGATGCCGATGGTAATGAGCGGCTTTTTGCCGGCGGTACCCAGTATGTAACGGTATTCGGAGTAAAAATCCGGGATATAAAGCCATTTTTCGCGGTCGTAAACGGCGCTTTCTTCGCGGTGCTTCTGCGCTTCTTCAAATGTCAGAATTTCGGTGTGCTGCGTGTCGCTTTTCGGAATGTGCATGTCGGTCTCCTTTTGTCCCAAATCGTCGTCTTTTAAAAGATTATACCGCGTTTCACACCGCCTGCAAAGCTGTTTTTTCGCTTTTCTTTTCGCGGTATAAAAGATAAAGCCCGCAAAGCAGAGAAAGCACCTCCGCCGTCGGTACGGCAAGCCACAAGCCCGTCAGCCCGAATATATTTGCAAGCACCACCGCACACGGCACAACTAAGATCACGCCGCGCAAAAGAGATAAAACAGCCGCGTCCCGGCTGCGCTCCGCCGCCGCGAACCGCGCGATAAGCAGCAGATTCACGCCGCTCACAAGATAGTTTAAGAAGTATAGCATCAGGCCCGGCACGGCAAGCGCCGTCAGCTCCGCGCTGCCCTTGCTGAACACCGCCGTCACCTGCTGCGGGAAGAGCAAAGCGCCCACGGTAAACAGCGCGCCCAGTAAAACCGCCGTCACAACGCCGCGCCGCGTCTGCTTTGTAAGCGTTCTGCAGTCATGCTCCGCAAACGCAATGCTGATCAGCGGCTGCACGCCTTGCGCCGCGCCGGTCAACACCGCCGTTGCCACAAGCGCCACGTTTGCAATGATGCCGTAAGCCGCAACACCCGTGCTGCCCGCAAGTGATAATAGCAGATAGTTAAATACCAAAATAACGACCGTCGAAGAAAACTCTCCGATGAACGCGGAAAAACCCGCCGCAGAAATTTTCGGAATTTCCTCAAAAATGCGGTGCTTCCCGATGTGATACCCGCGCTTTCGCGTCAGGCAGATCGCTACGCCGAAAATCGGCGACATGCCGGTCGCAAGCACCGCACCCAACATACCGGCGTTCAAGACGCACACCATGTACCAGTCCATCACAATATTCGCAAAAGAGCCTGTCAGCATCGCCGCCATCGCGCGCCCGGGCGCATCGTCGTTGCGCGTGAACGCCGTTAAGATGTTATTCAAAATAAAAAACGGCGAAAACAGGCAGCAAACCTTCAAATAGACGGTTGTCGGCTGTAAAACCGTGCCGGAAGCGCCAAGCAATCTTGCCAGATGCTCCGCCCCGAACACGCCGCACAGCACATAAATGAACGACAAAACAGCGCCCATCAGTAAGCTTGCCGTAAATACGCTGTCTGCGTTTTCGTCGCCGCGCGTGTGCCGCAGCGTGTACCGCACACCGCCGCCAATGCCGATGAGCAGCCCCGTGCCGTTGATGATACCGTAGATCGGCAGCGCGAGGTTTAAAGACGCCAATCCGTCCGCACCGATGTAATTTGCAATGAAAAATGTGTCCGCCAAAATGTAGACGGAAAGCCCCAGCATGCCCAAAACGCTCTGGGAAACAAAACGAAGATATTTGCGCATAGTCCCTCCAAAACAAAACGTGCCCGCAGAAAACCTGCTGAGCACTTTAAAAGCGCAGACCTATCGGTTTTCTGTGGGCACGTTCTTCCGCCTACCCGGTGGCAGACGGCGTGTTCCTGTTGATTTCTAAGGTACTATACCACATTTTCGTTTGCATTGCAAGTTTTTCGTTTTGTTTTCCACATAGGTGTGCTATACTGTGGATAAAAGGGGGCTTTAATTTGAAAACCGATCGCCTCATCGGCATCATTACGACCATTCAGCAAAAAGGCACCGTTACCGCGCCGTATCTCGCGGGAAAATTCGGCGTGTCGCGCCGCACTATCAACCGTGATATCGAAGACATCTGCAAAGCCGGCATCCCGCTCCTTACCAAACAGGGCGCGGGCGGCGGTATTTCCATCATGGAAGGCTTTTCGCTCGATGCCGCCGTGCTCACGCGGCAGGAGCTTTCCGCCGTCCTCACAGGGCTGCGCTCGCTCGACAGCGTTTCCAAAGCCCCTGCATCCGACCTGCTCGCCGCAAAGCTCGGCGCAGATACCGATATACCGCGGGACATGGAGATCAATCTCGCGTCGTTCTACAAAAACGACTTGGCGGAGAAGATCGAGACGATCCGCCGCGCCGTAAAAGAGACGCGCCGCATCGTGTTTCACTATTATTACGCCAAAGGGGAGGCGGATAAGCTTGTCGAGCCCTATCGCGTCGTGTTCCGCTGGGGGGACTGGTACGTTTTCGGCTTTTGCCCCGCACGCGAGGATTTCCGCCTCTATAAGCTCCGCCGCCTGTGGAATTTAAACGTGACCGATGAATTTTTCACCCCGCGTGAAGTCCCGCCTGAAAAAGAGCCGAACCGCAGCCGCACCGAAAGCATGACGGATGATTACATTGTCACGGCCGTTTACGAGCCCGCCGTAAAATACCGCCTTGTGGAAGAATACGGCCCCGCGTCGTTCATCACGCGGGAAGACGGCAAGCTCTACACCGAATGGGGATTTTCTACCCCGGAGGACGCCCTGCGTTGGCTTTTGAGCTTCGGCGTCGACGTGCAGGTGACAGCCCCGCCCGAAATGGTAAAGAAAATGCGTTCTGCGATCAAAAAAATGAAAAAGCGCTATAAAACATGACACCCCGCTGTCATATTCTGTGTGTTACGATCTGAATATCATAATTTAGGAGGAACACACATGATCGATTCAAGATGCGGACTGCATTGCACGACCTGTACGTATAAAGAGCCCTGCGGGTGCGGCGGCTGTATAGAGACAAACGGACACCCGTTCCACGGAGCCTGCCCTGTGGCGCAGTGCTGTCAGGAAAAAGGCTTTTACCACTGCGGAGAATGTCCGGAACTGCCCTGTGAGTTGTTATGGAGCTATACATGCGATCCCGAGCAGGGCGATACACCGCACGGCGCACGCGTGGAACAGTGCCGAATATGGCGCGCGGAAACGAAAGGAAAACCGTAATGTACGATGAAAAAATACGCGCCCTGCGCATGGAGCGCCAGCATCTCCTCACCCCGGCGAATGAAACCGAATACGACGCGTTGTACCGCGACCTCCAGCCCGGGCAGAACGTCTACTGGAACGGCTTTGGGCAACCGCCCACGCTTTCGTTCCGCGCGGATTTCGACGACCTCGCCTATAATAAAAGCCGCCAGTTCCGCCGTGAACTCATCAAAGGGCGCTTTGCGGGCGGCAACCTCGGCTGGATCTTGCCCGAAGACCTCGAGCTTTTCGCAGCGCTGTACCGCAAGCCGCTCAAAAACGCGACGATGACGCAGCAAATGCTGTTAGAGCGCATCGAAATGTCCGGCCCGTACACCATCGGGCAGCTGAAAGAGGAAAGCGGACTGCTCGTCAAGGAGATCACGCCCGCCCTGCACCGCTTGCAGGAGGCATTTCTCATCTACGAAGACCAGTACGACGGCGAGTGGGATCGCGGCTGGTATCGCTTCGGCGAATTTTTTTCCGATTTTAGCCTCGACCGCTATACCAAAACGGAAGCCCTCAAAATCGTCCTCCGCCGTTTTGCGCACCGTTTTGTGTGGTTCACGCCCGCCATGGCGAAATCGTTTTACAAATTGCCCGAAAAAGAGATCAAGCTCGCGATAGCCGGGCTCGTGTCCGAAGACGTTTTGGTCGAGTCCGACGGCGGCTATCTCCTAAAAGAAGACGCAGAAACGCTTAAAACCTACACTGCGCCCGAATTTCACAGCGTCTATGCGCTCCACCGCAATGACCCGCTCTATAAAGCGTTCGAGCCGGCGTTAAAATCGCTTGCAAAATCCCTCACAGAGGGTTTGCCGTATGACTGTGACCCACTGCAATATCTTCTCATCGACGGCATGTTCCACGGCGCGGTCGTCGGTCATTTCCGCAACAGCCCGTACGATTTAAACGACGTGCGCATAGATGACGCAAGCCTTTTATCACGGAAAGAGGAGATCATCGCCGCCGTGCAAACCGTAAATTTCGGTGCGCTGCCGCAAAGATTTATGGGGGAGAAGCCGTAAAATCCGTCGGCCTTGTTCGTAGTCAAGCCGAGGTGATTTTATGCAAAGCTTTACGCTCCGTCCTGCCGATTGGGAAGACCTGCCCGCCTTCAAACACATCGCGCGCACAACGCTGACCGAAGATATTCCGGCGCTCTTTGACCCGAATAAACTGCTCGAAGATAAAAAGATCGGGTTCGAGTACATCATGGCCGCAGAGCAAAACGGCGAAGTCGTCGGCTTTTGCTGCCGCTACGCCTGCCGTGATGCCGACACCCCCCACTGCGCGGAAATTTTCTCGCTGTGTGTCCTTCCGAAAGCGCAGCACAGCGGTATTGGTCGCGCTTTTGTGGAGGACGCCCTCGCCATCCTCTACATCAGCGGCTTTAAGATCTGCAAGGTCTGGCTGCCCGCCGGAAACCGCCGCGCCCGCGAATTCTTTGAAGCCGCCGGCTTTACGCGCGACGGCACATCTCGCGTCGTGCAGTGCGGCGAAGCCCCGCATCTTTTTTACCGTTACGAGCACCCCCTCACGCGCCCGGACAAAAAATATTACCGATAGTAAAAAGCGCAGCCGTGTATTTAGCACACCGGCTGCGCTTTTACGTGGATTTCATCTTCCCGCAGACTTTCTACAAACTCGCCGAAAGCCGCCCCGCAAAAACGGACAAAATGCCACTGTACAATATACCGCTTTGGGTGTATACTACCCATGTATGCCCATGGCGATACAAAGGGGAAACGTGTCGTTCCGGGCGGAGTATTACGTGTTTAGAAAGTTTTTGGTTCGGGATATACCGAAAGCGGTTCGAGAAAGGAAAAAGAAATGAGGATCATTATTGCCGGTGACGGAAAAGTGGGTCTTGCGCTTACGCGTCTGCTCTCACAGGAGGGTCACGACCTTGTGACCATCGATTCCAATCGGGCGGTTTTGGAACGGGATATGCAGCAGTTCGACGTCATGACCGTAGTGGGCAACTGCGCCACCATGGCCACGCTGAACGAAGCGAAGGTACAGCAGGCAGAAGTGCTCATCGCCGCCACAAGCGCCGATGAAATCAACCTGCTGTGCTGTCTTACAGCAAGAAAAATGAACCCCACGCTGCACACCATCGCGCGTGTGCGCAGCCCTGAATACAGAGAACAGCTCTACATGATGCGCGGCGAGTTCGGCCTTTCGCTCATCATCAACCCGGAGCGCGAGGCGGCAAAGGAGATTTTCCGTCTTCTGCAATTACCGGGCTTCTTAAAGCGCGAAACATTCGCAAAAGGCCGTGTAGAGATTGTCGAGCTGCGCGTTTTGGAGCGCAGCCCGCTCGAAAACGTCATTTTAAATCACCTGCCGCACGTGCTGGGCTGCAAGGTGCTTGTCTGCGCCGTCATCCGTGACGGCCACGCACTCATTCCGTCCGGCGATACCATGCTGCGCCGCGGCGACCACATCTACGTCACCGCGCCGGTCACGGTGCTTTCCTACCTCATGAAGCGCCTCGGCATCACGCAGAAAAAGATCCGCCACGCCATGCTCATCGGCGGCGGCCGCGTCAGCTATTACCTTGCGCAAATGCTCATCGGCGCGGACGTCCATGTCAAGATCATCGAAAACAACCCCCAGCGCAGTGAACAGCTCGCACAGATGCTGCCGGAGGCGGCGATCATCTGCGCAGACGGCGCCAATCAGGAAATTCTGGAGGCGGAGGGCCTCAACGAAACGGACGCTCTTGTCACGCTCACCGGCATCGATGAGCAGAACATCATCACCTCCATGGTCGGCAACGCAAAGGGCGTGCCGCACATTGTCACAAAGGTCAATCGCATCATGACGACCGGCATGGTGGAAACGCTCCCCATCGGCAGCGTCGTCAGCCCGAAGGAGCTGTGCAGCGCGAATATCGTGCAGTATGTGCGCGCCATGCAGCACCAAACGGGTGCCGCCGTCACGCTGCACCGCATTGCAGACGGCCGTGCCGAAGCGCTGGAGTTCATCGTCAATAAGCAGTCGAAGTATATCGGCGAGCCGCTGAAAAACCTGCGCCTGCGCTTAAAGAAAAATATTCTGATCTCCTGCATCACACACCACGGCAACACGGTCATTCCGGACGGCGAATCGTACTATCAGCTCGGCGATACCGTCATCGTCGTTACCACGCGCGAGCAGCCGGTTTTGCAGTTCAACGACATTTTTGTGTAAAGGAGCGGCTGCACAATGAATGTTAAAAGTATCAGCCGCACCGTCGGCTTGATTTTGCTCATCACGGGCATTTTTCAGCTTTTCCCGCTGCTCATCGCCGTCATCGATCACGAGCCGAGAAATATACTCGCTTACATCGAGTCGCTGTGTCTCATTCTGCTCGTCGGCAGTGCGCTTTTGCTGTTCAGCCGCGGCGGCAACCGCATGTTCTCCGCGCAGGAGGGCTTTGCCGCAACGGGTCTTTCGTGGATTTTCATGTCCGCGTTCGGCGCACTGCCATTCTTTTTAAGCGGCCAGATCCCGAGCTACGTCGATGCGTTTTTTGAGATGGTCTCCGGCTTTACAACGACCGGCGCGTCTATCCTGACGGATGTCGAAGCGCTCTCGCGCTGCAACCTTTTCTGGCGCAGCTTCAGCCATTGGCTCGGCGGTATGGGCGTGCTCGTGTTTCTCTTGGCAGTCGTGCCCGGCGCGCGCAAAAACGGCGGCACCGGCATCTACCTCATGCGTGCGGAAAGCCCCGGGCCGAGCGTCGATAAATTAACGCCGCACCTGCGCCAAACCGCTATGATTTTATACGGAATCTACATTTTGCTTACCGCGCTGTGCATTGTGTGTCTTTTGCTCGGCGGTATGCCCGTGTTCGACAGCTTCTGCATCGCGTTCGGCACGGCCGGCACCGGCGGCTTTGCCATTAAAAACAGCAGCATGGGCGGGTACAGCTGCTTCCTGCAAACCGTCGTCACCGTGTTCATGTTCCTCTTCGGCGTGAACTTCAGCCTTTATTACATGCTCTTGCTCCGCAAGTTCAAAGCGGTGTTCAAAAACGAGGAGCTTCGCCTGTATTTCGGTATCGCCGCAAGCTCCATCGTTCTCATCACCATCAATATCAGCCGCATGTACAATACGGTCTACGAGTCCGTGCACCACGCGGCGTTTCAGGTCGTCAGCATCATGACCACAACGGGCTACGGTACGGTCGATTTCGAGCAGTGGCCGGCGTTTTCCAAAGCAATCCTGCTTTCGCTCATGTTCATCGGTGCCAGCGCAGGCAGCACGGGCGGCGGTCTCAAGGTCTCCCGTGTTTTGCTCCTGATGAAGAGCATTCGCCGCACCATCCGCAAGGCGCTCCACCCGCGCCGCGTGCAGCCCGTTTATATGGACGGCCGCGCCGTCAGCGAAGAGGTCTGCGACAACGTCAACGCCTATCTCGCCATTTACTGCGTCATCCTCGTGCTCAGCTTCGCCATCATCTCGGTGGACGGCTTTTCCATCGGTACCAATTTCTCCGCCGTCGCGTCCTGCTTCAACAACATCGGCCCCGGCTTTGAGCTTGTCGGCGCCACACAAAATTTCAGCATTTACAGCGATCTCTCGAAGATTATCCTTTCGCTCGATATGCTCCTTGGCAGACTCGAGATTTTCCCTCTCCTGCTCCTCCTCAGCCCCGACACCTGGAGTCGCAGAAGATAACTTTTGCAATAAATTTGCACGGATAAATTGCATCAAACGCTAAAATGCGTTATAATCAAATCAGCTTATAGAGATCTGCATTTAAAACAGATCGAACTCAGGGTTTTTAAGGATAGGTGAAAACAAATGCAATACAGAAAACGTATGATCCGAAAGGGTACGGCGCTGTTGCTTTCCGCGTTGCTGCTCGCTTCGGCAATGCCGTTTGCGGTCTCTGCGGAGGAGGTCTCCGCCCAAACGACGGAATATGTCAATTTCCGCACCGGCCCCGGTACAAATTACAGCTCCAAGGGTGTCATTTCCCTCGGCACCACCGTCACCGTAACGGATACGAGCAACTCCCAGTGGTATGCCGTCCGCCTGTCTAACGGCTCCACCGGCTATATTTTCGCGCAGTATTTGAAGCTCACGGGCAATACGTCCGCGCCTACGGCTACGCCCGCACCGACGGAAGCCCCGACAGCAACACCCGCGCCGACGGACACGGTGGAGGTCATCACGCCTGAACCGCAGCCGTCCGAAACGGTGACGGAATAAGCAAATTTGCGCCCAATCAGCGATGGTTGGGCGTTTTTTTGTGCAGAAAATTTGTAATGGAGGGAAGATATGCCGCTTTTGATGCGTTAGATAGGTGAAGACCGCAGGAAAGTGCGGCAGAAAGAAGGAAGAAACATGAGAAAGTACACGCGGATTGGAACGTTTTTGCTGGCACTTGTGATGTGCCTGACGATGCTGACGGCGCAGGCGGAAAGCGAACTGCCGTTGGAAGTTGCGGACTTGTTCACCGTGAAGGCGTGGGCACACTACGCCATCGCGAACCAGCCAGATATGCCGGAGAACAAGGCGTTCGCGGTGATGCAGGAGAAATCCGGCTACGAGGCAGCGCTGCTGGTGATGCGCAACACCAAGAGCGAAACGAACGTGCTGGTGCTGGCGGAAAAATCATCCGCACAGGCGGATTGGAAAATCACCATGCGCAACTGGGGCGCGGTGGAGCAGGGCGACGCGAACGTGCCGCAGCTGGCGGTGCTGGCGGACGGGCGTTTCGTCATCCACTACCCGAACGGCGACAGCGCGTATTTCACGCATGAAGCGAAGGGCTGGCAGCTGACAAACCTGTCCTTCGGTGATACGACACAGGTGGAAGTGACCCGCAGCGGCATGACCTTCCTCACTCTGTCGGACAACGGCAAGTGGGTCAAGACGACGGTGTCCGGCGTGGTGGAGACGGCCATGGCGCAGTTCAGCATGGATCGCTTCCCGCGGACGGTCGCGGCGGCGCGCGAGCACCTGACGAATCCGCCGACGATTCCGGATTCCCCGTGGAGTTGGACGTACCCCTACGGCTTCCCGCAGCCCTCGCAGTACGCCAAACTTGCGGCAGGCAAGCAGTACGCGGTGTATTCCGCGCCGTCGGATACCAGCTTCCGTGCGGCGAACGGCAAAGCGCTGCTGTCCACGAACGACTGGGTGCAGGTTTTCTTCGAGGAGGACGGCTATCTGCTCGTGCAGTACGCCATCAGCCGCCATCAGTACCGCATCGGGTACATCAAGGCGGATGCGGTGTCGAATTTGTCGGAAGTGGCGGAAATCGGCAGATGGGCGAATTACCCGGCGCAAGTCCTGCGCACATCGGTGCTCACCGACGACCCGCTGAATTCCTGCGGCGCGGTGATGACGCTGACGGCGGGGCAGCAGGTGACGTATCTGGGTCAGCTGGGGCAGGAATGGGCGTTTGTGGAGACGACGACGGCGCAGGGGCAGCGGATTCGCGGCTTCGTGGAATTGAGTGAGCTGAACGTCACGCGCCCAGACGATGCGGATGACAATTTGAACGGGTAATATTATTCCCAGATTCACCTGTGCATCTTGATGCATGTTATAAATACATAATCCCAAACCAACAAAACCCCAGCCGCGTTTTGCAGCCGGGGTTTTTGCTTGCTTTCCCTGCGAAATCAATCAGAATTAGCGTACTCCCAATCATACACTTCCGAAGAATGCGTGAAACCGATTCGGGAATAAAATGCTTGGTCAGACAAGACGATGGCGCGCTTTGCACCAAGCGCATGGGCGCGCGAACATGCTTCATAGACCACCGCTTTCGCCAAACCGTGCTTTCTGTGTTCCGGCACGGTGGCGACAGGCTCAACATAAGCGGTGTCGCCGGTTGTGTACCATAAGCCGCAGTGCGCGCAATATTCGCAGTTGGCAATTGCAAAGGTTTTCAGCGCGTCGTTTGCGTGGGGGATTCGCTTCAGCAATTCCGCATCCCATTTTTCGGGCGTGCCGTCATTGTCAAACCCTCTGTGAATCACCAGCTGGTATTGCCATGGATCGGCGGCAAATTCCCGCGGGCTCATGGTATAGCCGTCCGGCAGACAATAGACCAGCGGATTGGACAAATCATTCAAAACGTCCCCAATGAAAATGCTCGTTGTAATCCAGCGCTCCCGCTTTCAAAAGAAATTGGTAAATGCTTTGATACTGCTCGTTGAACCGCTCGCAGTTTTTGTAGTGCTCTATCCTGTATTTCATGGTAAATCACCTTGTCAGCTGCTTGTCTGAATGGTCGTCCGGATAGTGAAGGGAATCCCCCAGATGTAGTAGGTGATGTTCGCCTCACGGATGGCGTGCATGTCCTTGCTCGTCAGGATGGTGGCGGTCACGTCGCCGATGGTGTGCGCGGGCAGGGTCAGCACTTGGTCGCTGCCGATTTGCAGAATGTCGCCGCTCATGGGCGTAATCTGTACCTCAATCATCTCGGCGGGCAGGGTTGTGTTGTTCTCCAGCCGGAACGTGTAGGTGTAAAAGACGTAATCCTCCGCGCTGGACAGCTCCTGCGGGGCGACGAACGACGTGCCGACAACCGCGCCCGCGCGAACCTGCGCGCTCAGGTCAGTGAACAGGTCGTAGTTCCGGTAGGCTTCCAGCGCCGTAACGCCCTGCGCAATCACCGTCACGTTCGACGTCATGTACATCGCGCCGACACCGAGCAGTGCAATCAGCAGCAAAACGACGCTCACAATGGCAAAACGCTTCATGAAACTTCTTCTTAATCTCCTTCGGTCTGCTGAAGCAGGCGGTTCATTTGGTCAATCATTTCGGAGTCCTTCAGGCTGAAATGGAACTCCACGCGGCGCGAAGCTTCCTTGTCCTCGTTGCCGTACTGGTCGTAAATCAGCCCCGTGGCGCCGCGCCCGGTGATGGTCAGCAGACCGCTCTTGAGCAAATCGCGCTGGCGGGTCGTCAGACCGGGCATTTTCAGGATGTAGGTGGCGACGGACAGCGCGCGATCTTGCGAGAGTTTCAGGTTGTTGTAGTAGTCGCCGGTGGAGTCCGTGTAGCCCTCGATGATGATTTCGCCGAGGTACGCGCTGTACTCGTCGCGCAGCAGCACGTTCAGGTAGACGGGCACGAAGCGGTCAAGCAGCGCCTTGCCTTCTGCACGGATTTCGGATTTGCCCGTGTCGAAGAGCACAGAGCTGTCCAGCACAATGTCGCCCGTGGAATGATCCACCGTTGCGCTGAGGTTCGCGGAGGACAGGGCAGAGGACAGCGCCGTGATGATGCGCGGACGGATGCCAATCAGCGCATCGATTTGCTCCGCCTGTGCCGCCATTGCCGCCTGTTGATTTTCCAGCACTTCGTTCGCGGCTTGCAGCGCCATTTCCTTGTTCTTCAGGTCAGTTTGCAGGATGATGAGCTTTGCCTCGCGGTCAGCCAAATCGGTCTGCGCCTGCTGCAATTGCGCCTGCTGGTCGCTCAGGACGATGTAGGCGTTTTCCAGCTCCTTCGCCTGTGAATCCAGCTGCACTTGGATGATGGCGATTTCCGTCGCCTGCTTGTCCATCGTCACCTGCTGGGAGGCAAGCTGCAACGTCTGCGCGTCGAGCGTCACCTGCTGCTGGCTGACGAGCGCCTTCTGCGCGTCCAGTTCAGCGGTTTTTGTCTCCAGCATCGTGAAATACTGGTAGAGACTGACGCTCAAAATCAGAACAAACACAAGCAGCAGCGCTGCCATCATGTCAGAGTAGCTGATCCAGCTTGCGCCGCTGTTGCTGGTGCGGGCGGCGCGCCGGTTGCGGATACGCGCCATGCTTACCCCTCCTTCTGGCGGAGCGCAGCGGTTGCCGCGTCAATCGACTCCTTGAGTGCGGTCAGCAGACGCTGTGTTTCGGCGGCTTGGCGGGTCGCTTCGGCACTGTCTGTGCCGGAGATCTTGTCCGTCGTTTCGCCCATCATTGCCATCAGTCCCTGCATACTTGCGTCAAACATGCCCAGCGACTGGCTAAGCCCGCTGACGACGCTCTGCGTGAAGTTCTGGCAGCCGGCGGAAAGTTCCGCGGCGGACTGCTTCATGGCATCGGCAACGCCGGAAAGCTCCTGCGTTGTGGCGTTGCTGGACTGCTTCATCGCGGCGGTCGTTTCGCTGCTCTGGCGGGTGAACTGCTCCGTCACGCGGGCAAGCTCCTCCTGTCCGGCACGGATGCGGTTCAGCGCGCTCAACTGCTGATCGCTGACTTTGCCCAAGCGGGTGAGCAAATCAGCAGAGGAACGCTCGAAGCCCTCGTCGCGGCTGCGGGCGGCACTGAGTTCCTTGATGTACTGCTCGAAGTGCGCAATCACATCGTTCGTCACGTCATGCAGCTGGCGCATATCCACCTGAATGGCGGCAGCGGCGTTCAGCGACTGGCGGACTTGCTCCAGCGACGCCTGCTGATGCTGATTCACCTCGGTCATCGTGCGGCCAAGGGTGAGCAGCTGGTCGGAGAGGGACGCGTTCATCTGCTGCACAAAGCTGCCGACGATGCGCCCAACGCCGTCCACCTGCGCGCGCGTCGCCCCCATCAGGAAGTTGTCCATCGCCTGCGAAACGGGCTGCATCGCGCTGCGGACGGAGTGCTCCATTGCGCCTGCGAGCTGCCCCGGCAGGGTGTCGGTGAGGGTGGAAAGCATGTGGTTGGAGTCCTGATTCTGGCAGATGAGCTGCACATCGTTGTCCAACGGGCGCGACATCGCCAGCGAAGTGAAGTTCGACACGAAGTCGTCAATCGCGCGATAGCTGGAGCCCTGCAGAATGCGGTTGATAATGTTGAAGCAGATGGAGCAGCTGACGCCAGCGACGGATGTGCCGAAGGCGAACTGCATCCCCGTCAGCAGCGTCGGGATGCCCTCGATAATCTTGTCGGCGTTGGAGAAGTCGAGGCCGCCCAGACCGTCCATCATGCCCATGAACGTGCCCAGAATGCCCAAAGAGGTCAGCAGACCCGGAATCAGATCGGCCAACTGCGCATTGCCCGGCCCGTGGATGACGGTATCGTCGTTGATGTAGTCCTCAACGTTGCAGGGCAGACCGCGGCGGTCAAGCTGCTCGGCGTTTTGCAGGAAGCGCAGCCAGCAGTTCTTCAGCCGATTGCCCATAAAGCGTTTTTCCTGCCAGACGGGTGTGCCCTGCCGCGTGCCGGCATCCTGCTGCAAGCGGGTGATAGCGCGGCGCAGGGCGTGGGTTGTGGTAATCAGGGGAATCAGGCACTTGAAAACGCCAATCAGCGTGACCCCCGCGATGGCACAGTACACCAGCGCGTCGGTCAGGTTCGACAAATGGCTGGAGAACCATTGCAGAATTTCATCAAACATGGTCAAGCCCTCCTGTGGGTGGTTTCCCTCCTATTGTATCATGAAAAAGCCGTGTCTGTAAATGTGCAGATTGTAAATCTTGCGCTGCGGAATCTCTGATTTATTCGGCGGCACATCTGACGAATGCCTTTTCCGCCATCTGCTGCTTGCGCAAATCTCGATTTACCTCCAGTAAACCTTCGATTTGCGCAATTGCATCTGACGAAAAATTCATCCGTCATCTGACCACCTCATTGCATCAGAGCTTCCGTTACGCTTCTTCATCTTTCAGCACGTCGCGCGCCTGAATGGTGTGGAACGCCGCGGCGCGCCCAAGTCGGTTCATGACAGCCAGCCCAACGCCTTCCGGCGGCACAACCTCGCTGAAAATCACGTCCATGTGCTCCTCATCCAAGCGACGGAGGGTGTCGAACAGCCTGTGCGCGACCTCGGATGCGTTGTCGCGCGAGCCAATATCATGCGGATGGCAGTCTTTGAGCGCGTCCATATGCTCCGTGAAGCACATCACGCACGCGCGATGCCCCTGTGCGTCGGCATGGGCGGCCAGCTTCGCCATGGCGGCGACCACATCCGCCTCCGCCCCCTCGACCAGTGTCACCTGACCATCGGGGGAGTAGTGCTTGTAGCGCATACCGGGGGAAAGCGCCTTTTCACCTTTCTGCAAGGGACGCAGGACGCTGCCTGCCACGTCCACATGCCCCAGCACGCTTTCGAGCATGTCCTTCGTGATTCCGCCGGGACGCAGGATGCACGGCGCGCCGCTCGTCACGTCCAAGACGGTGGATTCCACACCGACGTCGCAGCTGCCGCCGTCAAGAATCAGCGGGATGCGCCCGTCCATATCCTCCAGCACATGTTGAGCGGTCGTGGGGCTGGGTCTGCCGCTGCGGTTCGCGCTCGGCGCGGCGATGGGTCTTCCCG
>ENA-ORMN01002319-ORMN01002319.1-human-gut-metagenome-genome-assembly--contig:-NODE-2319-length-16802-cov-4.454768_pt1 | contig 16802 bp, 34 predicted proteins | sample MGYA00242102_ERZ508993 | MGnify/ENA primary metagenome ERZ508993 (study PRJEB26280, sample SAMEA2338770) | human gut metagenome | biome: human gut; feature: human-associated habitat; material: faeces... | reverse complement strand
TTATTTTTTTAGTTATATATTCTCTATTATAATCTCTAATTAAATTATTTTCCTTTAGGAAAAGATTATATTTTTGATTTGTATGAATGTATTCATCACTTATTTTTTTATACTCTTTACTATCGTTAAGCATTCTAGCATTAAGTTTTTTATGCTTTAAATTCCTTATTTTCCTAGCATAATAATTCCTTTTATCAAGTATTTCTCTTACTTTAGCATTTTCTTTTAAATCTATTTGTTTAGGTATCCATTCCCATTCCCAAGTAGGTCTCATATTGTGATAACAATTTATACCTTTAAGACCTAGCATCTCACCATAGCCTGTTTTGTCATACAAATTATCATATTCCTCGTTAGATCCAACTATCATGTATTTTTTTCCTTGCCATTCATCATGTGCTTCATAATCATGCTTAGTATATTCTGTTCTAACTCTTGCACCCAAGTGTTGGTCTACATAAACTAAATTAGTATCAAGTTCTTTAGCATGTTCCAATTCACAGTCACCGACAAGTTTATTCATCCTAGTAATAACATCTCTTCTTGTTACTGCTTCAATTGTGATGCTTCTACCATCTTTATAATGTGCTGCTTTAATACCGCTGTTACTGAACTCATCAATTGCTTTTCGTATTGCTTCTGTATAAGTATATACCCCACTTGAAGTTTCAATATATGCTTTATTCAATATATTTTTATATGCTTCATTTGCACCTTCGATTGCTTTTGTCTTAATTAAATCCATAATATCATGTGTATCACTTATTGCTTCATTAATAAGGTTATTTACTGCTACGCTTTCATACAAAGAAATTGGATTTACATTAATAAGGCCTTTCTTATAATACTTTTCTAAATTTTCTAAATTATCAATATGATTGCCAAACCCCTCCGCTATATCCTCAATTATTTTTTTGAAATAGTTTTTATTTTTATCAAATACCTTGATATTTTCTTTATCTAATAATTTTAATTCTACAAGTTTATCTGTATACCATTTTAGTGACCCTTTAATTCCATCATAGTTATCAATTCTATTTAATATATTACGAACTAAATCTGTCTCTATATCGTTTATAAGATTAACTAAGGGTAATATCAATTTCTCATATTCTAACTTATTCATTATTCTTCTTTAGGAGGAATATCTTCTTTTACCTCAGTTAATTTACGATATTCTATTTGTTTTTTTACAAATTCTATAGCATCCTTTTCTTTCATATTACGAGTTTCCATAATATATTGAACATCACTAGTTATATCATTGTTTCTTTCTATCAATGATTGATTTCTAGAACTATCTTTATCAACTAATATTGAATCATCCCAATCATATTCAACTGTATAATTATTCTTAACAGGTATATTATATAATTTACATAATACATAAATACCATAGATTAAATCATCAAAAGCATTTTGTAAAACTGCTTGTATATCAGAAACAGTAACATAGTAATCTTGTTTAGATTGTTTCATCTCTGTTGCTGTTTTTTCAATTGCCTCAGGTTTTGCTAAAGTACCATGTGATAAATGACATGCATTTTCTGCTTGAATTAAATATTCGTTCAACCCATTAAATAAAGGATTATCTCTTATTTCAGGACTAAAAACATCTAATGATTTAATTTCCGTATCATCTAAATTCCATTTTCTAAAGTATCTTTCTCTCCCCTTTGGAAGTTTCATATTACCGTTTTTATCAGCAATTAATATGCTTTGATCAATGTCTATTGCTAATTCAGTACCCTCATATTCATGCAATATTCTTGAATATTGAACATCTATTTCTTCAAGTATTCCTATTGCATTATGATAAATTGGTTGACCTATTGGGCTAGAATTATCTAAATCATTGGTTGTTGGCATAGTGGCAAATCCACCAATTAATCTATCAACACCTTCTATGCATTGATTGTCCCTTAAATCTTTCCATTTATCAACTTCTGACAATTGTATACGTTTAGACAATATAACTCCATCAACAGTACCAGAATAACAAATATTTTTAACGGTTATTCGATTATTTTTATACTCATTGTATTCTAATCTAGTATATATGTCTTTTCCTTTTGTAACTTGGTCTATTAATATATAACCAATCAAATTATCATCATCATCAAAACTTACAGGAATAAACTTATCTGCTTGGATTACATTTACTTTAATATCTTTTCCATTATAATAAGGCCTAAAAAAAATCAACGATTTTCCAAGCATTGATTCAGTATATTTTCTTTTTTTCTTTAATAATTTTTGATAGATATTATCGATATAAGGCTCACTACATGTACTTTTATACTCTATTGTGACTGCTTTGGCTACTTTTTCACACATTGTTCTAGCAACATGAAGCGATTTAGTTTCTTTATCCATCCATGGCTCACATTTATTGTATATTTTACTCCACTCTTGAATAGCATCCAATATATTCTTACTAGTTTGTATATCTAACCCAAAATCACTAACTATTTTATTATAATCAAACATTTTATGCCACCATCCTTTTATTTTATTTATAATTCCATTAATCATTTTTAATCATCTCCTATCATAGGAAGTAATAACTTTATAAATTTCCAAATTCCCATAATCAAATATCTAGTTGCATCTTGTGCATGGTCATTTTGCTTTACTGGGACTTCTTTTCCTTTTTCTAACAAGTCAGCATCATATCCATACATATACATTTCCTCTTTCAAATATTTTTGTTTAGGAGAAATAAATAGCCTTCTAAAAGATAACATTTTTTGAACTCTTGATATACCTAATGTAACATCATTTTTAGCGTCTTTAATCATTACATCTGGGCATATTCTTCTTATTTCTTCTTGCAAGCCTTTTGCAGATGGATCTATGAAAACATATGTAACTTTTAGACCTGTTTCGTTTTCTAATTTTTCTTTAAATTGTTTAAAGTCCTTTGCATAATCGCTTGGAGATTTTTGCTTTCCAGTATCACGACCAGAATAGTAATATTCATCAATACCACGAACACATATCTCTTTATAGTCAATTCCAAATGCTTCATAAGTGGTTGCATTCATTTGACCATAATCCACACCAATACAAATTTCTCTCATATTTTTATATTGCTCACTAGTACATTCTTGAATATGTATATCTTCATTAAACATATAATAGATTAATTCATCTATTCCTATGCACAACCCTAACCACAACCATTTATACATCTTTTCATCTAGTTTTTCTAGAATTCTTGCCGAAGATATTAACTTATTTCCTAACCAATTCTCAGGTACATCTCTATAATCGACATGTATATGAATGCAATCTTCTCTGAGTTTCATTTTATTTAGCCATTCCATAATAGGTGCTTTAGGATTTTTAGGCGGATTGAAATAATATTCCATTACAAATTCTTCATCATTACCACGGATAAATGTTGCTTCTATGTTTTGTAGTTCATCTTCACCATCACCTTTATCAAAAAATTCTGTCAACTCATCTAGTTCTACTAATACTATTGGTCTATCTTCATCTATCATACCTTTTGTATCATCTATTGAATCATTACCAGTGAAATAAATTGTATTACCAGTTGGGAGATATGTTATTTGCATAGGACTGACTGTTATCTTAAATTTATTTTTGGGTATCTGTAATCGACTAATAGCCCTTTTGCATTCTGCAAACACTGTTTTTTTTAATTTATTATGAAACTTACGCATTATTACAACAGATCCAGGTTTAGAATTTATAATTCTTCTTATTCCTCTTAATGCACCTCTACTTGATTTTGTTCCAGCACGGCCACTTGTATAAATCTGATGAGTATGTTTTATGTCATTGAAATTTGCATAATACTTTGGAATGATTAAATTGCTTAATTTAATTACCTTCTGATTTTGGCAAGTCATCAATTATTGTTACTCCTTCATCATCCTTATTTTGTTCTTGTGGTTTATCTCTCCATTTATCTGGCTTTCTATTCTTTAACCATGCCATTGCCGCACCGACATCAGGTGGTACTTCTTTCTCCACAACCTTTGTTATATGAAGCTCAAATTTTCCATTTTCAGGATTTAATGTTGTTTCATGAGTTATTTCATTATACGAATATCCCTTTGCCCTCTTTAATAATGCATTTTCTACTTCATAATCAATTATTTCTTTGCCCTTTTTTAAGGCCTCCGAAATCTCCACATACTTATTTCTATAATCATAATATGTACTAGTGCTTATTTGCATATTTTTCGCTATCTGTTCATCAGTTAGTCCATCTCTAGCCCAACCATTAAGTAAAGTTAAGCCTTCGGGAGTTAACCATTTCTCAACTTTACTTTTTGCCATGATTAATCTTCCTTATCTTTTTTCTCTTTTAAAACCTTAGTAACTATTTTTAATTTTGATAATTCATCATATCTTTCTTTTGTTATTTTGTATCTATCACCACATTGTAGTAAATCTCCTTCATTAATTATGATTTCTTTTCCATTTCTCACAATTTGGAATTTTTTGTTTTTATTTTCTTTATCCCTAAAATTGTTTATTAATACTCCTACCTCTATCATACTTTCACACCTTTCTTCATTTTTTCGCTGCATACTCGCTCTTTAGGACATCCCTTACAATGATATCTAAAGCAGTATTTTAAATTTTCTTTCTTTTTCATTTTTTCACCACAAAAAAAGAGAATTGTTGTATTCTCCCTTTATATAATAATTAAAACCATTACAGTCAAGATAGTTAGTCACTGTATGGCTTACATTGTGATTTACAAGCACTATATTCACAACTCAACATCTACAACTATCAAAGTGCTTAATGCATTATTTAATTTAATTATTATTGTATCTTTAATAGATACTGATACTAATGATATAGCTTCCACTCTTTTGAGCCTATATAATTCATCAATAAGTTTCAAGTATTCTTCTGAAACAAACATGATGGTGCTTTTTCCATTACACTTACTTTTGGATTTTCACCTTATAGGAATATCATCAGTATCACTACCTACTAGAGATAGTTTGATAATTGCATCTCTCTCCCGATGCTCGGTGGTATTCTTTTGGTATATTATCAGTACCCACATTCAAGAATACAAGAAGTTTCATTTTTAAAGATAAATGTTCATCTATTATTCATTCATAATTGAAACTATAATTATTGCTAGGCAGCTACCCCCAACGCATTATAGATTTAGTGCATTTTATAAGCACCATATCAAGTAAATATAACTATTGCAATAGGTTTTATCTTTCAATAACTTTAAGATATAACACAGGTTATATATTTACTCAATATGCTACCTATAAGATAGCATGTCGTTAAAAGTGATAATATTAATTACTTTTCTCACAATACTATTGTAAACCTAGTTTTGTCTCATTTTGTCTCATCTTTCACTTTTTTATCAATTTCATCTAATTTTCTATATAATTGTGCTCTTGAATACTCCACTAGTCGTGCTATTTTGTTTACTTTGTATCTATCTAAATATCTATAAGTATATATTTTGTCTAATAGTTCTTTACTGTTTCTTAATTCAATTTCTTTTAATTTCAATCTATATGATAAATTACCATATAAATTCTTTCTAACATCTATTTCACTATCTATCTCCTGTATTCTAATAGTATAGTTTAAGAATTTATCATTAGTACATTCAGTTTTAATTAATTCTTTTGATGTATCACTTGCTCCTGGTAATACAGAATAATAGTATTCTGCTTTCTTTTCAAGTGATTTATCATATTCTCTCTTGGCTGATTTACATTCTCTTTTTAATAGTTCATATTCTATAAATAGTTCTTCCATTATACCTCCACTATCAACATCCAAATTTTATCTTTTTGATCTTCTGTTAAGTTTATATTCTTGTATATATTATTCTTTATTTCTCTTTTTTGTTTTAAGTCTGCCACTGAATATTGTTCTTTATATACTTCTAACCAAAACTCTTTAAATTTTCCAAATTGTTCTGATGACATTTAAATCTCTACACTAACTTTCTAAAAATTTATTGACAAAATATATTTGACCTTTACCTGTTATTTTTGTTGGTTTGGTTATACGCGTAACTCCATTAGGATCACTAATAGTTCTTTCCTTAACCTCAAACAATCCTTTATCCATCGATTGTTGTGTTGGCATATTCTTTCTCTCACCGTTCTTTATTAAATAATTGTTATCTCTTAACCATTGAAATAACCTATTTTGACCTATATCAATTCCATTTTGCTTTAATATTTTTGACATATCACCAACTAAAATACTTGTATGTGCTGTTTCAACTGCTTCTGCAAATAATGCTTTAGGTTTCATTTCATCACACGTAATTTGTAATGTACTAATTTTATCATTTGCTATTTTTAAGGCTCTAGCCATTATCTTTTCAGGACTATTATAATCTTTTTCAACTTGTATAAAATAATGCCTTACTTGTTTACCTTTTTCTGTCCTTTGTATCATTGCTATTTCTTTTGCCATATCTAGTTTTATCGCATGATTAATTATTTCTGTATATGGATTTTTGGGATTATTGGTTAGACATTTCTGACTAACCATTACATAATCTTGATTTTCAACAAAACCGTATTCACACATTCTTTCAAACCATTTAGTGTACTGTGTTTGTATTCCTAATGCTTCGTGCAACTCTCTACCACCTACAATAGGTTCATTATTTTCATTAGTTTCTATTTTGATTAATTCTAAATTATTATTCATTTACTTCCCTCTTTCTTATTTATTAATATAAATTAATATTTTATTTTCTAGTTCAACTTGTACCATTGATAAATTGTTTGGTAATTTTTTATATTTTATTTCATATTCTTTTTTTTGCATAATAAAAACCTTTCTTTCTACATAAATTTATTGAATTCACTTGAAAAAAAGGTTCTTTTATGCTATATTATACAAGAACTTATTTCAAATGAGTTCGATACTTGATAAGTAGAAGTTTCTTCGCGGGAATACTACTTATCTTTTTTTGTAAATTTTTTTATATTATCACCTTCTTATGGCAACAATATATCACATTCTAGAATGTGTGTCAATGTTATTTTTTATTTTCCTTTACGAAATTATCAACGACTTTATATATGAATTGTTTCTTAGATATATTTTTTTCTTTCAAAATCAATTCAAAATCATTCATTAATTCTATTGGTAAATCGATATTTAATTGTCTATAATGTTTTTTTCGAAATTCATTATTATACCTTATTGCATCATATTTTTCACCAGTTATATAAAGATAAAAATCTTTATATATTCTAATTAATAAATTCAAATATTTTTTTCCTTCCAAATATGAGCAATGATCCATTTCATGTATACATCTAGAATAAATACCTCTATCGTTAGGTTGGTTGTTACTTAATTCCTTAATGTGTTGTTTTAAAAAATCAACACTTATCTCATTATTTCTACATCTATCTATAATAAGTTTTAAATTATCCATTTTAACTTTTATTCCATCTTTATAATTTTCTTCCATATTCACACCTCCGTATCCTGTTGTCTAGTATAAGTATAACATAATTTAAGTAGTATTCACAGTTTTTATTATTTAATTTTCAAAGAACCTTTTTGCTTATTACCCCTTACCAATCAAAAATTATTCTTTCGTTGTTACAACATTTTTCTTCTTTTATTTTTTTCATTATTTATCATCTCCTATTATTTTTTTATATCTTTGTAAAATTTCTTTATAAATTTTCATTTCTTTATTGTGATTAAATATTAAATCAGAAGTTAATTCACAGTCTTCAATTTCATCTTCTAAATACTTTATAAACGCTTTTTGTTGTTTTTTCATTTTATCTATTTCTTCAATATAATCTGGTATTAGCATAATTTTTGGTGTATGCATTTACTCACCTCCTATTATTTCTTTATATTTTTGTAAAACATCTTTACAAACTAAAAGTTGAGGAATTACATCTTTTAGAATGTCACAATCTAATTCTGTTTCTTTAATTTTTTGTAATTCTTTTATTTCATCTTCCAAATACTTTATAAGCTCTTTTTGTTGATTCTTATTTTGAAAATTTGCATTGATTAATGGTCTAATAAAATCGTGTGCAAATTCGTTAAGAGATATTTCTTCAATGTTATCGTGGTTGCTAACTAAAGTTTCACTCATAAAACCACATATCTCTCCATTTTCAAAGAAACATTTTAAATTCATATTGCTATCACAAGGTCTTTCACAAAAACAATAATCACTTCCGCAAGGATTATTTTCATACTTATAAAATTTATAGTATTTTCTTTCTTCAACTTGTTTCTTTAATTCTTGATTTTCTTTTAATAACATCATTCTATCTTGATAATATGGCATATCCTCAGTAGCCATACATTCAATTGATGTTGGACAATATGGTGTTTTTCTTTTTATGCAACTTACACATTCTCTATTTTTCATTTAATCAACCTCATTTTCATAAATATTTCCTATTATTTCTAAATACTTAAAAACATCTTCATAATATAACATTTCACTATTTCTAGCACCATTGCCATCCAAACACCAGTACCCAGTTGGGTCGAACATTACAACATAAGAAGTATCTTCACCCTCATATTTAACAATATCACCCTCATAAATTTCTATACCATTTTTATCTTTTAATCCTACATATTGTTGTGGAATAAATCTTTCTGGCATTATCATCATACTTGTCAAAAATCTAAATCTAGGACTTAGAGTTAATGTTCCATCATTTTCAATTTCTATTGCCCCTAAATCTTGATAATCTTGTAATGATAAATATTTTTTATTTCCATTATCCCATATTCTAAATTTTATTTCCCTATCCATTATTTATCATCCCCTTTTGCTTTTTATTAAATAAATTATCTTTAATCTTTAACATTACTATCACCTATCTTATAAAATTCAATAAACTTGTCATGATCATAATCAATTAAATCAAGAGTGTTTATATTTAAGTCTAATATTTGCTGTGCTGATAAAGTAGTGTTACAATTACTCATCATTAATTGAATAGATCCATTTTTTGCTTGATATATTTTAAAATAACCTTTACACTTCCCATCTTTTATTTCATAACAATATTTATTCATTACTATCAATCTCCTTTAACATTTCATAATATATTGCTTTTAATTCATAATAAGAGAACATAGTTAGATTATAGGGAAGTACTTCTTTAGCTTTATTACGATACTTTTTTATTTTCTTATCATATTTCTTCTTATTCATCACTACCACTTCCTTGTTCTAGTTCTTGCATTTTACCTAATAATGTCCCATAATCAACCACTAAATAATGTTGTTCAGTATTTTCATTATGTTTGTTATAAACAATCCATTTTCTTAACTTATTCCAATTATTTTCAATATCTATTTTTTCAGACATTGTTTCATCTAATGCTTTTTGATATTCTTCAATTTGTGCTTTTAGTTGTTCATAATCTTTATATAATCTTATATATTGCTCATTTAATAATTTATTGGCTTGTCTTAATTCTCCATTAATTTGTTGATGTTCTTTATTAATTAGTTTTAAGTGTTTGTTTGCTTCAACATTAGATTTTAAAAGTATGTCATAAGTTTGTATAACACCGTTTAGTCTCTTGTTTTCTTGTTGTAACTGTTCTGATAAATCTTTATAAAATTCTAATTGCTTTCTAGGATTAGTTATACTTGTTTCATATATACTCATTCTGATACCTCTATTCCCTCTTGCATCAATCTCTTTCTTAAAGCTTTATTTTCTTCATTTAATTGTCTTATTTTTTTATCAGTTTCTAAGCCATCAAGTATATATTCTATTTCAACCAACCTATTTATTCTTTTAGGACTTTTTTTGCCTACTTCCCATAAGTCATTAATTTCTTTTTGTATTCTATTTTTTTCTTCTTCATAAAATTCAATTAAATCTTTATTCATTCTGATACCTCTTTTAATATGCCAAATATTTTACATAACTCTTTTTTTGATGGTGCAGGTGCTTTATTTCCATGTTCTTCTAAATCATCAATTATTATATCTAACTCTCTTATTGCTTTATTAATTGCTTCTTTTTGCTTTTTAACTTGCTCTTTTAAATTCATCAAATATAAATGTAACTCATTTTTTTCATCATAATTTAATAAGTCTGTTTTTCTTATAATCATAAAAAGTTTATTATAATTATCCATATTCCTATTTCCCCTTTCTAATTTTATTGCCAACATAAACACATAAACACATTAAATTAAATGGTAAGAATAATATATCTAGTAATAATGACAATGGTAGAACTAATATACCTTTTAATTTATGTTCATCTAATAATCCTAAAGTTATCATTAATTTTCCTTTATTAACTTGCTTAGTTCCGATAAGTCAACTACTTTATTATTAAACATCTGCTCTATTTGTTGTAATTTATTATCTCTTTTCGATAAGAACTCTATTTGATTTCTTAATTTTTCTATCTCTATTACAAATTGAATACGACCGTAGTTCTCTGTTTCTTCATATATTTTTTGCACATTATCACATCTATCATATATTTCTTTCATATGTCCTCCTCATCTAGCTTTATAACTATTAAATAATTTCCATTTACATCATGTTTTTGACATCTCTTTAAGTGCGATGGTGTTGCATAATATTGAACTGTTCTTTCATTTACACCTAATTTTTTGGCTAATTCTTTTATTGTTCCTAAATCAATAAATGTATCACCTTTATACAGAGCATATTCTTTTACTTTACTCATGCATTTAATACCTTTCTTTCCCATAAATCTAAGAATTTGTTTTGATTATTTGTTGTAATTGAATTATTTTTTGTCCTTTTTTGAACAATTCTATTATTTCTAACTTCAACAGTTACAAGTGATTTATCTTGACTACCAATTAATCTCATAAAATAAATATCACACTCATTTTTAGCAATTCTTTCAGCATATGTTCTTACACAATTATTTTGTTGTTTAGATTCATCAACAAGCGCTGATATTGAACTTGCTGGTATAATAATGTATTTTTTATTTTCATATTTGTTTTTTAATAATTTTTTATACTTACTTTTAATTTTTCTATCTGTTTTCTTATTTTTATTAGTTTCAATTTGCTGCATATATTCATCATGTTTTTTCTTCAAATTTTTAGGATATAAATATTTCTTATCTTTAATATCAAATCCTAATGCTTTTGCAAATTTTAAATAATCTAAATACTCTGATGATTTATCTGGATTCAATTTATATTTATATAAATCTAATGGCTTGCAGTAATACAATATTTTATTTAAATCATAATTATGGAACTTGTCGAAATATCTTATTAAGTTTATATTTTTAATTTTAAATTTTGATAAAATTTCTAACTCGCTTGATGTAATATTGTTTTCTATCATAAAGCTTAAATAACCTCTATCTACACCAAATATTTGTTCAAATGTTCCCTTTTTTCTATATTTTTGACAATCATTTGCTAAATTATAAAGTCCTACCTTTATAAGAATTTCAGATGTATTTTTTTTCAATATTAATGAATCGTATGATACTTCATGAAAATTTAATATATCTACATTTTTAGCCAAATCCCAAATCATAGAATACTTATTTATATGATAAAATAACTCTTTAAAATTATAGTAATAATACTTGCCTGAAATATTAAATAACCAGTTGTAGTAATAAGGTTTCCAACTTTCAGTTTTTTCATAATGTGCTACAAATAAATTCCCCATATTACTTTTTAAATTATTACTCACATAAAAATTTATTAATTTAAAATTACTGTCCTCTATTTTTCTGCCCCATTCAATTAAACTAAATTTCATCTTACATTTTTCAAGCCATGTATACAATTCAAATACTCTAAATACATAGTTTTGATTATATTTTTGAATTAAGATTAAATCTTTTCTTGATTCATATTTTTTTAATGAATTACTTTTTATTTTTAATTTCATATTGCAATTAGGACAAGTTATATATTCGTTAACTTTTGCATTTGATTGAAACTCTTCATTACAGCATAAACAATGACATTTATTTTTAGATTTAATTATTAAATACTCTTTTCGCTTTTCTTCTTCAATAAATTTTTTCCAATGATCAGGATATCCTAATTCTTGAAGATATTCATCTAATAATTCAATCTGCAGTCTTTCTGCTTTTTTTACATACATTCAAATAAACTTAATTGCCCTTCTGCGACCCATTTATTTTCTTTTTTAATAGGTTTCTTAATTTCTTCTTTAACTGTATCTTGTTTATTCTCATTTGATAATTCTAAATCTTTATTAGTTTCATCAAAATAATGAATTGCCCAACCATAAACTGTTTCATCTTCAATCATAGCAATACCATTTTGTGCATGTTTTTTAGCATTGTTTTTAATAAATTCAACCATTTGTTTTAAAGTTTTTTCTTCATTTAAATATTTATCATTCATATCAGTTCTAGTTAATAAATATTCAATTATCTTTAATAGAGGCTTGTCCTTAATTTCACTTGCTAATACTTTAATTCTTTCTATTCCTTCCATTTCTTCACCTACTTTACAAACTTTTTAGGAATTAACCCTTCACTGGCCATTACCTTTTTAAGATTTAAATTTTCAGTTTCTTTTAGAATTAATTTATTTTCTAATTTATCTATTTTCATATCTTTTAATGCTATTACTGTTATTAATACTGCTACTATAATTATTTCTATTAACACTTTATACCTCCTCAATTTCTAAACCTTTATACTGCATCATTTTTTTCTTAATTCTATACACATCAGTTCTTACACCTTTTGTATCTACTATATGTAGTTTATTTTCTTCATCTAGATAAGTAAAATCGGCTATATAACTTATGGCTTGTATATTTTTATTACCACTCTTGAATTTAGGTTGTAACTCGTATTTAACCTGTAATTTTAAGCCCTTTATTTTTCCTGCATCTTCTAGTAATTTCAATTTAATGTAATAGTTTCTTTCTTTTTGACTATCAAATTTAATCCCGTTATAAACTACCTTTTTGTTTTTATATTTGCTTTGTTTATCTATTGAGTTATTTAATAATTTTGAATATATTTCTTTACTTACTCTCATTTAATTATTCCATTTCTTATAAACTAATTTATCTTCATTCCAATATTCATATTTACTTTGAAGATAGTTTTTAATACTATCATGTATTTTTTCTTGCTGTTCTTTTGTACCAAAATCATATTTTCTATGACATTTGTTAGGTGTTAATTCAGTACATAAGGTTACTATATTTTCCTCTATTCCAAGTCCACCTTTAGAACGTGGTATGTAATGTGCATTTGGCATAACATTGTAATTATTTCCACATACAACGCAGCATCCATTATCACGTTCAAAGACTTTCTTTTTTACTGACATTGGTATATCGGTTAATTTGCTTCTTTTAGATTTCATACTTATTACCCCCTTAACAAGTAATCATTTGTTCATCTCTTAATATTTCATCAGGACTTCTTGTTTCTATGCCCTGCTCTTTACATTCAGTAATTAGTCCACTTAATAGTAAACTAAATTCATCGGTATTTAATTCGTGACTTGGTGTGTATACAATATAAACATCATATAATTTTCCTTCTTCTGTTTTTTTTATTGATTTTTTTTCTTTGTACTCAATACCTCGTACATTTTCTCCATGAGGTACCACAATTTGAAATCTTTGACTATAATTTTTAAGTAATTCAAAATGCAAATTTTCAGGGCTTATTTTGAGTTTTAGAGCAAGTTCATTTAATAACTTATAATACTTTGAATTTTGGTCAAGATTTCTCTTTTTCTTATATTTTTTTATTTCATAAACTTGCTCTTTATCTTGCTCATATAACCAGTTAATTAATTCTTTAGGTTTTCCATACATTAGTCTAAAAAGTCATCCATATCTACTTGCTCCCCTAAATCTGCAAATGGATCTTTTTCTACCTCGGCTGGTTCTTCTGGTTCAGGCCTTTTATCTCCTTTACTCTCTAAGAAATGAATTCTTGATACTAACACATCAGTTGTATATCTCTTATTTCCATCTTTATCATCATAACTACCTGTTTGTATACGACCTTCAAGTCCAATTAAACTACCTTTATTTAAATATTTGCATATTGTATCTGCTGTGTTTTTCCAAGCAACACAACTTATAAAATCTGCATCCTGTGTACCATCTTCTTTTTTGGGTCTATTAACTGCTAAAATTAATCTACAATAACTATTTCCATTTTGGTTATATGCCAATTCAGGCTTTTTTGTTAATCTTCCTATTAATTCAACACTATTCATATTCCTAATTCCTCCAATTTTCTTAATATTTCTTCTTTCGTTTTAGGAACAATTTCTACTAATTGTCCTAACTCTCTTTTTGGTAACCAAATACAATAGAATTTATCGTATTTAATACCTTTGGCTAATTGGTACATACCTAGTTGCCAGCTTAGGTATTCCTTATCTAATTCTGCTGTAAATTTAATATCTAATAGACTATTGATGCCATTTACTAAACCTGTCATATCCAATGTTCCACAATATAAGAATTTATAACTTACTATTTGTTCTTGTTCTAATGGAACAATGTTATATTCTTTAACAAGTCTTAGATATTCTCTAATGCAAATTTGTAAATCTTTATTTTTTATTTTTAAAACTTCTTGTTTAGCATTTTCTAAATTATCAACTTTTAAATGCTCTATGATAGCATGTCCCTCAGTTCCAAACTCTGCCTTTTTTGATAATGTTTTCTTATCAATTCCTTTGTACTTGTCAGGGAATATTAGTTGTAATATTTGAGTTACTGATTTAACTAAAATTCCCTCTTTCAAATACAAATGCGGTCCTTCTAAAAATTCAATCATTAGTCAGCAATTGTTAATACTATACTTGGTTTAACTTCTGATGTTTTTGAGTATGCTTCATAAATATCAGGACATTCTGTTTTTAATCTTGTACTGTCTATTGTTGTTCTACTACTACCTGCTTTAATAATTGCTGATAAACCATTTACTGCAAAATGGGTTTTACCAACTTCTTGCATTGCTTTCATTAAACCTTCCTTTAAAAGTTTTTCTTGATATTCCATTTCTTTTTTTACTTTATTAAATTCAATTATTTTATTTATAATTTCTTGTGATACTGTTACTTCTCCATTTTCAATTGTTACAATATTATTTTCCATTTTTTTCTTCCTCTTCTTTCTTATTTCTTAAAAGATTACTTGCCTCAACCAATGTTAATTCACTTAATTTTTGTTTTTTAACATCTCCTAAGTATCCTTTTATTTCTTCTGCTGTAAAACTCTTTTTGATAAGTTCTTTTTGTTGTTCAGTGATCATAATTTCTTTTGTTTCTTTACTTTTAGTTTTAGTCTTTGGTTTTTCTTCTTTGAAATCATCTATTTCATCTATGTTTTCTGGTAAATCTTCACCTGCATAAATATAAAGACCTAAACCAAACATTGCTAAATTCTTTGTTAAACATCTCATAATTGTTTTGTTTATATCAAACATTGTTGCGACCTCTACACGTTTCTCAACTTGTACATAACTTTTTGTTGTTGGATTCCATTTTTTCACCATATAAGTGTATGGCATGTTTTTCATTGCTTTATTTGCACTATCCATAACTGGAAGCCACATTTCATGTTTAATTCCCTCTATTTCAACTGTTGTAAAAACCATGTATCCTGTCTTTTCATCATAAACATAAGGCAATTTATTCTCTCCAAATTTTAATATTTCATATTGTGCATTTGGATATAACTTTTTTGTTTCGGACCATGCGTAGCACCAACTTAAATATGTTAATTCTACACTTCCATTGCTTTTCTTTTCTGTTTTTTCATTGCAATTAATACTAAATAATTTATTAAAATGTGTTAATTCCATTAATTCTCCCTCGCAAATTCTATATATTTTTGTTCCTCTTCCATACGAATATCGATATTCGCATTTAATTCAGGATAATTATTAACTATGTTTCTCCTTGCTCTGCAAATACTTTCAAATGATGGCAATTTGAACTCTAAATGTTTATTAGTTAAATTTTCTAGTGTGATGCTACTTGGGACTCCTAAAGTGTTATAAACCTCTTTTACAAGCACAAAATTATCTCTTCTTGCTTCTTGACTGTTTTCTAATACAGTTTTTACTGTTGATTTCACTTTGTTTAATCGCATTTTCTTTCTCCTTTGCTTTAACTTGAATTTTGTTTAAAGAGTTTATTAGTCTTGTTTTAGCATCTATATCACGTAGTAACTTTACATCACACTCTTGTAAGTCTTGTTCCATTTGATTAAAAATCTTTAATACTCTATTTTGTTGCTTTAATTCTAACTTTTCTTTGATTTGTAAAAGTAGTCTTTTTAGCATAACTTTCTAGCTCCTCTTCTAATTCTTCTACTCTTGATTGTAATTTACTTATTTCAGCATCTTTTTCATTTACTGTTTCTTCATAAATTGCATATGAAATTGTATCTAATTCGATATAATCTTCGTAATCTTCCATGTAACCCATCTAAATTTCCTCCAACATCTTTTTCATTTGTTCTTGTTCCTCTACCGTTGCAATTTCCGATTTAACATCTTTGTTCAACCATTCTTGTTCTTTTTTTGTAATAACCTTTTGATTAAGATATTTTTCAAATTTTCTACCAAATAAAGTTTCAGGGCATAAATATTTAACAAACTCAGCATCGTTTAACCATTCAGCACTTTTTTTATCAATTACAACTATGAAGTCGTCGAGTTTATAACCCTCGTTCAATCGTGCAATTATCTTTTCTTGTGTTATCTTAGTACTATATTTAAATTTACTTTTTGTTTTATTATTTAAATAATCTATTA
>ENA-ORMN01002308-ORMN01002308.1-human-gut-metagenome-genome-assembly--contig:-NODE-2308-length-16866-cov-7.069716_pt1 | contig 16866 bp, 13 predicted proteins | sample MGYA00242102_ERZ508993 | MGnify/ENA primary metagenome ERZ508993 (study PRJEB26280, sample SAMEA2338770) | human gut metagenome | biome: human gut; feature: human-associated habitat; material: faeces... | reverse complement strand
TCATCCAGTATATCCAAATCATTAATATTATTAAGTTAGATAAGTTACCATAAAACTTTGAATAATTTGCTAAATGAGTAACATAAAATGAGTAAATAAACGTTGTTGCACCCCATATAATTGTAGTAAATAAAGCTCCCTTATTAACACTTTTACTTGGAATTGTAACATTAGGCGCTATTGTATATATTACTTTTATTGCTATAAATATCATAAAGAATACAAAAGGCCATTTAATAATGTCGTAGAAAATTGATGTATAAGGAGATATAGTACCATTTACCTCTGTTATATAATTTACAATTCTGCTTCCAACAGATAAAATACCAACAATTGATAAAACTAAAAATATTAGTATTATAAGCATTATTATGGCTTTTATTCTGGTTCTAACAAAATTTCTTTGCTTTCCACCATATATCTGTGTTGATGCAATTATTATTGAATGAGTTGCTTTAGCTGCGATGTAAAACGCTGTTATTATAAATAATACATCAAGTGTTCCAACTCTTTGTTGTTCAAATATGGAAATTATTAATCCCGAAACCCCAGCTGGTACATAATGAGTAATAAAGTTTGTTACTGAATCAAAGCTAAGTGATAGTTTTGATGCAAACATAACTAATAAACTTATTAATGGGATTATGGATAATAACACAAAAAATGATATTTGACCAGGTAATATTGACATTAAAGGAGTATTCATAAGAGAAATATTTTCTTTTATAGACCCCTTTATTTTTTCCTTTTTCTTTTTGCATCTTTTTTTCATCAAACAAGATAAAGATATTAGTCGTCTCTTCATTAAATTCTTCATATGTGATAGTTTTTATTCCTATTGCAGGATCTAAAATAACCAAAGTTCTATTTTTATTATTCTTTTCGAAAATGACTATGTAATGGAAATAGTTTTTGTCTTTTATTATGTGTGCTATACAAGGTAAATGTTTAATTGTTAAAGTGTCTAAGGTAGTTTTTACTCCTTTGGCATTAAGTCCTAATTTTTTACTAGATGAAATAAGTTCATATGCTGTTGTTCCCTGGGAAGCTGTTTTTCTTACAACATCACTTGAATTTATTTTCTTTCCATATTGTAAAAAGATTGTTTTTAAAGCTGCCACTCCACAATCATACATATTTTCTTGTAACACAAACTTATAATTTTTTGTCATACTTTTTTACCCTCCATATATAATTATACGGGTCAAAATTAAAATGACCTAAATTTTAGGTCATTTTTTTTGTATTTTTTTGTTTTCTTCATAGTTTATTCTTTGAATAACAGTTAATATTACAATTATCGAAGCCGCAAAACTTCCTCCGTAACTCATAAACGGAAGTGGCACACCTGTTAAAGGAATAATTCCAGTTACTCCAAATAAATTAATAACAATATGCGATAATATATAGGTAACCGTACCATAACATATAAGTCTATTAGCATTATTAGTTGTTTTTTTTGCAATACTTAATATTCTACAAATAAGTAAAAAATATAAAAATAAAACAAATACTGCTCCGACAATTCCCGTTTCTTCAACTATTATAGGAAATATAAAATCCGTATGAGCTTCTGGAAGATATAAATATTTTTGAGTGCTATTCCCAAATCCTTTTCCTAATAATCCTCCATTATTAATAGCTATATAACCATTACATATTTGATTACCTGTTGTTAAATATCTTTCACATGGTGATTTTATATTAAATCTATCTAATTTATCACTATCAATAAAACCTGGTACATTTAAAGTTATAATTGTTAACACAATAATCATAAAAGCTGCTGCAGTGCCTCCAATTAAACCTATTTTCTTTTTAATTATTTTATCAACAGGAGATGTAAAAAACATAACTGCACATATTATGAAAAATATTATCGCGGTACCATAATCCTTTTCTAAAACTACCATAAAAAAGATTAAAGCAGCTACAATTAGAACCACTAAAGAGTTTTTTACTTGATCTTTTAATTCTTTATCTTTAGAAAAACCTAGCATTGTTCCTATCCATATAATAATAATGGGTTTAGCAAATTCACTAGGTTGAATAGTGCCAATAACAGGAAGTTCAATCCACCCTTTTGCACCATTTATAGCAACAGAATAAATAAGTGTAGCAAAAATAATACAAGTTATAGCAACAAGTGCTATCCACGAGTATCCCTTATAATTCTTGGTTTTTATTCGCATTCCAATAATTGCACATATTAAAAACGCAATTAATATTATGACTAATTGTCTAGTAAAATAATAACTAGGACTTACATCTTGAAAATAAGCTGTTACACTTGAAGCAGAAAATATCATAATAAGCCCAAAACCAAATAAAACTACTGTTGTTAAAAAAAGTTTTTTATCAATATTTCTTAATTTACTTTTCATACTCTATCCTCATTAATATAATAACACAAATTTATCTTTTATTAAACTTAAAAATAAACATTTTTTAAACTATGTAAACAATTATTTAATAAAACTTAGTTATTTATAATGGCAAAAACTTTACTAGTTTAATAAACTATATTAGATAAATCAAAAGGAGGATGTTTATGTATTATTACGGAAATTCTTATGGATACGGTAACTATGGTGGAACATCATGCTGTGGAAATACTATGCCAACATGCGGTGGTAACACAGGATATGCTGGAAGCGGATATGCAATTGTTCTAGTATTATTTATCTTATTAATAATTATTCTTGGCGCTAGAAATTGGAACTAATATATAATTATTGTTAGGAAATAGAGAAAACTATTTCCTTTTTTCTTGTTTTGTGGTAAAATATAACTGATTTTTACAAAAAGGGTGAAGTATATGAAAAAAAGCACTAAAAATATTAAAAAGTTAGATATATTAGATGAAGTAGATAAAAGACTTAGAACTATTAGTGAAGAAGTTAAGTTTCCTTTGAGCGAAGAAGATAAAAACACTATTAACGACATAATTGATTACTTAACAAACAGTCAAATAGAAGAAATAGCAGAAAAATATGATTTAAGACCAGGCATGGGACTTGCTGCCATTCAACTTGGAATTAATAAAAGATACTTTGTTGTTGTCCATGAACAAGAAATAAAAGAAACATTTAAAAACTATGTTATTATTAACCCAAAAATAGTTAGTAACTCCGAAGAGATGATTTACGTTGAAGAAGGAGAAGGATGTTTAAGTATTAATCGTGAATGCGAAGGAATTGTACCAAGATATGCAAGAGTAACAGTTGAAGGGTATGATGTTGATGGTAATAAAATAAGAGTTAGAGGGCGTGAAGAACTTGCAATTGCTTTTCAACATGAAATTGATCATTTAAATGGAATTTTATTTATTGATAGAATTGATAAAAGTAATCCTTATAAAGATGCTGATAAGTATAGACCTATTTAAGGTCTTTTTTATATAAAAAGAAGTTAATCTAAACTTCTTAATCTTCTTAAATAAGTTTCTTTTAACTTCTTATTTTCTTCTTTTTCTATTCCATTTAAATAGTTTTCATCTTTAGAACAAATATCATCAAAGCAGTTTAAATCATAAAGTCTATTTTCTGGATTTAAATATATTTCTTTTTTATCTTCGTAAACAATGTTATCACTAATTAAGCATTGTAAAGATTTATTTACAATAGTAAAACATTCATTATTTCTTTCAAATATTACTTTAAATTTGTCATCATGCAATATAGGCAATGCTTTTAATTTTTCTTTATAACTTAAAAGTATATTTTCTGCTTCTTTATAATTTCCTTGTTCAAGAAAGTGTTTTACAAATACTTGCTTTCTTGTTATTTCCATAAATAAAGCATCATCATATGTAATTGTTATTTCTTTTTTATTCATAAGTCCATCTTCATTAAAGAAACAATCACAAATAGTAGTCGGAGATGAAACTTCAACTCTATTATTCTCGTTATAACAATATTCATAAGCTTTTGCACATTCGTAACATGCAATACTTTCGCCTTTTAAATAATACTTTTTATTTAAACAATAAATATTTATAGTCTTATTAGAAGGATTTATTTCAATCATAAATGAATCATGTTGTTTAGGATCTATATCTAAAATAATTCTTAAAGAATTACCTTCTTTCATATAACCAATTCCAGGAAGGGTTAAAGAAGAATTAATTACCTCCTCTTTCAAATTATTTTCTTTAGCGAAATTATAAAAGTTCATTAATGAATCTTTAATTGCATATTCATAAATAAATTCAAATGCTCCTTCATTAAACTTTCCAAAACTTGTAAAAATAAACCTCATAAGATCTTTTAAAACATTATCTGTTTTATTATAAGCTTGTTTATTAATCATATTTATTGCATTTATTATTTCATCATATTTTTCCATTACAGCACCTCTAATAATTGGTTATTATAATAACATATATCATTTATTTAATCAATAAAAAAGAAGGAATTTCCTTCTAATCTACTAATTTTACACTAACAAGTTTACTAACACCTGACTCTTGCATTGTTATACCATATAGGGTATTAGCATATTCCATAGTTTTCTTTTTGTGGGTAATAATTATTAGTTGTGTTTTACCAATATACTTACTAAAGTATGCTCCTACTCTATCAACATTTGCTTCGTCAAGGGCTGCTTCTACTTCATCAAATAAACAGAATGGTATTTTTTTAATATTTAAAACAGCAAATAGTAGACTTATTGCAGTAAGAGTCTTTTCCCCACCTGATAATAAGCTTATAGAAGTTATCTTTTTCCCTGGAGGTGAAACCTCAATATTAACCCCTGTTTCTAAAATATTAGATTCATCTGTTAACTTTAACTTAGCGTATCCTCCACCGAATAACTCTTTAAAGACATTATTAAATTCTATTTCAATTTCTTTAAATGTTTTAATAAACTCTTTTTCCATAACATTATCTAATTCATTTATAATCTTAAGAAGTGTTGTTATAGCTTCTTCTAAATCATTATTTTGTTTTGTTAAAAAGTCATATCTTTTGCTTACTCTTTCATATTCTTCAATAGCGCCAAGGTTAACTATACCAATTTCTTTTAATTCTTTTTTATAAATATTAACATTTTTTCTTGCTACATCTATATCTTCTTCTAGAACATAATTAGCCTTAGCTTTTTCAAATGTCATTTGGTATGTTTCACTTAAAATAGTAAGTAGGTTGTCCATTTTAACACTCATTTTAGAACTATCTATTTCTAATGTCTTTTTCTTTTCTTCTAAATTTCTTATATTAGAGTTATTTAGTCTATATTTAGCTTGATATTCTTCTATTAAAGAAGATACTTTTTCTTTATCATCAGTTAAAAGAAGGAGTTTTTTATTAACAAGTTCTTTTTCTTTTAATACTTCATAATATTTTTCAAGAATTTTTTCTTCTTCACTTTTTATTGAATTATCTTCTAAATCTTCCAAATTATTAAGTTCTAAAGTAACCCTATCAAGAGTGTCTTTAAGATTGTTATAATTTTCATGTTTAGCATTATACTCTTCAGTTAGCAATACTTTTTCTTTGCCTATTTCATATAAAGTAGTTTCTTTTTCTTTAATGTCCTTTAAAATAATTTCTTGTTTTTCTTTTAAAGATAAAATTTCTTTTTCTCCTAGTTCTTTTTTTGTTAATAAATTTTCTAGTTCATATTTTTCACTTATAATACTTTTTTTCTTAATTGTACCTCCTGTTATAGAACCACCAACATTAATTATTTCTCCATCAAGAGTTACTATTTTATATTTATTATTTATTACTTTACTAATTATATTAGCATTATCAATATTATTAATCACTAAAACATTACCTAGTTGATTAAAAACAATATTTTTATACATCTCATCGTATGAAACAAGATTTGCTAAGACATTTATAAATCCTTCCTTAGTTTTTAATTCATTTAATGTTTCATTATCAATAAATCTTGGTTTAATAACATCAAGTGGAAAAAATGTTACTCTTCCTAAATTGTTTTCTTTTAAATAATTAATACAAGCTTTAGCAATATTTGGGTTATCAACAACAACATAGTCTTTAGCGCCACCTAAAGCTACTTCTAATGATAAAGCATATTTTTCTTCAACATCAATTAATTTAGATATTGTATTATGAATGCCTTTAAGTTTAGGGTTGTTAAGAAGTCTTTTAACACTCATAGGAAAACTACTATTTTCTATATAGTCATTTAAATATTTTATTTTGTATTCTGTTTGTGATATTGAATTTTCCAAAGATGAAATTTTATTTTTTATTTCTTCTTTTGTATTATTTAATGAAACATATTCATTATTTTTATTACTACTTTCTTTTATATTATCTTTTATTTTATTATCTAAAATAGTTAAGTCTGTTTTTATAGATAATAACTTGTTATTCAAAGAAAGTTTTTGTTCTTTTAAATTTGTAATGTTTTCATGAACCTTTACATCTTCAGCATCATATTTACTTCTTTCTTTAATAATATTTTTTTCACCATTTAGTTTTTCTTCTTCTTTTGTTAATAGAAGAAGATTTTGTTGTAGTGATGTAAGATTTTCATTTATCTTTTCTAGTTCTTGTTTTTTATTTTCAAGTTCAATATCATCATTTGTTATACTTGTTGTTTTTTCTATTATTTCGTTTGTTAAATCTTCAATCTGTTTTGTTTGTTCATGATATAAAACATTTAATTTTTCCAAATCGTTAGCAATTAACGCTATTTCTATTTGTTCTAAATTTTCTTTTATTTTTAAATATTTATTTGCTTTTTCACTTTGAATTTTTAGTGGTTCAATTTGTTCTTCTAACTCTTTTATTATATCCTTGACACGAGTTAAATTTTCATTTGTTTTATCAAGTTTTTTTAAAGCTTCTTCTTTTCTTCTTTTATATTTTAATACTCCAGCAGCTTCTTCAAAAATAGTTCTTCTTTCAAGTGGAGAATCACTTATAATTTTACTTACTTCTCCTTGTGAAATTATATTAAAAGCATATTTTCCCATACCACTGTCAAGAAATAAGTCATAAATATCTTTTAAACGACATTTTTCGTTATTAAGGTAATATTCATTTTCACCACTTCTAAAAACTTTTCTTGTAACAGATATTTCAGTATATGGAACCTTTAAATAAGAATCACTATTGTCAAAAATAAGACTAACGCTTGCAAGGTTAAGTGGACTTCTTGATTTACTACCAGCAAAAATAACATCACTCATATTATTAGTACCACGAAGAGATTTTACCGATTGCTCACCAAGTACCCATTTAACCGCATCAATTATATTACTTTTTCCACTTCCATTTGGTCCAACGATACATGTAATTTTATCATCTAAAGTAATATTTGTTTTATCCGCAAATGATTTAAAACCCGATATTTTAATTTCCTTTAAATACATAATTATCAAGTCTCCTTTTATGTTTATATATAAATTATAACAAAAATTAGAAAAGAAAAAAAGAACTTGTTAAAAATTCCTTGAAGATAATTTAAATTTATTTTATAATTAAGTACAAGTATAAAAAATAAATATGTAAGGAAGGAATATAAAATGAAGAAAAAAGGATTGTTAATTGTAATTTCTGGACCAAGTGGTATAGGTAAAAGTACAATTAGAGAAAGACTTGTCAAGGAAAACGATGATTTCTGGTATTCAATTTCTATGACTACAAGAAGACCAAGAAAAATAGAAAAAACTAATATGTATGAACAAGATGGTGTTGATTATTATTTTGTTGATGAAGATGATTTTGTTAAAAATATAAAGGAAGATAATTTCTTAGAGTATGCTGAAGTTTATAAAGGGCTTTACTACGGAACTTTAAAAGATATTGTATTTAAAAAACTAGATGAAGGTATAAATGTTATATTAGAGATAGATGTTAATGGTGCTAAACAAGTAAGAAAAAATTATAAAAATGCCTTATTAATATTCTTAAGACCTCGTTCTTTAGAAGAGCTTGAATATAGACTAAGAAATAGAAGAACTGATAGCGATGAGGCAATTAAAGAAAGATTAAATAAAGCTATTTATGAAATAAGCAACAGTGGTATTTATGACTATGTTATTGAAAGTGGATCTAAAGAAGAAGATTATGAAAAAGTTAAAAATATTATTGAATATGAAAAAAAACAAGAAAATATGTAAAGTAGATTCTTGTTTTATTTTAGTATTAAAATTATGAATAAAGTTTAGATATTTCTTCTAATAAATCTTTATATTTATTAGATACTTCATATAATGAAGAAACCTTTTTAAATGCCTCTTCTGTTGTATGTGAAGCTTTTAATAAGTTTTTTCTTCTTGATACATAGGTATTTGATAGAAAATAATTATTTGTTAAAAAGAATGCATCATGTGTTAATACAAATTCTAAAACTTTTAATAGTTTTTCAAAATTTCTAGTACACATTTTAAAACTATCTATAAAAAATAATTTACTGTTATTGTTTTTGATTTCTAATAACAAATTACAAAGCGTGTCATTAAAGGTAGAATCTATACCACTTTCATAAACTGTTTCTTTTATCTCATCAGTTAAAACATTATTCAACTCTTCAAGTTCAAAAGGTTTTGTTTCTAGTTTTTTATAATCACGTTCAAGGTTAGATTCACTACATTTTGATAATTCAGTTAAAGCTTTCATTGCAGTTGGATATTTGTTAGAAATGTTCCTATAAATATCTTTACTTTCATCAAGTATAAGTGAATTGGAAAGTTCTAGTAAATCTATTTTTGAAAAATATTCAACAGCACTTTTTGTTATTTCTTTTATAGACAAATCGCTTAAATAAGTATTAGAGCCATATTTTTTATAACTTTTACTACTTACACCTTCAAGTAAACTATTCCTAATAGCAACAACAACAATATTAGCCACTAAAACATTTTTTGGTTCATAAAAAGTTCCTTCTTCACTACCAATTATTAAAATTGCATTTCTAAACTCTTCATCTTTAAAGTTATAAAGAATTGAGTATAGTTGTTCTTTCACATTATCAATTATATTATATAATGCTGTATTAGATATTTTGGCCTTTTGTAACTGTTTTTTCAAAATATTCCATGTATAGGACTCTATTATTTCATTTTTCATACTTTCTTACTCCTTTTGTTATATTGCTTTTTCTCGTAACATATTTGCTAGTAAAATTATAACAAAAAAGTTTTTATTTGTCAGTATTATATATAAAAACTATTAAAATAACTAGTATAATTTTGTTTTTTATATATGGATTTTTGCATAACAAAATTTAAAGATTTTCATATTGTTTCTGCGATAATATGATTACTTCAAGTGATTTTATTAACAACACTAAGATATACCATAATTCATACAAAGATAATATTTGTATGAAGGCGAAGTATAAAATAATTATAAAATAAACTTTTTTAATTATTTAAAAAACTACCAAAGTGGGTAGTTATATGGGTGGTTGAAACTCTAGTTAATTTTATAACCTCCATTATAAAACAAAGTATCCCAACCTTTTGACTTCTTCAGGGGGTCTGCCCCCTCTTCAGTTAGCATCTGAGTTCCATATTGTCAATATTTATAAAATATATAAAACCATTTATTTATAAGGGTTTATGCACATATTAGTTTATTTAAGTTTATTCAAATTTATATGTTTTTAGGTACTTTACGCATCTAATTACGTACCTAAAAATTAATCATTTTTATTATTCTTTTCTACTAATTTTTCCAATCTTGCTTTCATCTCTTCAATATTTTTAGTCGTATCCTTTATACTTACTTCTTCATCATTTTCCATAAACTCTTTATAAATTTTAAATGCTTCTTTTTCTAAATTTGTTCCATTTACATTAATATATTCCTCTATCTTTTTAAATGATTCTTGTATTTCTCTATCAGCAGAATCAAATCTCTTAATTGCCTCTGGATCTTTCATAAATAAATCATATAAATTACTACCATTAAATAATTGTTCAAACAATTCCAATGAGCTTTCATTATCCTTTTTAAAAATCTCATTTAATCTATTTTCATTTTCTGGTATTCTTAGTTTCAATTCATCTACTTTATTTGACAATTTATCCATTGAATATTTTATTTTTGGCTTATTTAAAACAATTTCTTTTATTTTTGTTTTATCAATTTGATTATAAATTTCACTAAAAATGTCATTAATAATAAATCTTAAATTTTCTAATATTTCAAAGTCTATGTATGCTGCAAATAAAATATTATTATCTTCTTCATCTTTTAGCGAATGATTTACTTGATGTCTTATGGTCTCAATTATTTTAAATAAAGTTGCCTTATAATTTTCCTTTTTATAATATTTATTATCATTAGCTACAAATTCTTGATTAATTATCTTTTCAAACTCTTCATATTTTTTTGTATTGATAAAATACTCCTTAGAATCTTGAATTGCCTTAACTAAATTATATATTGAAGCACAATATAATCTATATATTCTATCTCTATCTGTAAATGTATCAATAAAGTATTCTTTGTTTTCAAAATCAAGATAAACTTTAGATAATGTGTTAGACATTGAAACAAATTCTTGAACATTTAATATTTTACTTATTTGCTTATCAGTATATTTCATCATATCACCTTCAATAATCTTCTATTATACTACAAAAAAGAAGAATTAATCTTCTATTTCGATTTGACCATTAAATAATAATGGTAATAATTCTTGTTTTAATTTTTCTATTTTTTCAATTTCAATCTCATATTTTTCAATTGAAAAAACTATTGAATTTAAATAATCTAAATATTTATCATCATCAGGTATAACAACATCAATGTTTTTAATATCATCTAATGTAATAAATTTTACAATTGAACCATTAGAACCACTTTTAAATGAATCAACCATATTTTTTGCATTTATGTACATTAATGCATAATGCTTTATATTCTTTGGTTCAATAACGTAAGTTCTTTGATATGCATTAAATTCACCTGTATAATGTTTTACATTGAAATCGCCATTCCCTGCAATAATAATAGCGCTACAATTAAAGCCAGGACTATCACATTTCATTGTTGATCGAGAACATGTATAAAAATTATACTCTCCATTTTTAGTAGCAAAATTGGCATCTTTTTTTCCAGTTGTAATTGTCCCTAATTCTTCAAACGTATAGTTTTTAAATGCCTTAGGTAATTGATTTGAATGCTCATAATTTGCCTTCCCATTTATTGGAATACCATTTTGATAAAACCAAAAAGAAAATGTGTCCTCTAATTGTTTATTTAATAAAAATAATATTCTTCGATTGTTTTTTATTTTATCGTCAAATGTTTTTAAAAATCTCGAAATTTTTTTTTGTTTTTCTTTTGGTAAATCAATTATTAATGTTTCTCGTATAGAATCCATTGTTATATTTGGCTGCGCCGATCCTTGTTTCAATTGAAATAAGTATGATTGACCAATAGGACTTTGAAGATAATATTTTAAAAATTCTATATCAAAATAATCATCTACTAATTCAATTTTTGCTATATTACTTGCCAAATGGCAATCATATAGATGATAAAAAATTCCAACTTCACCCAAATTGCTTCCTACATATGGAATTAATATGCACTCTTTTGTTAATTTACTCCTAATTAATTTATCTGAAATTTCTTTATTAATATACCAATCATATTCTTCTACAAATATTCCATCTCGTATATTTTTTCCTTGAACCATTGGAATATCTGTTTTATCAATTCTTTTTTTTGTTTCATTTGGTTGTATATATTCAGAATGTTCAAACCCTGCCAATTTTGTAACAAAAACATGTTCCTTAATCTTTATCATTTTCATAATATTTTACCTTTTTGATATTTTCATTTATTTCAGACATTAATTTTTCATTTTCAATTACAATTGAATTAATTTCAGTAGTAATATCATTTATTTCTTTTATAAATTCTTCTTTTGTAAACTCTTTATATTCTATTTTTATTTTAAAATATTGGCCTGCGCTAAAAGATAGTTTCTTTGAAATAATTTCTTGTTTAGAAACACATATACTAAATTTTTCTATTTCTTCAAAATTGTTGAAACAATTAATAATTTTATTAATTTCCTCATATGATAACTTTGTTTTCTGATTTTTTCCTTCTTTATATTTTTCGCCAAGATTTGAGGCATCCATTAATAAAACTGTATCTTTATTGTTACTCTTATCTATAAAAATTATAGAAACATTTGTGCCAGTTGTTGCAAATATATTGGCAGGCATTGATATAGCACCTCTTAGCCAATTATTACTAATTATCTCGTCTCTAATTTTCATTTCTATTTTGCTTTTTCCAGTTAAAAAGCCTGTTGGAACCACAATTGCAGCTTTTCCAGAATCTTTTAACGAATATATTATATGTTGAATGAAAAGCAAATATATTGGCATTGATTCTTTTTTGTTAGCTGGTATTTGTGGAACACCTGAAAAAAATCTATCAGAATATTTATCATCCTCTAATTTATCTCTATAATCACTAAAATCTGTTTTAAATGGAGGATTGCTAACTATATAATCAAATTGAGCCAATTTATTACCTTCTTTATTTAAATGAGCAGGATTCAATAATGTATTACCATGTACAACATTATCTAAAGAATGTACTAAATTATTTAATATAAGGTTTAATCTTAAAAATTCATTTGATTTTTGAGATATATCTTGAGTATATAAAGTACAATCTTCTTCCCCTATTTCATGAGCAAGTGCTAATAATAATGTACCAGATCCTGCTGATGGATCATATATTGATACATTTCTTACTTTTTCAGTATCTGGCACTAATATTTTAGCAATAATTCTAGCGATAGAGTTAGGTGTATAGTATTCTGCATACTTACCAAAATCTTTATTATAATCTTTAATTAAATATTCAAATATTGTAGCAAAGAAATCATATTTTTCTTCAAACACTTCATCAAACGAAAATTCAACTAGTTTATCAATTATTGCTTTAGCAAAATCATTCTTCTTATTAGATTCAATTATATATTGAGAAATAGGGCTGAACAATTTTATTTTTTCTTTACTTCCTGTTCTAACTGAGAATATATTTATATTATCATTAGAAATACCATCTAAAGCATTATCAAATAATTCATAAAACTTTGGGGTTGTGGAGTTCTTATTATTAAATAAATAACTTACTAAAAATTCTTTTCTAACAAATGCTACATTAGCTCCTAAACCATATCTATATTTAGACATTTCTGCAGGAGTAAGTTTCATTATTTCTTCCTCAACCTCTTTAGTTGCAGAAGCCTTAGATAAATTCTTATCTACTCTTTTAAATTCATACAAAAATTTATCATTTAAATATTTATAAAGGAATGAATCAGCAATAATCTTATATTCATTTCCTGTATTAGATAATCCGTATTCACCACATACTGCTTTTAGATCATCTATCATTCTTTCGGTTTTTACAATTAGTTGTCTTTCTTTATCCATTATTACTTACCTTCCTTTCAAATTCATACATTGTTACTATTAAATCTACAAAGAAATCTATCTCATCAATTATTTTTGTTTCTTCATTAGATGTCATATAAACACATCTTCCTACTTCACTCTTAAAGAATTCAACATTATCTAAAATATCATTTCTTCTTAAAATTAAATCATCTACTTGATTTTTAATTTCTAAAAGTATTTCCACTAATTTTGAATCACTAAAGTCTGATATTCTATCTTTGACTCTTTTGTAAATTTTTACATACTTTTCATCACCAAGTAATTTATTAAGCAGCATACTATTTTTTAAATTTAACTGATCAATATTTTTTTCAATCTCAGTTAACTTTTTCATATTTTCATTAATATCATCAATTGTTAATTCTTCAATATTTTTCATTTTAAATAAATTATTAAATTCATTAGCTAATAAAGAGTAGTTTTTATCATCTTTATCAATATTATCAATAAATTTTCTTCGTACCTCTTCTATCTTATCTAAGTATTTGTCAGATATAACAAGTTCACCTTCATTTATTTTATTAAATTTAATATCTAAATTTTCAAATACGGTATTTAATGGATTAGATCCGTCATTACTATTAATGTCTTCTGATAAATTAAGAATATCTAATCTTCTATTAATTTCTCTAGACATATTATCAACACTTGAAATATCGACTTTTTCTATTAATTCACTATAATTTAAAGATTTTATAATATTATATAGATCTTTATAGTCCCTTACTAATCTTCTTAAGTTAATTAAATCTTTCTTTTCTAAAGAACTAATTTGAGAACTTAATATTTCTTTATTAGAAAAATCGAGTAAGAATAATTTATCTTTTATTTCTTCAATTCTTTTTTCTGCATCTTCACTAGATACAAATATACTTGAATAATGTTCAAAATCTTCACCTAATTCTTCTTGCAATTCATTAAAATATATTTGATTTGTTTTATCAAATTCATCCCTTATATCTGCAAAATCTACAACATAGCCATATCTAAAATTTTTATATGGTCTATTAACTCTAGTTAATGCTTGTAATAAATTGTGGGCTCTGATTACTCTTCCTAAATATAATTTTTTAAGTCTAGGTGCATCAAATCCGGTTAATAACATATTATCAACTACTAGAATATCAATTTTTCCTTCTTTATAAGCTTTTATTTCTTCTTCTCTTATTTGTTTATTATCTTCATTATAAAGAATTAGTATTTTTGAAAAATCATATTTATCTAGTGATTTAAATAGATTTCTTGCTTGAGCTTGAGAATCACACACAATCATTGCTCCAATTGTATCATCACCGAATCTTGTTCTAGAAGCACCGAAATCTTTTGAAATATATTCAGCTAATGCTTCTGTATAAACAGGATGTGATACTATATCACTTTCTTTAGCATCTTTTAATATTTCCCTAACTTGATCTAATGCTTCAGCTATTTTTACTTTATATTCTGCTTGTACACCTTCTCTAATTAGTTTTAAAGTATATCCATCCATAATAGATTTATTATAATAATACTTGTGAATATAATCACCAAATATGTCTTTTGAAGAGTATTTAATACCATCTATTTCTTGATTAACTAATGGAGTACCTGTTAATGCTATCTTAATTGAATTTCTATCAGAAGCCATTAAATTAGCTAAAAAGTTCCCTCTCGGATTATAATCTCTATGAGCTTCATCTAAAAAATAAATTCTTTGAACATCAACATTATAATCAGAGTCTTTTACAGTTGAATCTTCTGAAAACTTTTGAATGTTAACTACATTAATTGTTAGCTTCCCAGTTTTAGATACTTCACCAGTCATTGCAATATTTTTCTTAAAATCTTCTCTAGAGTTAACTTTAACAACATTTAACCCTCTAGCTTCAAATTCTTCTGATGCTTGTTTCAATAAATCTAACCTATCAACTATAAAATAGAACTTAGCAACTTTAGATTGTTTCGCATAGTAATCAGTTAAATATTTAACGTTAAAATATGCCAATGCAGTTTTACCTGATCCCTGAGTATGCCAAATTATTCCTTTTTTCACCCCTTCTGATATTTTATTTTCGATAGCAAAAGTAGCAAATAATTGTTGATATCTCATAATATGTCTTTGTATTTCAACAACACCATTTTTATTAGCTTTTTCTACATAAGCTATTCCATATCTCAATAACTTAAATATTCTATTTTTATGGAATAATGATGTAATCAATTTATTAGTAGGAGTCATTCTACTTAAATTAGTGCTATATTCATTTGTTCCTTTTATTGAAACATAATTATTATCTTTTAATATATAATTTTCTTCAGTATCTGATATATCTCCTATCTTACCAAATATAGAAGGTTCTTCCTCTCTAAAACAATTAAAGAAAACACTTTTATCACTTGGTGTTCCATAAAATGCTCCTTCTATTGGAACAATAGAATCATTATTATATTCTTGGTTATTTGAAAAAACTAAAATCTGAGTAATATTCATAAACTTTCTAAATTTTTCATTATGAAATCTATCATTTATTCTATTTCTTTCAGCTAATATTCCATCTCTATTATTTGGCTTCTTAACTTCAATAAACCCTAAAGGCATCCCATTAATAAGCATAATAACATCAGGTCTAAAATTATCTTCTCCATTTTCATATGGTAATTCTGTTAAAACATTTAATGTATTATTATCAACATTATCAAAATCAATTAGTTTAATTCCATCAAATCCATCTAATAATGTTTTATAAAACTTCCTACCCAAATCTTTATTGTTCAATTCAATATCAATCTCATCAAGTATTCTATCAATATCATTTTCTTTTAAATCTGTATTATTTATTTTATTTATACTATCTTTAAATATTGTTTTAAAAATATTCATTCTAGAATCTAATTGATTCTTTACTTCTTTTAAAGATAAATATTTATAACCTAATCTAGTAGCATGTACTAAAGCTGGTATTTTTACTCTTGTATTTTCACTAAATTCCATACTACTCACCACCTATTAATTTTTTTAAAGAAACATTATCTTTATTTTTCCATTCAGTATAACCATTTGCATTTCTACCTAGAATAGCAATTGCTGCCATTGAAGGTGAAGAAAATAAATGATCATTTATATATACATTATCAACTAAATCAGTTGAACTTCTTTCTTTGTCAAAAAATCCTTTTAAAGACGGTGATAAGCTCTCGAAAACACCTTCTTTTACTTTAGAACCTTTTAATACTACAAATCCTTCATCGGTTAACATACCATGTGCATATTCAATACCATTATTAGTTAAATGAAGCGTTTTATCTTCTTTATCATTTTTATCATATATTTCAAAACCATGTTTAGCTAAAAATTTACATGCCCATTCTCCAATTTCTATTATCGTATTATTCATTGCAAATATCCTTTCTCCTATTGTCTACTTCATGATAATTATTAATTCTATTAAAAAACTTTT
>ENA-ORMN01002304-ORMN01002304.1-human-gut-metagenome-genome-assembly--contig:-NODE-2304-length-16914-cov-3.707871_pt1 | contig 16914 bp, 14 predicted proteins | sample MGYA00242102_ERZ508993 | MGnify/ENA primary metagenome ERZ508993 (study PRJEB26280, sample SAMEA2338770) | human gut metagenome | biome: human gut; feature: human-associated habitat; material: faeces... | reverse complement strand
GGATGTTTTATGAAGTAGAAACATGATTGCTGGGGTAATTGGATACGACAGTATAAGAAAACACTTAGCCGTGTGAGCAGCAAGAGGAAAAAGAGATACTATCTGTGAAGAACAGATGTGTACATAGATAAAAATTTGAGGGATCAGTGGAGGAAGAAATCTATAGCGGAGAAAAAGAAAATACTGTACATAGTCGAAGCTATGGGCGGAGGCGTTTTTACTTACATAGTTGATTTGGCAAATGAGCTGGTCAATTCCTATGATATGTACATTGCTTACGCGGTGCGAAAGCAAACGCCGGAAAATTATAAGGATTACTTTGACAAGCGAATTCATTTGATTGAAGTCAAAAATTTTGGACGTGCAATTGATCCGGCGAAAGATATCGCCGCATTTTTTGAAGTTAAAAAAATAGCGGCAAAAATCAAGCCTGATGTAATCCATCTACATAGTAGTAAAGCTGGTGCAATTGGTCGGGTTGCGTTCAATGGAAAAATCCCAATGTTCTATACCCCGCACGGTTATAGTTTTCTGATGGAAAATTATAAGCCGATGAAGCGTAGAATGTTTAAGGTGATTGAATCGGTGTGTGCAAAGCGAAATTGTACGACCATCAGTTGCAGCGTGGGTGAGCATCAAGAATCTTTGAAACTTACTAGGCGTTCTACTTATGTGAACAATGGCATCAACATGGCAGAACTTCAGGAGATTATTGATAAGACGGAAAAAGTAGAGCACTCATTCACAGTTTACACACTGGGAAGAATCTGCTATCAGAAAAATCCCACACTGTTTAATAAGATAGCCGAATCACTTCCAGATGTGAAATTTGTCTGGATTGGTGATGGTGAACTTCGAGACCAACTTACAAGCGAGAATATCGAAATCACAGGATGGGCTGACCGAATCACTGCAATTAGATATGCAGTTAATGCAGATGTTTTTTTTTACCAAGCAGATGGGAAGGACTTCCAATTTCTCTACTTGAATCCATGTATATGAAGAAAGCATGTGTGGTAAGTAATGTAATTGGTAATCGGGATGTTATCCATAATGGTGAGAATGGCTTTGTGTGTACGAAAGTGGAAGACTTCGTAAAGGCTATCGAAGAATGTCAGGTTGAAGCTGAAAAACTAACAGAACACGCATATCAGGATATTCTAAAGATGTATAACACAAAAGTAATGGCGCAAATGTACATCAAAAAGTACGAAAATGCGCTGAATGAACGGGGGGTATAGCATGACTTAATTCGTTTTATTGCGGTTGTCAGGTCGTACACCCTTGCATACTCTGTTATCATTGAGCCAGATAATTATGGCACTGCAAAGGCGGTGGCATGATGAAAAAGATAAGGATTTTACATGTAGCGCAAGTGCTGAAGGCTACACGCTGAAAGATGGTACTGCATTGAACTTGAGCGATAAGGACCAGAAGTGGCTGGGACTGAAAGATACTTTTAAATTTTAAGGATAAGGAATAATCGATGAAGATATGTTCAATAGTGGTTCTATATGAGCCTAATAACAAAGAAATAGAAAATATTCTGGATTATTATGACAGCGTTGATAAAGCATATATTTTAGACAACTCAGTTGAAAGCAGAGAAGCAATTGTAAATGATGTTTTATCGAAGCGTAGTGGGCATGTCAAAGAAAAAGCGGAGTACATCCATTTCCATAAAAACATTGGTTTATGCAAAGCATTAAACCATGGAATGAAACTGGCGGCAGATGAAGGCTTTGAATGGGCTCTTATTATGGATGCCGATAGTACTTTCAATACTAATGTTGTGAAAGTATATAAAGATTATATCCAAAAGAATAACTGCAGTAAAATAGGTGTCCTTGCGCCAGTACATCTTCATGATAGAAACCTTGAGAGTAAATTTGAAGGACAAAGAGATGTGTCTTGGGCGATGACATCTGGATGCTTTTATAATATCAGCGTGTTTGAAACTGCTAATGGGTTTAAAGAGGAACTTTTTGTAGACGGTTTGGATATAGATTATTGCTATAAAATGCATAGATATGGGTATCGCGTAGTAGAACTTGCGGATGCCCGAATTAATCATTTGCCAGCTGAAACTCGCATGTTTAATCTTGGTGGATTTAAAGTAAAATATGGTGTGGCTTCACCGTGGCGGTATTACATGCAAGCTAGAGCAATAGTTTGGTTGGTACTGGAGTATAAGTCGCTAAGGGAGGTAGCTCGATACTGCGTGAAATGGGGAAAGGTACTTCTCTTGTTTGATAATAAGACGGATTACATAAAACAACTTATGCATGGAACTAAAGATGGGATAAAACTATGGAGAAGTATTCACTGAGTGGAATAGTTTTATGACGTTTTATTATGATTTAGACATAGTTATTATCAGAAATAGATAAAATACCGTATCAATTCAATGGAGGATATATTACACATGGACATATCAGCGGGCATTGTCCTTTTCAACCCAGACATAAAAAGATTAAAAGAGAACATAGATGCTGTTATTATTCAGTGTACTCATTTGTATTTGGTAGATAACGGATCCGGCAATGTTGACGAAGTAAAAGGGTTACTGAATCAATACAATCAATCAAAGATTTCTATTCTGTGGAACAGGGAAAATCAGGGAATTGCTAAGGCATTAAATCAACTTACTAGTGCAGCACAAAAAGAGGGATTTGATTGGATTCTTACATTGGATCAGGATTCAGTTGTCCCGTCTAATATCGTTGGAGAATTTGAAAAATATATAAATAATTCTAGTGTAGGAATTCTTTGCCCGATTATTTGCGATAGAAATAAAGATGAAGAAATTAAAATAAATGAAGACTGTACGGAAATAGATGAATGCATTACATCTGGCTCTCTTTTGAATATCAAGGCATGGAGTGAAATTGGTGGTTTTGATGAGAGGATGTTTATCGATGGCGTTGATTTTGATATTTGCTATCGATTAAGACAAAGGGGCTATAAAATCTACTGCATCCATAGTGTGGTGTTATTGCATGAGCTTGGACATATTGAATATCATCGTTTCCTTTTCTGGAAAGTACTTGTTAAGAACCATTCGGCGTTTCGCAAGTATTATATCGCTAGAAATATTATTTATACTGCCAAGAAAAGAAGAAGTACGCTGCTGGTTGTAAAAGGACTATTGCAAGAAATTAAATTGATTGGCATTGTAATTTTTTATGAAGAAGACAAGTTAAATAAAATCAGGTGCATCTGTAGAGGAATATATGACGGCTTTAAGGGAAAGGTTGGTGAATGATTATGGTTGCATTAGAAGGCTTTATTGTAGCATATTCGTTCATTAATCTCATATTAATGATTAAAAAGTACAAAAGATTTCATAGTATATATCCGGTTATAGCTGTTTTTGACTTAGTTATGGTAGTTCCACTTTTTCTAGAGATGTATTTTGGCATCCCAGATATACCAAGGGATGTATATATGAATTTTGTTCGAGCTATGGAGGATCAAACTACATTACTAATATACTGCTTATTTGTTCTTCTGGCTCAGTTGATGTTTACATATGAATTAAGAAGAATCAAGAGATTAGATCGAAGCATAACAAGAACTAACGATATACAAGAGTTTCTGCTGTTTATTCAAGATTTCAAATATCGTAAGATAGTTGTAGGAATATGTTACATTATTGTTGCGGCAAGTGTGTTTTCTGTTATAGTTGCACCTAATCCAATGTACTATTTGACATTCCGAAATGTTCATATTCAGGTATCAGATTCAATTGCTAGATACTCGGAGCATGTTATTTTTCCATTATTTGAGTTACTTGTTGGTGCGATAATCGCCTTGAAGTTATTTGATTCTAAAAATAAAATTGGTGGAGTTATTTTTAGGATAATCTTAATAGTTTTTTTTACAGTGGTAAATGGAAAACGAACATATCTGATGATAATAATTGGGGTGTTCTTTTTGATTGATCTTCTTAAGCAAGGTTCACTAAAAAAGATTGCTCCAAAATATGTGTTTTTATTTGGTATGGTTGCGGTTTATTTTTATGCATATATGTATATAACAGATAAAATTAGTTATAATAGTGATTGGTATTACGAGATGCAGGAGTATATTTTCCGCTCAATGCATGTCAGATTCTCTATATATGCAACGCTTCATCCTGAAAAGATTCATATTTTGGATTATCCGGGACAATCGATGTTATATAGTTTGTTTTTCTTTATCCCAAGAGCAATATGGATAAGTAAGCCGTATCCATACATTGATTATTATATGCGTGGAGTATTGGGGTTATCTTCATTAAGCAATGTGACATATCATATGCCAGCTTCTTATTATCCAGAGTTTGTTTCAAACTTTGGAATTTTGGGTCTGGCTCTTTCTTTAATATTTACAATATGGATTATGAGATATTTTGATAAAAGAAAAACAGCATGCAAACTATTGGGAACTGCATTTATAGCATTACTTAATGTCTATTATTACAATGATTTGCTTAAGATTGTGGCAATGTTTATTCTCTATTTATGTATCACTGAAAAGTATAGATTTGTGATAGGAAGGAGATGATTTGGAATGAAGTATAAATACAAAAAACAACTGACCAAAATTAAGCGGATATTTCAGAACCCAGGGGACTTTAAATATCTTAACGTGAACAAAAAGGTTAAGCAATCTGGAATGCTCCTTGTTATTCATGAATCACAAGAATTAGGTGCAAGTATTTTAGCATTGCATATTGCTGAGGAACTTAAGCATCAGGGAGTAGATGTCTATATTGTCTCAAGGCAATTTGGCGTGATGAATGAAAAATATAATAAAGTTGCACCCCTTCAGATTGCACTGAACACAAAATCATATGAGGTAATATGCCGTAATCTTTATAAAAAAGGCTATAGAAAAGCATTAATCATTACAGCTTCAAATGGAGATCTAGTGGAAATTACAAAAAAATGTGGTTTTAAAGTGGTATCTATGATTCATGAATTAGAGCAAGTTATTAAGATGCTTCATTTGGAAGATGCAACAAGAGATATGCTGGTGTACTCTGATAAAATTTTGTTTTCAACTACAATTGCAAAAAATCAGATTTTAAGTCTCTGTAAAGTTTGTGACAGTCAGAAGATATCTATAAAGCCGCAAGGAACGTATTTGAAAAAGCCCTCATCGGAAGAGATAAAAAGACAAAGAGAGAAGATTGCAGAAGCGTATCCCGTTTTAGACTGTGGCAAAAAAGTGATAGCAGGCGTAGGCAACACAACGGAGAGAAAGGGATTCGACATTTTCCTTCAGACAGCAGCATTAATACCGGAATGTGAATTTATTTGGGCTGGAAAGAAGGAAAATTACTACGATGAGGCAATTGAGAAAAACGGAAATCCATCCAATTTTATTTTTCTTGGTTCACTTAATGCCGAGCAATTGTCTGGGGTATATTCTCTTGCTGATATATACTTAATGTGTTCGCGATTTGATACGTTGCCATCAACTATTTTAGAAGCGTTACTGTTTGGTACTCCTGTTATAGGGGCAAAAAATTCAGGTGGAATTGTGGACATTATAGATTCAGATAATGGATTTTTAACAGAAACGGCTGATAGTAAGCAGTTTGCAGAGGCTATAAAGGTAGGCCTTACTAGGAATTATAAAATTGAAGAGATAGACGGATCATTTGCAGAATATGTGGCATATGTGCTTTCGTTATATGAGGATGAATAATGCTGATAACAGAAGATAAATATTTTATTTTTGATAAACCAAGAAATGAAAATTTTGTATATAAGACAAAATATTGCATAACAGTTATGCAATGCATTGGATATAAAGTGTTGAAGACTATTTTTCGTAAAAAAGCGAGCGATGATAAAAAATATTATGTTTCAATTTGTGGTATTTTTAAAGATGAAGCTTTCTATTTGAAAGAATGGATAGAGTACCATAAAAAGGCTGGAGTAGATCATATTTATCTTTATAATAATAACTCGACGGATAATTATCTGACGGTCATTAAGCCATACTTGGAGGAAGGATATATTGATTTAATTAATTGGCCCAAAAGTCAAGCCCAAATGGAAGCCTATCATGATTGTTTTAATCGATTCAGAAATGAAACTAGTTGGCTGGGGTTTATTGATATTGATGAATTTATTGTACCGATTGAAAATAAAAGTGTAAAAGAATATTTCAAAGAGCATGCTTATGAGCAGTCTATTTTAATATATTGGAAGATGTTTGGATCAAATGGTCTTATTCACAGGGATACAAAAAGACCAGTGACAAAAGACTTTACTTCCTGTTGGTATAAATATGATGACATAGGAAAGTGCTTTATTAATACTGAATTTGAAATTTCGGATAAACAACCAATTTTACACCATATGTTATGGACAAAAAGAGGGGTGTTTAATATGCCTCCAGTAAACTGCTGTGGAAAAATTTGTCCAAGAGACTGGTATAATCCAGCTGATAGAGATGTCTTTCCGATTCAAATAAATCATTATGTGCTCAAATCATATGATGAATATATGAGTAAGGTGAATAAGAGTGATGTTATGTTCACTCAAAATCCAAAAGGAGAAGAGCACTTTAGAAGACATGATAGGCCATCGACGAGTACAGACTTTACAATTTCAAAATTTTTAGAAAAATGAGTTATACAAGGGAGAGTTTATATATGGAGGAAAAAGTTTATGCACCGATGTTAATACCAACGCTTTGTAGAGACCAACACTTTATGCGGTGCATAGAAAGTTTAAAGAAGAATACTTGGGCTAAATATACGATGTCTATATTGGGCTTGATTATCCGCCTGACGAAAAATATAGAGATGGTTATATTAAAATTTGCGAATATCTAAAAAGCAACGATTTTAGTCAGTTTGCTTCATTTAATGTATGTAAAAGGAACGTGAATTTTGGATCTGAAAAAAACATGGCTGCTCTAAGAGATTCCGTTGAAACTAAATTTCCATATTTTATTAGAACTGATAATGATGCTGAATTTTCACCAGATTTTTTAGAGTATATAAACAAAACCCAAATTGCTAGTTGATTATTTAGCCATGACTTGATACCCGATAGAATATCTTAAAGTCTCTGGTTCCAGTGATTTAGCTGATTTTAACAGTAAAGAATACGCTAAAAGTATCATCTCTAATTTCAATTGAAAACCTTGAGGCGAACGACTTTTACAACGCTCAGCTCCTAGATTTGTCAAAAAAGAGAAAACTCGCTCAATCACTTTTCTACGTTTTGAAAAATTAGGGAAAAGGATTTTCTTTTGCTTCATGTTCTTCCTGACAAATGTAATTAGATCAATTCCTTTTAATTCCAGCCTATCATGCAGTGACTGACCTAGATATCCCATATCTACAAGGACTGTTGGTGTCCCAAATTGACTCAACACTTCCTCGGTCATTGAACTATCAGCCATTGAAGCAGGAGTAATTGTGTAGTCTATGACATAGCCTGATTCACTGACTAAAGCATGACATTTACATCCATAGAAGTACTGTCCCTTTGTAGCATTGTAGCCAACATTTGCATAATCTCCAAGAACTTTGCTTCTGAAATTACGAATAGGCTGACACAAAGGAATGGGGAAGCTGTCAATAATGGATACACTCATTCCTTCAACCTCTTTAAAGACGAGTGCTTGGCGAATGACTTGGATACTCGGTAAGAGGGCATTACAACGGCGGACAAAGCGAGAATATTCTAGGAAATTAGGAAATAAACTTTGAGCCAATTGGTGCTTAGCTTTAAGCGTTTCACTAAAATGCAGTACGCCCCATAGGTAACAAGCGATAACTAAGCAATCTGATGTTGCGAGATGGACGTTCTTTCGGTTTTGAACCTCAAGGGGAACACTCGTTTGATAAAGCGTCTCAATGGTTGTCAGTAAATAAACAAAAACTTTTGGAAGTGTGCTATTATAAGTCATATAAGTCGTGCGCTTTCTAATGCTTAGTGCTTTAAGATTAGGATAGCACGACTTATTTATTTTCCAATGAAATTAACTAGCAATTCGGATTTACATATATATTTTAAGAGAAAGGGGGACGATATATGAAGAAAAAGTGGGCGACTTGGCTCAGCCTTTTGGTACTATGTTTGAGTATAGTAGCAAATATTAGCCAAGGATACACAGTATTAGCAGATTCATCTAATTCACTAACCTCAGGGGATCCAACCACAGCAGATCCATTTAATTATATAAAAAATGGTGATGTGGCTTATCCAAAACAACGCACATTAACTTATCAAAATGGCAAAACAGATGAAGATATCGTAAACTATGATTTTTCACAATCAAGCAGTGAAGGCCAGTCTAGCATAAAAAATATTTTCGGAAGTGGGGCACTTACTTTTGATAACGGCTATCATTATTATCAAAATGATGGGTATGTTAAGAAGATAGTTATGCCTACTAATGATCCCACCCAATTTAAAGTCCGTTTAGATATGATAGGTGAGGAGTTAAAAACAACCAAACCTGTTGACATCGCTATGGTATTAGATGCTTCAAGATCTATGAATTTTAGAATGCAAGACGACAATCCACCAGGTAGAAATGAGAAGTCTAGATGGCAGACTTTGAAAGACTCTGTTAAAAATTTTGCTAACCAATTAATTGGTCCATCTTCAAATAATAATGATAATGTAAGAATAGGCTTTTCAAGTTTTGGTTCTGAGCGGCAAACTACTTGGTCAAGTTATTCTTATATACCATTTACAAAAATTGGTAAATTTTCATTAAACTCATCTTTTACCTCTAACTATACTCAGTTATTGAATTCAAGTATTTATACTCCTACAGCAGCACCAATGTTTTCTGGTACCCCGACATTTTTAGGTGTAGATGCGGGCTATAGGATGCTGACAGACACATCAAATTATGGTGCACGTTCTGATTCTGTAAAGGTTCTGATTATTTTGACAGATGGACAGCCTACATTCTGGCCTACTACCTATAGTACAGGGTTTAATAAAGATAATGATAAGTCAACTAGCAGTTTTGATTATTACAAAACTCCTGATTATGATGGTAATGGAACGACATCTGAATCTAATCATACGAGTACAATAAATTTTGTCAATCAAAGAGCCAATGCGAATCCAGGAGTATCAAAGTATTCGATTGGTATTTCTACAGTTAATGACAGTGGCATAAAATCAGTCTTAAAGGAGCTAGGACCAGATGGTACTTTTGAAGCTTCAAATCAACAAAATCTAATGGATGCTTTAGACAAAATTAGTACGTCGATTAGTAAGTCTATTCAAAAAGGCTCATTGATTGACCCTATGAGTCAGTATGTCACGTTAAATACGAACAGCATACAGACATATGATTTGAAAGTTGATAGTAATAGTATAGCAGCGACAGGCTCAAATCGTAGTGTTAAAACTGATAATAACCAAATCTCTATTGATAATTTAAGTATTGGTAAAAATGAAGGAGTACGTGTAGAGTATACAGTCTCCTTAAAACAACAATATTGGGATGGACAGTTTCATCCAGCTAACGGCACAACTTATTTACAAAATAATAAGTTATCACCAGCTCAATATCTTCATTTTGCAGTTCCATCCATTAAGTATGATACTTTTAATCTACCAGTTCAAAAAATTTGGGATGATCAAAATAACCAGTATCAAACGAGACAAGATATTATCTTACAACTACAATCTTTTGTGAACAATACATGGCAAAATGTATCTGATAAGACATTTGCCATTAAGGCAAGTGCGACAGATGATCAACTCAAAGGTGTTATTTCTGGTATTCCATCCAAGGATGGTGCAAATCAACCAATTAAATATCGACTTGTTGAGTTGTTTGGAAATACTGAGCAAGCAGTTAATGGTTATGCTACACCAAGTTATTCAACGCCAAGGGAAATAACATATACAGATATAGTTAATGGTAATGTGTCTAAAGACAAGCCGTTAGCTGTAACAAATACATTATTAAAAACAGCTATTAGTTTTACAAAAGTTGGTAATGATAATCAGACTCCTTTAGCAGGAGCTGAGTTTACCCTTTATGCCTCTGATGGAAAAACACAAATTGGATCGCCAGTCACGTCTGATAAAAATGGCCTAGTTAAATTCGATCAACAAGTGCCAATTGGGCAATACTTAATCAAAGAAACTCAAACACCACTTGGTTATGTCAAAGCTTCTGATATTAATATTTCGGTAACTGCTCAAAATGGACAACTTGTCATTTCAGGTTTGCCAACTGGCAGTAAGGTTAAAAATATATTAGATGATTTCAAATTAATTATCACTAAAAAAGATAATAATGGCAATGCTGTATCTGGTGTTAAATTTAAACTTGTTGGTTCAAATAATTATAATAAGGAACAAGAATCTGATGCTAGTAATGGAAATGTATTTACTTTTCAAGGGTTAAAACCAGGCAAGTATGCATTAACTGAGACTAAAACACCAGAAAAATATGTTGGTCTAAAACAAGATGTGATCATTTTGATTGGGGACGATGGTAAAGTCACTATTGATGGACAGCCGCTACCTGATCAACCAATTACCACAACTGGTAATATCATTAAGCTTGATGTGACGAATACGATAAAAGGTATTCTCCCTAGTACAGGTGGCTCTGGTCGGACAGGCTATTTTATAGCGAGTCTTATCTTTATGGGATTAGTTGCGATTATCGGTGGTATCTTCTACTATCGTAATAGACGTCTACGTCATCATCAACTTCTTAAAGGTCCAAATAACAAAAGTCATCTGTTACTGTTGCTGTTAATCACGTCTCTGGGAATAACCTTTACAAATGCTCAGAAAATAGCAGCAGATGAACAACCGATTACCTTTATCTTACATAAACGTGTCTTTAAAGATAGTGGAGACTTAAAAACAATTAAAGATAATGGGTTAGTGATTACACCTAATGATCCCAATTCAGGTGTGATTGATTCGGATAAAACATATGGGTTGAATGGTGTCACTTTCGATGTTTATGATGTCACTAGTTATGTGTCAAATGCTTTAAAAAGTACATCTAAAGAGGCGCTTATGAAACACGTCACAAATACTGATAAGGCTAGCCTATTGGCCGAAATAAAGCCATATCAGCCAACAAGTCAGGAAGTTGTGACGGTTTCAAGCGATGGAGATGATGGTGTTGCACGATTTAGTGTTCAACCTACTTCTCAAAACAGTGCTTATCTGATACTGGAGAAGCAGATCTCTGACAAAGATGCTGGTAAAGTCAAGATGACGGCAACACCGATGTTGGTTATATTACCAGTAGCGAATCCTGTTGATAAAACATCATTTTTGACAACGATAAATCTGTATCCTAAAAATACAGCAGTCAAAACACCAGTTATCCCACCAGTAAACCCGGTAAATCCGAAACCACCTCATTTCCCTTTTTTACCTGATACAGGTGAAGTTAAGTCGGTAATGGTTGTTTTGGGTGGCATTGTCGTAATCATAGCAGTTAGCTTTTGGTATAACCGACGTAAGCCAAAGCCGTCATAAACTAAAGTCTTTGTCAATTATTGTCAAGCTTATATAGAAAATTTTGGAGAAAAATATGAAAACAAACAAATTCTTACAAGTGATTTTAGCAACAATTTTGTTGTTAACAACCGCTTTTGTGTCAAATCAGCATATTATTTAGTAATAATAAGGAAAAATTAAGATGATCTTTTATAGATTGATTTTGAAAGGAGATAGGGACACACCTTAAAACGAAGCACAGTGTAAAAATCACTCACTCAAAAATGGAGAATAAAATGAAAAAAGAAAAATTATTAAAAATAGTAATGACGTTATTGCTAGCGTTGATAGCTATTGTTGCCCCAATTTCATCTGCTTTTGCGGATGACACAATTGATGACTCTACAAAGGTTAATGTGACCTTAAATAAACTGATTTGGAATGATAATGCACCAACTGATTTCCAAAATACAGGTGCAAAAATGAACTTTGACGGTTCAGCTAAACCATTAAATGGATCTGAATTTACGCTTTATGATGTTACAAGTCAATATTATAACTATATTGCTAATAAGAGCCAACAAGCAGCCATTAGCCAAATTCAAGCAGAGGCAAGTCAAGTTGCTCCAAATTATGCAACAAAAATTAAATCAGTTACCACTGCTGGGCAAGGACAGGCTTTATTCAATGATTTGTCAGTAAAGAATAAATCAGGAAAATATAACGTTTATCTTTTCCTTGAAACTAAAACCCCTGACAATATTACAGTTACAAAATTGTCAGCTCCTATTGTGTTGGCAATGCCGATTTACACTTTAGATAAACAACAACAACCTACTGACACACTAAATCAAGACATTCAACTTTATCCTAAAAACGTTACATCTAAAGATACAAAAGAATTTACAAATGTTGGATCATTTAGTAAGGTAACTGTTGGAGATCAGTCTTTTGCTAATGTGACAACAGGCGATGTTTTAAACTATACTTTGACCGTTAACATTCCTGCTAATATTGGTGATGCAAATGCTGTTAATAAATATTCGATTTTTGATAAACCATCTGATGGACTTGCACTCGTTAACAATGCAGTTACTGTGGGACGTTTGACTGCGGGAAATGGAACTTCAGGGGATTATGATATTGCTTATGTAAATGGTGGATTCACGGTTAATATACATCTGAACAGTGATAATGTTAAAGCATTGGCTGGTAAAAAAATACAATTAACTTATAATATGAAATTGACGGCAGATGTGAATCCGGATAATTTACAAAGTAACACAGCAAGTGTTCAAATTAACACTGGTACTGAACAACAAATCACACCGCCTACACCAGTAGGAACTGGTGGCTATAAATTCACGAAAAAAGACGCTCAAACTGGTGAAGTGTTACAAAACGCTAAATTTGTTGTAAAACAAGACTCTAACTTTGCAATATTTGAAGATGCTAAAAACACTAAAGGTGAATATATCTTTAAAGAATGGACGACTGATAAAGAAAAAGCAACTAATATTGTTTCAGATAATAGTGGTTCAATTAAAGTCATTGGTTTAACAAATGGTAAATATGTTCTGAATGAAACAAAAACACCTTCAGCTAACTATGTTCTCTTAAAAGATGGTACAATTACATTTACAGTTGTACATGGTAAATATGTCACATCAAACTTAGATGTTAAGAATACACCTAAAGGGCTATTGCCATCAACTGGTGGTGCTGGTATCTACGCCTTCATCATTATTGGTGCAGCAATGATGATTGGTGCATATATTTGGTTTAAAAAATCAAGACAACAAGCAGAAGTTTAAGTCTTTAGACTAACAGGTTTTTTCCTGAAGTTAAAGGTTAACGTTAACAAGGCTGGGGAACTTTCCCAGCCTTGTTGTGTTTCGGAAAGGAAGGTGTATCAGCATTGAAAAAACAATACCCGCAGCAAGATAACTTAAAAAACGAAAGAATCAATTTATGGCTTAAGGTTTTGATGGCGCTTTTGTTCTTTGCAGGTGCAATGGTATTTTCCTACCCTTTTGTTGTCGATACAATCAATAATTTTTATGATCAACGTGTGATTGATAACTATCAAATCCAATATCAAACAGCACATAAAGCGCAACAAAAAAAACAGTTGGCCCAGATGAAAGCAGAAAATGAAGCCCTGCTTAAACAAGAGCATACGACAAACATTCCTGGCATGGGCTTAGTTGAAGATCCGTTTGAAAGTGCACTAAAAAATAATGTGAAACCAAGCAAAGCTTATTTGCAATCTCATATGATAGGTGCCGTTTTTATTCCTTCTATCCATGTTAGTTTACCTATTTTTAATGAAACTAACGACGACTTACTAGAAAAAGGCGCTACAGTATTACAGGGGACTTCTTATCCGATAGGTGGTATCAGTACACATTCAGTTTTGACTGGGCACAGTGGTCTACCAGATAAAAAACTCTTTACGGATTTGGATAAACTGAAAAAAGGTGACTTATTTTATATTGAAGTATTGGGTGAGAAATTAGCTTATCGTGCAGTTAACTTTAAAACGGTATTACCAACACAACTAGAGAGTTTAAAGATAGTAGATGGCAAAGATTTAGTCACTTTAGTGACTTGTACCCCTTATATGGTTAATACGCATCGTTTATTAGTCACGGGAGAACGTGTTCCTTTTGTCGAACAAAAGATGACCAAGCAAATCAAAAAAGCACAAGCCTATCATCAGAATAGACTACTCGCTTTTGCAGTCGGTATTCCGATTTTCTGTTTATTATTTGCATATTTTATATGGCGCAAGTTTGTCTATTATCTGTGTATCAAACATCGCTATGATTTTGTATTCTATGCTGTAGCTGATGGACAAGGAATAGCTAATTTAGCCTTTTATCTGATAGAGAAAAAAGGGAAAATACCAGTATTAAGAGACGGTGAACGGCTTAAAGCAATCAGTGATAAAGATGGGCGTGTCCTGTTTGAAGATATCCCAGGTGGCCGCTATGTTGCTTATCCTGATGAGCAAACCGCTTTTCCAAAAGTATCTGGATTTGTGCGACTGTTACAGGATCAACACTTTACACTTAAGTCTCATGGTGCACGCGTAAAAAGAACCGGTAAGCAACACCATCGTGACTATATCATTGATAGGGGACATCATGCGAAATAAAAACAAGCCACAAGGAAAGGCTAAAAAAAGCATAGGCAAGCGTTTTTTGATTAATTTGATGGTTTATAGTTTATTTTTGATTGGTATATTGATCATGCTATATCCGTTTTATATCAGTGCCTTAAATGACTACTTAGATAATGTTCGCGTGTCGCTTTATAAGGATAGTTTACAAAAAGCTCACGACACACAAGAAAAGCAGTTGAAAGCAGCTAATGAAAAATTAGCTAAACAAGGCTTGACACCCTCTAAAGATCCTTTTAAAGATGACAAAGCAAGTGGTGTTTCTGAAGATTATTATAAAAAACATCTACTAGGCACCATTGATATTCCTAAGATCAACATTAAAATCCCACTATTTGATACGACTAATAGTGAACTGTTAGAAATTGGTGCAACAACCTTAAATGGGACCTCATACCCATTAGGAGGTCAAAATACACACGCTGTGATTTCGGCTCATCGAGGGCTACCAGACCGTGCACTTTTTACTGATTTACCAAAACTAAAAGAAGGGGATATCTTTGTTTTAGAAGTATTGGGTCATAAGTTAGCCTATGAGGTGAAGACGATTGTTGTGGTGAAACCAGAAGAAACACAGGTCTTAAAGATAGAGCCAGGGCAAGACTTGGTGACGTTATTGACTTGTACACCTTATATGATCAACTCTCATCGCTTACTAGTAACTGGCAGTCGTGTCCCTTATACGCCCAAAGTTGAAAAGATGTTAGCGCAAAATGACCATAATCGCAAACTGATCCAACTTGCTTCGCTAGTCTTATTTACCTTACTAGTTTGCTTAATGCTCTGGATACTTTATCGTATTATCCACCAATACCTGCTCGCTAAGCAAAATATGTCGATTATTTTACAGATTATCACCTCAGATCAATCGCCTTACGCACAACCTTTACATCTTTATGATCGAACGGGTAAAAGAGCATTGAAGCGTCAAGGTGAGGCGGTGATATTAATACCAGATGCGACGGGTACTTATCAGATTGATCACTTAGCAAAAGGGATGTATTGTTTAAAAACAAAAGATGATGCGCTATGTGTGTTGATCGGACAAACTAAGATAAAAGCGATGACTTATCAACTTAAAGTAATGAAAAGATCTAAATTATCCTTTAAACAACTCTCAAAGCAAGTAATTCAAATTACTTAATATACAAAAAACATTAAACAGTTACTTAAAGAGTAGCTGTTTTTTTTATTGCTATTGGTATTAGCAGTGGATGAACAAACAAAATACGAGAGATTTTTTGTTCGTTCATCCATGGTTTTAGAAAAAAGAGGGACGATTTCGGAAGAAGAAAATCGTCTCTTTTTTTTCTTCTTTTTGTATGACAAAAAGAAAGATCTTTTGCCCATTTTATTTTTATAAAATGGGTAGGTGGCGTTTGCGTAAAGCAAATCGACACAATCCAAAGGGGATAAAAGGGGAAAGTGAAACTTCCCCCTTTTCAAGCCACATTGTAATACAAGAACGAAGTGCTTTGTATTACAATGTGATAGCTTGCAGTATTTATGGGTTTATATTTTCTATTTTGTTGTGAGGATTGTAACCGAATAGGGCGCAATGCTTATTACAAAATCAATGACAAAGGGCGATTGAGGAATGAGCGCTGAGGCATTTTATTTTAAAAAAAAACTATTTATAAGTTCGAAATATGTATCACAACTTTAATACGTGCTATCCAACTTTAAGAGAAGAACATGGATTCTTAGAACTATTCTCTTTTTGGTTATTGCTGAAAGCAATTTCTGATACCTATTTTTTGAGGAAATTAACACCACTTTTTAGAGTGGTGTGTAAGTGCGCATTGTCCTTATTTCTTAACTTCTCAATGCAGATATTAAATTATTTTATAAATTTGAGCGTACTTTTTGGAACTTCATTGTTTTTAAAAGCCTTTTGTATTTTAGATGGGCTTTTTGACGCTTTACAGACCTTTTAAGGAGTTTTAAAACGAATCAGGTAAACTTATTAGGACTAACACTTAAAAGTGCTTAGAAAGCAAAATATGAGCTTTTAGAATATCTCTTACTTTTATCTTTAAATAATCATTTTGCTATCCAGCGATAAAGATCAGCAAGTTCTATCAAAAGTTCTAATCGATTTTTTTATACCCTAGATAGCCATATAAGACTTTCTAGGGCATTTTAATTTATTTCAGGTAACTTATTATGGGTATTGATAAAAAGTGCTTAGAAAGCGAATTAGGTCATTCTGTACTTTTATGGTTTTAATCTTTTGACTTTTGCCTTACATTTTTAAAAAAATAAAAAAAGGCG
>ENA-ORMN01002302-ORMN01002302.1-human-gut-metagenome-genome-assembly--contig:-NODE-2302-length-16916-cov-3.643675_pt1 | contig 16916 bp, 16 predicted proteins | sample MGYA00242102_ERZ508993 | MGnify/ENA primary metagenome ERZ508993 (study PRJEB26280, sample SAMEA2338770) | human gut metagenome | biome: human gut; feature: human-associated habitat; material: faeces... | reverse complement strand
AATTATAATTTGTAAAATGGAATAAAAAACATCAAAATGCGAAATAGAATTGAATATTTATATGTTTTGTGTTAGTATAGGGGTATGATTCAAGTGAATGATAGGAGGTAAATTATGAGAAATACGGTTGTTCGTTTGACATCACTAACTTTAAAGAATATTAAAAACGTAAAGAATGGTACTATTATAATGCCGCGTGCTGATGAAAAAAAATTTGAAGGCTGCAAAGCAGAGATTTTAGGAATTTATGGACAAAATGGTTCAGGTAAAACAGCAATTGTTGATGCACTTTATTTTTTGCAGAATATTATGACTGGGGAGAAGTTAGAACAAAGCATTTTAGATTATATTGATACAGATGAGGTAAATGCAGAAGTAAATGCAGAATTTAAAATATTTGAAGATAGCATATTGTATGAAGTTGGGTATCATATTCTTGTTTCAAAAGCAGATAATGTTAGTGTTATTGAAAGAGAATATTTAAATTGTGCTATTAATAAAGATGGATATAGAACTAATAAGAATATTTTTATGGATTATCAAAGAACTCAGTCAGAGGTTGTGTTTACACCATTGAAAAGACTTGAGGAATTGGTAGGAAAAGATAAAAATGCAAAAATGGATCTTATTGTTGCACGAAAAATGGCAGAGAGGGGAAATTACTCCTATATTTTTGGAAAGGAAAGCAGGGAAATTTTCTTCAAACAGAGAGAGGGTTTTAAGGAATATGCCACGGTAATTCATGCGCTGTTTAATTTTGCAGTTAGGGATTTGTTTGTTATTAGAAATTCCCATTCAGGTGTAATATCTGCCAATTTTCTGCTTCCCATGGCTTTTCGTATTGAAAAGGAAAAAACAGGAATGAAAGGAGATTTTGCAGTTCCATTAATGGAGCCAGTTATTCTAAATACTAAAAAGAAAGACATTCTTCTTGAGATTGCAGAGCAAATTAATACTGTTTTATATACCATTATTCCAGGAATGAGCATTGAAGTAAAAAATTATGGAAAACAGGCAATGGATTCAGGCGAAGAAGGTTGGAAAGTTGAACTTATGTCAAATAGAGAAGGGAAAAAAACAATTCCAATTCGCATGGAATCTGAAGGAATTATTAAGATAGTATCTATTTTAAATGTTCTGATTCAGGCATTTGGCAATCCGTCTATTTGTCTGGTTATCGATGAATTAGATTCTGGAATTTTCGAATATATGTTAGGTGAATTATTAGATATTTTTAATAAGAATGCAAAAGGTCAGTTAATTTTTACATCTCATAATCTTCGGGCATTAGAAATGTTAGATAAAGGTAGTATTATGTTTTCTACCACAAATCCAAAGAATAGATATATTCATATGAAGAATGTAAAAGGTTCTAATAACCTACGCAGTATGTATATTAGAAGTATTACACTTGGCGGTCAGGCAGAAAATATATATGAAGAAACTGATAGTTTGAAAATAGCACGAGCATTTAGAAAAGCGGGAAGGAGACTGCAAGATGAGTGAGAAAAAAGTAGTTGCAGTGATTGTTGAGGGGCCTAGTGATGAAAATGCTATAGGTGGGATATTGAAAGAATTTTTTTCTTCAGAGGAAGTGCAATTTGCAGTGGTTCATGGAGATATTACATCTGACAATGGCACAACAAAAGAAAATGCAGTGTCAAAAATAGGTGCACTAATAGAAACTATAAGGAGTAGGTATGGATATAATTGGAGAGATTTTGTAAGAATTATTCATATAGCTGATACAGATGGAGCATTTGCCCAAAATTGTATTAAGGAAAAATTTTAGAGTTTATAGAGTTTATTTCAGATAAGTCATTTGCTGTCGATGGAACCTATAGGGAAACATGGAAATATATAGAAAAAGATATGAATTCTCTTCAGCGTCATTCTAATATGCATTTGATTTTTACAACAGATTAGACAGAATTTATTAAAGCAGAATAAGGAAAGGACTACTCAAAGATGAAAAAATCAATAACAAAAATAATATCTATTCTGACAGCAGCAATGCTTGCAGTAACACCGGCATTTCAGTATGCACCGGCATTTTATGCTGCTGAATCGGAATCGACAGAAGAATTAACCGATGCGGTAAAACAGGAAGTGGTACGGAGAATCAAGGCGATTGAAAAAGCAGATGACGATTATATATATTGTGATATTTCAGACTTGAATCTGCCGGAAAGCAGTAAACAGGAGTTAAAAGATTATATCAATGAGCTGGCAGCAGACGATGCCGGGATGTACTGGATGGAATGGTGTGTCCCATTGGCATCGGATAATAAGATTACGAAAGTTGGTATGTCCCTGAAGGAGAAGTATTATCAGGCTGATTTAAAGTCGATTGACAAGGCAACGGCAAAGCAGGATTATGAAATACTGCAGAAGCGTCTGGCGAATGGAGAATTAAAGACCATTTTAAAAGAACGGTTGTTAGGCGACGGACTGGAAAAGCATACCGTAGATGTGAGGGATTTAAAATTGTATGCAATAGATGATTCGGTATTGACAGAATTAATCAGTGAGGATGCGGACCTTTACTGGATTTTGGAATTTGAATTTGAAGATGATTATTATTTGGCTGGAACAGACGAAGAAAAAGAAAAATATCATTTAAGAAAAATCAAACCGACAGTCAAGGAAAAGTATCAGGATACTTCCTTTGAGTATGATGTTAATCTGGAACTTGCCAGACAGGATTTTGAAGAACTTCAGGAAAGACTGAAAGTGGAAGGCTGGCAGCAGATTTTAAAAGAAAGAATTCATGACAGTGTAAGAGAGAATGCACAAAATACACTTGATTTTCGTATCAATATACGTGATTTGAACATTCAGATGGAAGCAGCAGAATTAGAGGCATATATCGGTAAACTTGGGTTTACAGACCCATACTGCTTTGCGGTCGGAGAAGGTTCAAGTGCAAAATCAGACAGAGAGGGAAAATATATAGAGCGTATTGGGTTAAGACCGCGTCTGGATTATAGAAAGGAAGATGGAAGCGGTGTAGATTATGATAAATTATTCCAATCCTTTTATCATTACCGCTATCGCATTTCATCCCTGACTTCCCAGATGGATGAGAGCATGAGTGATGTGGAAAAAACATTTGCAGTCCAGCAGTGGGTGACGAGAGAAATAGATTATAATCTTCAGTGTTCACATAATTTATACCAAATGTTAGATGACGGATTTGCAATATGTCAGTATTATACGGAGCTGACCACAAATCTCCTGCAGATATACGATGTACCGGTGTATGATATTGCTTCCAATCCCATGAATCATGCCTGGAATATGGTAAAGCTGGATGGAAAATATTATCATATCGATAATACCTGGAATGATGGTGGACATATTACGAATGATGAAGGAATCTCTGGTACGCAGTATTTCCTAAGAAGTGATGAGAGATTTTATAATATGATATCCCCACATTATGACTGGTATTGTACCAATCTTTCGGGGACACCGGTAAGCGATTCGGAAGATGCATTTGACGGGTATATTTTCCGGGATGTAGAAGCAAAAAATCAGAATACAAGATATAGTTATTATAAGGGATACTGGTATTATTTTGGTTCCAACGTGATTTATCGTTCGAAAATAGATGGTACGGACAAAGAGATTGTCGCACGATATGGGGACAGCGGGAATACGATTGTAAATCTGTTTGTATACAAAGACCGCATCTATCTTGCATTGCAGGATGGAGTCTATGTCACAGATATGGCGGATTTTGTGGCAGGAAAAACGGACATGGAGTGTGTCTATGATGTAAAAGAGGATGCGAAGCTGTCGTATATCGATCAGTTTACCATCAAACAGGATGCATTGCGTCCGGGTCAGAATGGAGTCGTAACAGTGATTCCATTAGAAAATCAGTCCTCGCTGAACATAAAAGAAACATCCATGGAATTAACCGTGGGCGATGTCGTCAAAGGTGATGTAGATTACATATCAGAAAGTGGAAGTGAGGCTATCTGGGGAACGGACAATACGGATGTCTTAGAAGTATCTGCGGATGGATGGGTTACCGCAAAAGCAGAAGGTACAGCCACAGTTTATGCAGGTGTAGATGATTGCATGGATAAAATGCAGGTAACAGTCACCAAAGCTGCAGATGCAAAAGATTACGATAAGCTGTCTGAGATAAAAAATGGTTATACTTTTGAAACGGATAGTGAACTGGGAGTCCAGACAATACAAGGTATCTCAAGCGATAGCTCCGTATCCGCATTGAAAAAGAAATTTGCCGGTGCAAATATTGTTATCCGGAATGCAGAAGGCAGACAGCTGGAAAACAATCAAATGGTTGGCAGTGGATGCACCATCAATCTGCTGAAAGATGGAACTGTTGTTGATCGTGCAGTGGTATTGATTAAGGGAGATGCGGATGGAGACGGACAGATCGATGTCATGGACATGGAAGCAGTTCAGAAAGATCTTCTGGGAATGAAAAAATTAGGTGGAATATACCAGAAAGCAGCACTTGTTACAGGGGATGAAACAGAATTAAGCATACTGGATATGGAAGCCATTCAGAAACACATTCTGGGAATCAGGAAAATAGTATAAGAGAAGTGAAAAAGTGTGTGATAAAAAGAAAAGCATCGCTGCGGCGATAGCTTTTCTTTTTTTGAAAAAATTTTCAGACCGACATAATATGTCGTAGATAAAAGGTAGAATATGAATATGAAAAGGAGGAAGACAGGAACAGGATGTAAAAGAATATGAAAAACGTATGTAGATATTTCAAAGAAAAAGTGATATTTTTATTCGGAATGAAGAGGTGATACAATGAATTTTAAAGAAAGCGATTTAATGCCATTGTATAAAGAAATGGCGGAAATAATCGGAGTAGAACAGACATTGAAGATTTATAAACATTTTAAGGGGCAACAGGTATTATTTCCGCAGCGTATTTATAATCTTGAGTTTGTGAAGAAATATGTCAGGGAACATTATAATGGGAAAAATGCAGGAGAACTGGGAAGAAAATTTGGGTACTCTGAACGGAGAATCCGGCAGTTTTTAGCGAAAGAGGATTAGGAAGGAGAATTACATTATGGAGAAAGATGAATTAAGAGATAAGTTAATGAAATTGGACAGCACGTACATGAGGTTATGGGGACAGGCTCCGGTTGCAAGAGATTTGTATGAAACAATAAATGATAATGAACAGGTAGAAGTGTAAAGGCAGGTGCTTGGTATGTATTGTATAAAATGTGGAAGACAGATTGAAGACAATGCAAAATTCTGTGTATTTTGTAGTGCACAGACGGAACAGCCCGGACAGAAGATTAGATGTGGGCAGGCAGCAAAGTTGAAATCCAGAAGCAGTATAGAAGAGCAGGCGGAACAAAAACAGAAATACAGGTAAAAAAAGAAGTTTATAAAAAAACCATTTTAGAATCTATTGGAGCCGGAATTGTTTTTATCATATTATATTTCGTTTTCAACAATATTTGATAAAGTGATGGTAATAATAAAAAATCAATTACCTAAAAAAATCAATACAAAAAAGGAGAAAAAATATGAAGTGTCAAAGATGTGGAAGTGAACTGGAAGAAAATGCAAGATTTTGCCAGAATTGTGGATATGACAATGGGATGGCAGGTGGACAGAGCATTGTGCCGCCACAGAGTACGGGTATGGAACATCAGAAAAAGAAAAGTCCATTATGGAAAAAGATAGTGTTTGGAGTGGGGATTTTTGCAATTATAGTTTTGGTATTAGGTTTTATTTCAGGGTTTAATGCAGGAACTACAATAGAAAAATTAAAAGATTTTACAACTTTGGAAAAGAATGGCGAAAAATATGAATTTTTGTACAAAGATGAGTGGGCACTTGTTTATACGGAAGAAGATAAATATGTGCGATTTGATGATGCTGATGTAGAAGAAATCATGGAAGACTGTTTTGGAGTTCTTTGTTTTCCGAGTGAAGAATATGGTTCATTCAAATATAACCTGGAAGATAATACGATAGAGATTGATTTGGATGTCTATTCGGAAAATGATGGAGATATTACCGGTGGCAGCGGGCATATAACGGCTCTTGTTTACAATATGGAGAGTAAAGAATACAGATGTATAGTAGATAATCAGGAATGTACGATTACCAGCAAGCTTGGTGAGTATTTAAGTAAATCAGGAGTGACAGATATTATGACGAAATATGTAAAGGATTTTAAATCAAAAATGTCAGATGAAGGTCTGGATATGAGTGATCTTACGAATGTGAGCTACAGTACGATATAAATAATGGAGGGAAAACATGGATAAAGAAACAAAAGTGAAAAAAATTATAAAAATAGTAGTAATTATAGTCATTGCCATAGCAGTGATTGGTAATGCCGATACTATTCTGGATAAAGTAGATGAAGTTTATAGTAAGATATACGTTTCGCTGACCGGATACGATGATACAAAAAAGCCGGACATTACGATTGATACAGATGCAAAAGTGGGATAATAACTGGATTCAATAAGTAGGTGATAGGAGTGATATTATGTTTTGTGGAAATTGTGGAAGAGAAATTCCTGATGATGCAGGATTCTGTCCGGAGTGTGGAGCAAGTTTCCAATCGGTGCAGACAGGCAATCGTCAGGGAAAACCGGTAAAAAAGAAAAAGTCGCATAAATGGATATGGATTCTTTTGGGAATCGTTATGGCAGCAGTAATAGGATTTTTTGCAATCGTATTATTAACACCGACAGAGGAAGGCGAATATGTTAAAAAAGTAAAAAATGGCTACCTCGGATATTATAGTAAAGTAACAGTTGCCGAAGTACTGGAATCCTATAAACCGAATGGAGAATGGATTCAGGGCAAGAAGGATGGTGAGGATGCACATCTTGTAGAATATGGAACGGATGATTTCCGGGTTCAGTTTTATATCGCAGATGATGATGATGAATTCTGTGTGATAATGATAAAGCGTAATGGAAAGAATATCGAAAATGAGGATGCAAGATGTGCTGCGATCAATCAGATTTATGAAGAGTATGTTTCAAAACATAAAGACTGTGGATTCAAAGCCGATTATGACAGTGTACCGCTTCTTGGACATGTAAGGAAAAGCAAAGCGGGATATGTTGTAGAATCCGAAGAAAAAACAACACAGAAAATAACAGAAAAGGGAACTGAGAAGAAAACAGAGAAAGTAACACAAAAGAAAACAGAGAAGGTAACAGAAAAATCAAATGAATTCAGTTCCAAAGAAGCATCAGGCCTGTATGAAGATCCATGGTCCGGTTCTTATGCTTATAAAGATATGGTTCTGGACATTGCACATATAGGAAGCCGTTATGTTGTTTTGTGTTATTATACCAATGGCGAGCTTTTTTATGAAAATGAGTGGTATTATATAAAATATGATGAAGATAGCGACTATCTGGCATGTGATGACAAAGGTGTGTATTATATCGGCAGAAATGAGGACGGAAGCCTGTGGATGACAAGTGGGGTTGGCAGACCATGGGGACAGTTTGTCAGAACCAGTGGGGCAGGAAAAACAGATACTTATTTTTCCGGAAAATACGGGGATGAAAGTGGTGATTTTTCATTCACACATGGCAGCAGCATGTTCTTTGAATACATTGAATATGGAGAATCCTGTGGTTCGATGCATATTCAGTATCTGAATACGGACGGAGATGTAATAAAGTATGACGGATATCTGTATAAGCAGGAAGATGGTTCAATGGCGATATACGATGATATCAATGGGCTGCTTGGCATGGTAACGATTGCCAATGGAAAAGCAAAGATAACAGGAAGTACATTTGATGGTGTGTATCCATGTAAAGAACTGTATACAAGCTAATCATAGATTCTGTTGATATTTTTACTTGCTTCTGCCCTTTCCGGATGATAAAATACATAGAAAAGAGTATTGGAAGGAAAGAGAGCGGGCAGTATATGAACAGATATGACTATATTATTTTTGATATTGATGACACATTATTTCAGTATAAGAAGGCGGAGCGGCATATTATGAGCCGTATATTTGAAGAAGAGAATCAGTCCATTGATGAGGATGTCTATGAGGCATTGTGGGCATTATCCTGGAAACACTGGGACCGTTATCATCTAAGCAATCCGGATACGGAGGAGCTGCAGAGCCGTTATCATGAATATTATCACAAGCATCTGTATGAATATATGGATGAAATGAGGGAAAGGTATCACTTGAAGGCTTCAAAAGAAATATTGCATGATAAGTTTCTTGATTATTTTGAAGAGTCGGCAGAATCGGTGGAAAATGCAGATTTTGTCGTGAAGGAACTGGCAGACCGGCATTGTCTGGCAGCTGCCAGCAACGGACTGACTAAGGCACAGAACAGAAGAATGGAAAAATACCGGGAATATTTTCAGTATGTCTTTGTATCGGAAGAACTGGGAGCATGCAAGCCGGATCGGAGATTCTGGGAACAGGTGTTTCAAAAGATTCCTGTAAGACCGGATAACTGTCTGATGGTCGGGGATTCTATCCATACAGATATTGCAGGTGCAGCAGCATACGGAATCCATACCTGCTGGCTGAACAGCGGGAAGAGGATAAATGATACCGGAATTCAGCCGGATATGGAGATAAGCAATCTTAGTGAACTGCTGGAAATATAGAAGAAATGTAGAATCTGAACATATCGGTGAAAATTGAATAAAAAAGTTATAGAAAAGTCTGGAAGAAAATTTCTTTCAGGCTTTTTTGAAAGATGACATATTCTGTCGTAGTAAATAAGTAGAATAGATTTCGGAAGACAAAACAGGGGATAGACGAGTGGAAAAATGCGGTGAAAAACGACCATAGATTTTTCGAAAGAAAGGTGATAGGTTAGCAGATAATCAAAAAGTGAACCGGAGGAAAAATAATCAGAAAAAAATGAAAGAAAAATTGTAAAATGACATTATATGTCATTGAAGATAAGTATAATAAAGTAAAAAGTATAACAATTTATCAAAAAATGATAAAAAGAGTAGAAAAAAATATTAGTTAGTGCTAAAATTTATATAGTTATACAAATATAAAGGCAAAATGTATATTAAGCAATAAATAGGAGTAGATATGGAGGATATTAAGAATAAGCGAATAGAGAGAATCTTCGCCATATATATCAAGCTGAAGGCTGGCGGCATTATTAAGAAACCGGAAGAAGCATTGAAATACAAGGTGGATGAAAGGACTATCCAGAGAGATATTGATGAATTACGGAACTGCCTGAGCAATCTGGCATTAGAAGATGGAAGTGCCGGTGTCAGTGGGATTTACTATAGCCGGAAATTAAAGGGATTTTTGATGAAGCAGGAAGATGTGTGAAACAGAAGATTTGTAATAAATATGTTAAAACATAAGGCATGGAGGAATAGAAAATGGCTAAAGTAATAAAGTTTAACCTTATTTGTGATGATAAACCGATAAGAAATATAGAGGATCTTCAGGAGAATTTTTGTATAGAGGATGTTTTGAAGTATTATCAGAATGGTTTATTATTAAGATGGCTGGATGTCAGAGGATATGCGGAAGAATATAAAAAGGTAACAGAGATTGAAGAAACAGAGTTACTGGGAGTTGCAAAAGCACTTATAAAAATCTTTGATATTGAAGCGGATGAAAAGAAAGTGGAACAGGATATATATATGATTCAGTTTCTTGATGAAAGAAAACAATTATGTGAATTATACAGGCAGAGTGATTTTAAGGTAAAAAATATTATAGACGATTATCGGGTAGGATACCAGCAGTTAGTAGATGATATTATTAAGAATTCAGGTGATATAGCAAAAATTAAGGCAGATATTTCAGAAATTATGTCAAACTATAAATGGGCTATGGATTTGAATCATAGAGAATTGTTCAAATCATTATATGCAAATCATTCGGTATTGGCAATTATGTGTCTGCTTATGCATGAGCAGGCAAGAGAATATTATTTGCCAGTACGAAGACTCTCTGGTTTCGATTTATCGAAAAATATAAATTCTATAATAAAACCAACAATAATTAAGCCTAGTAATGATATAGGTACTTCGAGGGTAGCAGAGGAAAAGTACAAAGAGGATAATCTGAACAAAGAGGATAAAGAGGATAATTTGGACAAAAAAGATATGTATGATAAGATTTGTTTAATTCTTCAATGGACGAATTTTAAAGATATTCTTGGTGATAACCTGAAAAGCTTTAAGGGCGCAACAGATGGGTACTGGAAAGATCTTGAAACCAACGAAAAGAAATATATGGTGATTAGTATGAGTAGTGGGGCTTATGTAAGAAGTGCAGGAGAAAAAGATGGTGATTTGTCAAGTGCAGATGTTAAAAATAGCTTTTTAGTTTTAGACGGAATTGATTTTAAGAGTAATTATTCAGAATATGAATTGCTCTATATGGAGGTATAGAGCAATGAAGAGAAGTACAGTAGATATTTTTGCTTCTTATATTGATGCATTGCATCCGATTATCTATATCAATCATTTTGATTTTAAAATTATCGATGATGCAATTAGTCATGTAGGAAAAGATGTAAAATGTGTGGAGTATAATAATGCACTGGGAATTATTGATTTTTATACAAAAAGTCCAATGATGGAATGCAGCCTGGAACAGTTTTTAAAATTGACAATGGACGATGGATTTGATCAGGAAACATATATTGTGCTTAAAGATATACATAGTGAGCTTAATTCACCCAATATTATTTCTTTGTTAAAAAGAATTGCTGAAAATAACCTTTACAATGATGAGTATAGTGCAACCATTTTTATACTTTCAGAGATTACTGTGATTCCAAAAGAACTTGAAAATTATATTACAGTATTTGATATCCCATTACCGTCTACAAGTGAGATTTTAAAAATTATAGATGATTTTGTGACGGATATGGATATAGTGGTTCAACAGGATATTATTGATGAAATTGCCTTGTCATTTAAAGGGTTAAATGAATTTCAGATTAAGCAGATACTGAATCTGGCATATCAGGATGGAGGATGTATCGACAGGGATGATAAGCAGCTTATTCTAAAAGAAAAAGAACAGTTTATTAAAAAATCAGGTATGCTCGAAATGGTAAATTTTTCAGAAACAATCGATGATATCGGCGGATTGGAAAATCTGAAAGAATGGCTGGAAAGAAAAGCAAGAGTGTTTGCAAATCTTGATAAAGCGATAAAATTTGGAGTGGATGTTCCAAAAGGAATTATGATAATCGGTATGCCGGGATGTGGAAAAAGTTTAACTGCAAAGGCAACTGCCAGCCTGTTTGAAATCCCTCTGGTGCGTCTCGATGTTGGACGGCTGCTTGGAAAATATGTTGGTGAATCCGAAGAGAATATGCGAAAAGCATTGCAATTATCGGAAGCGATTAGTCCCTGTGTACTTTGGATTGATGAAATCGAAAAAGCATTTGCCGGAGTAGGAGGAGATGGAGGCGGAAATGATGTCACAACCAGACTTTTCGGCCAGTTCCTGACTTGGATGCAGGAAAAAGAAAATACAGTATTCATTGTTGCAACAGCAAATGACATTTCAAAAATGCCTCCGGAGTTCTTACGAAAAGGAAGATTTGATGAATTGTTCTTTGTCGATTTGCCAAATGGCGAAGAAAGAAGAAAAATTCTGGATATTCATTTGAAAAAACGAAAGAAATGGAATAAGGAAATAGATACGGTTGCTTTAATAAAAGACACAGAAGGTTTTAATGGTGCTGACCTTGAAGCTGTTGTAAAAGATACGATAGAAATGGCTTTTTTGGATGGCAGAGATACGATTACAACAGAAAATATTCGCGATTCGATAAGGGATACAAAGTCGATTTCAAGTACGCTCAAAGAAAAAATAGCAGAGATTAAAGAAACCATTAAAAAGATAGATATCAAGCCGGCAAGTAAAGAGGATAAACATTAGCAAGGAGGAGTCTGATGAAGGAAGAAAATGAATTTGACTTACTTTTGGATGAGGAAGATCGTCCAATCCTGGTAGAAGAAGAATGTAAAAACGTAAAGCCGATAATAGAGGAATTTGTCAGGAGTTATGCAGAAAATCAGGGAAAGACAGTGGAGTACTGGCTAGTTCCCAAAATGCAGGAACAGCTTCCAGAAAAAAGCCGGGAAGAAATTGAAACAATGGTTGAAGACATTGTTACGGCAATTAAAGTGAGCGAAGAGAAAAAAGATTCATTGAATAAAGCAATTACAAATGGAAGAAGCAAAGAAAGCTGGTTCGCTTCTGAGGTAAAAAATGCAACCTCCGCAATGTCTACACAGGAGGCCGCAAAATATTTGGCTAGTCTGGACAAAGCAGTGAATCAGGCAAATCAGGCGTTGCATAAAACTATTACCACTCAGGCAGGTAATGTAAGTCAGAATCCGAGTCTGGATGGATTTATTGCGGAACAGTATCATGCACAGACATTTAATATGAATGCGGAAGCTTCCGGAAGTCAGTACAGAGCAAAAGTATTAGAACCGGATGGCAATGGATATGCGAAAAATTCGGTTGATATTGTGATTGTTGATGGTGAGGGTAAGGTTGTAAGACGTTATCAGTCAAAGTATTGTAAAGATGCGAAAGCAACAGAAAAAGCATTTGAGCATGGTGACTATCGCGGCCAGCAGAAACTTATTCCAAAAGATCAGGAAAATGGGATTTCAAAAAAATCTACTTCCGTACTTGAAGCTCCTGATGGTACTACAAGTAATCCACTTACAAAGTCTGATGCGGAGAAAATGAGAGACGAAGCTCAAAGTGGAAACTGGAATGATTTAAACTGGAATGAATATACGACAAAAGATCTTGCTATAGGCATTGGAAAACAGACAGGATATGCAGCTCTTCAGGGAGCTGCAATAGGGGTAGGATTTGATGTTGCCCAGAAAGTATGGAATGGTGAGGAAATAGAAGCAGATGAAGTCGTAGAAACTGCACTTACAAGTGGAGCTGACGCTGGTGTAAAGGCGGCAACAGCCGGTGCTCTCAAGGTCGGAGCTGAAAAAGGAATTATAAAAGTAATTCCTAAAGGAACTCCGGCATCTACGATTGCAAACATTGCATGTGTTGCAGTTGAGAATGTAAAGGTACTTGGAAAGGTGGCGACAGGGGAGCTTACGGTGAGAGAAGGGGTTGAAAAGATGGAGGAAACTACGGTTTCTACTACCGCCGGATTAATAGGTGCTAAAATAGGTACTTCTATTGGAACTGTTTTAGGTCCTGTTGGGAATGCGGTAGGAGGATTTATCGGTGGAACAGTTGGATATATGGCAGGTTCAAAAGTTGGTCAGACCATTGTTAAAGGTGCAAAAAAGGTTCGTGATGTGGCTGTGGAAACAGTGAAAACAGTGGCATCCGGGATAAAGGAGGCTGCGTCGACAGTTGTTGATGGAGTGAAGAGTGGGGTCAGCTGGTTGGCAGGCTTGTTTGGATTCTAGGTGGATAGGAGAAGTGAGAGAATATTACGATTTTAGTGAGGAAAACATAGTATGGAAATGTTTGAGGAACGTTTGGATTCAATAGAAAAACTCTTAAAAATGCTGTTAGCCAATAGTTTGGTAGACAGATTAGATAATGAAATATTTCTGAAAAATAATCCAGAGATAAATATGGAAATGAAAGAATTATTGAAGAAATATGGAATGATTATTACTGATGTGGAGTCAAAAAATGGTTTTATATTAGTGTATATAGAAACTGATAAGTCATTAAAATTAAATGAGTATCAGACATTAAAATATAAAATAGAAAATAAATTTAGAATGGTTCCAGTTTTTACATTTCAGTCATTAAATGGAATGCAAAGAAAAAGGTTTATAGAAGAAAATATTTCATTTTGTATCAGGGAAAAAGAAATATATATTTGTGTAAAACAAAAATAAATTATTAAAAAGAGGTAGCCTAATGAAAGGAATCGGATTGGTTTTTGCAGGAGGAGGAGGGAAAGGAGCATATGAAATTGGTGTATGGAAATATCTTCATGAAATAGGATTAGACCAATATATAAGAGTAGTTTCAGGAACATCAGTTGGAGCATTAAATGCAGCATTGGTTGTAGGAAGCAGTTACGAGGTGGCAGAGAAATTATGGATGAATATAAGAGAAGATAAAATATTAACTCCAAAAGAAATTACTGCTGAGGATATTCTACGATGGTTGATTTCAAATGGATTAGAAAGAACGTCACCAATAGTGAACGTAGTTAGTAAAGTCGTTTCAGGTACAATTACGGGGATAGAAAGAATAGTACAAATGTTATTGAATAGAGTAACGGGAGATTATTTGTTTTCAAGAGAAGGACTTATACAAATGATTTCTGAAGGATTAAATTTTAGTATGTTACAGAATTCAGAAATTCCCTGCTATGTAACTTGTATAAAATGTAATGGGTTGAAAGTTAAACGGTTTAAGCTGAATGATTATTCAGAGGAAGATATTATACAATTGCTTTTAGCTTCATCTGCAATTCCAGTCATATTTCGGAATGAAGAATTTCAGGGGGATAAATATTGTGATGGTGGTATTCCTGGGATTGGTGATAATATACCGGTAAAACCAGTGTATGATACTGGAGTTGAAATGATTGTAGTAGTTCATCTTAGTCAGGAAACGATGATTGATAAAGAACAGTTTCCAAATGCAAGGATTGTTGAAATTGTGCCGCAAGAAAATTTAGGAAATTCATTATCAGGTACACTTGATTTTTCACCAGAAGGTTCATTATATCGTATACAGTTAGGATATAATGATGCAAAAAAAGTTATGCAGCCTATGGTGGAAATGATGAAAATGACTGCTATAAATAAGAGGATGTTAGAAAAGGCAAAACAAAGAAATGAAAGGTTTGAAAAGAGGAGAGAAAATCTTAAAACAAACGCTATAGAAATTGAAGAAAAAATGAAAAAGGATGGATTAGAAGAAATTCTTTTAGGATTAACAAAGGAGTAGTGGATATGATAGATGAATTAAGTATTATACCTTCGGAAGTATTAACAAATGTTAGTAAGACAGAGGTAAACGAATTAATTAACGAATTAGTTGAAAAGTCAAAAAATAATATGGAAGAAATCTGTGAATTAACAGTAGAGTGCACAACACTTTTAGCTTCTTCTGAAAGCAAATCGAAGGCATTGAGCAATCAGGGAGTATTTAAAAGGCTGGTAGGTTCTATAACAGGAAAAAATCAAAAATTACAAAGTGCTATTTTACAGGATAACTCAAATGCATTGTATGCAGCACAGGAAATTATTAATAGGGTTATGCTTGAGTGTACATATAATAGAAAACTTCTATTGGCAGTTAATGACAGAGTAAGTGATTTATATCTTGAACTAAAAGAAAATCAGAATGACATGGCAGCTACAGTATTAATGACCAGACAAGCCATAGTTGCTTTTTATAAAAAATATCAAGAAAATATACTTGCACAGGATAAAAGAATTAATCGAATTGAGGAATATGCAAAAGTTAGATGCCCCAAATGCCAAAGTGAGTTACTTTCATGGCAAAAAGTGTGCCCTTATTGTGGATATATTCATCCATTAAAGGTCGAAGGAGTTAGTGATGAAACCAATAGAATATTGTCACAAATTTCAAATGTCATTAAAGATAATGAATTTTCAGAAGATATTATCTGGGATTTGACAGCAAAGAAAACGGAACGGGTACTTCGGAAAGTAAAAACATTAGCAGAAATAGGAAAACTTCCTGGATATACAGAAGAGTTGAATACAGATGTTGAAAACCTCATAGCTAAATGTAAAGATGCGGAGTTTCAGATTGCAGTTGTGGGAGTTATGAAAGCAGGAAAATCTTTTTTGATGAATGCTTTGATAGGTGCTGAAATTGCTTCGGTAGAAGTAAATCCGGAGACAGCAGCATTAACAAAATTCCGTTCGGCAAATGGCTATTATGTAATTGTGAAATTTCATAGTAAGACACAATGGGAAAAATTGAGAGAAAGTGCTAAAAATAGTAAAAAGGCAGGAAAAGATAGTCTGGTGTCAAGATTAGGAAATCCTGAAACAAAGAAGATGGAATCAGAGTGGGTTAATCACAAAGAAATTAAGATTACTTGTCAAAATCTTGAGGATTTACAGGAAACTGTAAAAAAATATACTTCTTCACAGACAATGGAGCATTTATTTGTATCAGAAGTTGAGGTGGGGGTTGACAAGAGTATTTTTAATATGCCAAAGGAGGTTGTGTTTGTAGATACACCAGGACTTAAAGATCCAGTAAAATATCGTTCAGATATAACAAGAAAATACATAAAAAAGGCAGATGCTGTTCTTATAGCATTAAAACCCGGACCGTTTACGGCAGAAGGATTAGAAATAGTAACAACGGTACTTGATTGTACAGAAACGGATAAAGCATACATTGTGGGTACGCAAAAGGATTTAAATAATGAAACAGACTGTGAGAAATATGTTAATAACTGGGTAGAACATTTAGTTAATGCAAAGAGATATAGTGATGAAAGAAAAGTAAGAAATAGGATAATCCTAACGTCAGCAAAAATGGATTTACTGGTAAATAGATGGCATGCTTTATCTGAAAAAGCAAAAGAAACATTAAAAGAAATGTTCCAAAAAGCAAGAGCGTTACTGGTATAGTCTATCCCTAGTGCGGTGAATATGTTATGACCAAGGTCAATTATTAAGTCAAAAGGAAACTTTACTATTATAACGAAAACAAGAACAAAGATTAGCTCAGTTAGAAGTTTAAAGATATTTTGACTATTAGCAGTTTTGATGTAATCGATAGAAGCTTTAATTACGGTTTTTAGGTTGTCATTATCTTGGGTATCAAAGTTCTTTGGATCATCTTTTTTATAATTCAAAGTACTTGAAGTAGCATTCTTATCATTTAGAGATGAGACTTTCTTAAAAATAGAAGTTTCACTAGTAGTATCATTGTT
>ENA-ORMN01002282-ORMN01002282.1-human-gut-metagenome-genome-assembly--contig:-NODE-2282-length-16984-cov-6.109044_pt1 | contig 16984 bp, 14 predicted proteins | sample MGYA00242102_ERZ508993 | MGnify/ENA primary metagenome ERZ508993 (study PRJEB26280, sample SAMEA2338770) | human gut metagenome | biome: human gut; feature: human-associated habitat; material: faeces... | reverse complement strand
GAGACCAATGTCGTCGGGGGTGTTAAAAAACTCAAAATGAGTTTTTTAACACCCCCTTTTGCGGAATTCTTTCTTGACAAACCAGAGGATATCTTATATAATAAGGAGGAAAAAAACGACCGGAATGCCGGTCGGACAGAATAAAGGAGAAGAAAAAATGATCAGATTACAGGCACACCGGGGCGTCAGCTCGGAATATCCGGAAAACACACTTGCCGCATTTGAAGCTTCGGTGCGGGAAGGGTACGACATAGTGGAATGTGACCCCAAATACACGAAGGACGGGGAACTGGTGATTCTCCACGACAAAACGGTAAACCGTACCGGCAGGACCGATGCGGGCGAAAGTCTGCCGGAGGGGCTGGAGATCCGGGAGCTGACGCTGGCACAGGCGAAGGAAATTGACGTCGGGCTTTGGAAAGGCGAGGAATTCCGTGGAGAGCGGATTCCCACTCTGACGCAGGCGCTGGATTTTGCCGCCGCAACCGGTATGCCGCTGAAGATCGACAACTGCTGGGAGAAGTTTCCGGAGGAGATCCGGGAAAAACTGCTGGATGAAGTGGAGCGCCGTGGCAACACGGTAAAGGTTGGCTTTACCTGTGCTCAGCCGGAAAATCTCCGCATCGTGGCAGAAAGATTTCCTGCGTGCGAGTTGCACTATGACGGCGGCGACCTTACCTCCGCACGTCTTGCAGAGGTTGCGGCAATTGCAAAGGGGCACCGGCTGACGATCTGGGTCTGCTTTGACAACAAGATGACCGGGTGGTTCAAGGGCACCAAGGCGACCAGGGAGGTCTGCCAAAGAGTTGCGGAATACGGCGAGGTGGGCATCTGGATCCTTTCAGACCCTGCCGAGCTTCCCGCCGCCATTCACGATTTTGGGGCAAAGATTATCGAAACGACCGGTCATATCAAGCCTGAACAGGTAAAGCAGGTCGAAAATCAGAAGGATTGAGTGATATTGCTGAAATGTCAAGATATAACTTGACATTTGGATGAAAGTGTGCTATAATAACAGAATCTGAAACAGGAGGTCTGTTGTGGAGTACATGGACATACAGAAAGCGGCGCAGAAGTGGGCGCTCAGCGAACGGCGCCTGACCGCTTTATGCCGGGAGGGGAGGATTCCCGGCGCCCGGAAGGTCGGAAAGCTTTGGCAGATTCCGGACGATGCGGAAATGCCGCTGGACGGCAGGACCAGAGAATATGCGGAGGCGTTGACCCGTGAGGCGGAATCCGAGCAGACTTCGGTCCGCTACACCGAATCGGGTGCGAGCCGCAACGCCGTCCGGAAATTTGAGCAGATCTATCGCAAACCGCCGGAGCACACGGCGTTCACGCCGTACCGGGTGTGCCCGCTGGGGGCGCACAGCGACCACCAGTTGGGGAAAATCACGGGTTTTGCGATCAACAAGGGAATTCATATTGCCTACGGTCCGAAAATGAACGGCGTGGTGGAAATTGCATCGCTCCAGTTTCCCAAGCGGGCGCAGTGGCACGTTTCGTCCACGCCGGCGGAAAAGCAGGGGGACTGGGCGGATCATCTGCGGGGAGCCACCATTGCGCTGAACAGCCGGTATCCTCTGCGGATCGGGCTTTGCGCCGTACTCGACGGGGAGCTGCCCATCGGGGGGCTTTCTTCCTCGGCGGCGGTCATCATCACCTTTTTGTCGGCGCTTTGCCACCTGAACGGCATTACTTTAAGTCCGAAAGAACTGATCGAAATTTCCAAGGAAGCCGAAAACAAGTACGTTGGCGTGTCCTGCGGAAAGCTGGATCAGAGCTGTGAGGTCTATTGCCGGAAAGACAATCTGCTTTACATGGATATGCAGGACGACAGCTATGAGCTGATTCCTGCGTCTCCCTCCATGAAACCGTTTGCGATCGCAATCTTTTTCAGCGGGCTGGAGCGCTCACTTGCAAGCTCCAAATTCAATATGCGGGTGGACGAATGCCGGAGTGCGGCATATGCGCTCAAGGCGTTTGCGGGCATGGAATACGGCAAATTTGAGGAGACCAATCTCCGTGACGTGCCGTATGAGGTCTATCTCCGGTACAGGGACAAACTTCCCGAAAACTGGGCGAGACGCGCCGAGCACTGGTATTCCGAATTTCAGCGGGTAGAAGCGGGAGCCGAAGCGTGGCGCCGTGGAGATATTGAGACCTTTGGCAGGCTTTCCTTTGAGAGCGGCTATTCCTCGATCCACAACTGGGAGACCGGTTCGCCCGAACTGATTCGGCTCTATGAGATCATGACGCAGACCGACGGCATCTACGGCGGGCGCTTTTCGGGGGCCGGCTTCAAAGGTTGCTGTATGGCGCTGATCGACCCGGCGTATGAAAGCGGGATTCTGGAAAAAGTGGAGCGTGAATATCTTGCTGCCTTTCCGAAGCTTGCCGGAAAATACAGTGCGCATATCTGCCATTCGGCGGATGGGGTGCTCTTACCTTTCTTGAAAGAAAGGTAAGCCAAAGAACTTCCTGACAGGAGTTTGCTGGGAGCGCTGAACGACAGGGAGATTCTTACCTTTCTTGAAAGAAAGGTAAGCCAAAGAACTTCCGGCGGGGATTTGGTGGGAGTGCTGAATGACAGAAGTGCTCTTGTCTTTCTTGAAAGAAAGGTAAGCCAAAGAACTTCTTGGCAGGAGTTTAGTAAATCAAAGAACTTTCTGAAAAAATTATTTACATTATTATATAGCATTATTTTGAAAGAATGGAAAAGAACCGCTTATGAAATGTGTGATTCTGGCGGCGGGATATGCGACCCGCCTGTATCCGCTGACCGAAAATTTCCCGAAGCCGCTGTTGGCTGTGGGAGAGAAAACGATTCTGGATTGGCTTCTCGACGATATTGAAACGTCCGGCGAAGTCGATGAATACATTGTCATCTCAAACCATAAATTTGCTCGTCACTTTGAAGCGTGGGCAAAGACGAAACCGTATAAGATCACGGTGGTGGACGACGGCACGGAAACCAACGAAACACGTCTCGGCGCCGTTTGCGATATTGAATATACTATCCGAAAGCAGAGGCTTGACGATGATCTGCTGGTGATTGCGGGGGATAACGTGCTGGATTTCAGTCTGACGAAGTTTATTTCCTACTGCAAGGAAAAGCAGACCTCCTGCGTGATGCGTTACTATGAGCCGTCGGAAAAGAAACTGCTCAAATGCGGCGTACTGACGGTGGACGAAAACGATCTTGTTACGGCTATGACCGAGAAATCGCCCACGCCGGCGACGCACTGGTGCTGTCCGCCGTTTTATTACTACACAAAAGCCGATGCGGGACGGGTCAGAGACGGCATTGCCGCCGGATGCGGGACCGACGCACCGGGAAGCTATATCGCATGGCTGTGCGGGCAGACTGCGGTCCATGCCATGGAAATGCCGGGAAGCCGGTACGACATCGGAAACCTTGAGAGTTATGAAAACGTAAAGAAAGAATATAAGGGGATAACGAAATGATAACCGGACTTCATCACGTTGCCATCCTTTGCTCGGAAAAACAGCCGGCACTGGATTTTTACTGCGGAACGCTTGGCTTTCAGGTCGTGCTGGAGTATGCACGGCCGGAGCGTGCGGATGAGATTCTGATGCTGGAGGGTTACGGCTTTACCATAGAGCTGTTTGTGGAATCGGGGCGTCCGGCACGCCCGACCGAGCCGGAGGCTTACGGGTTGCGGCATCTTGCCCTGCACGTGGATGACGTGCGCAAAACGGTTGCGCAGATTATTGCCGCCGGATATGAGGCGGAGCCGATCCGGCAGAATCCGTTCAACGGAAAGCTTCTGACCTTTGTCAAGGATCCGGACGGCTTGCCGATCGAACTGCATGAGTAAGAAATTTCAGAATTTTCGGAGAAAAAATGATGTTGCAACCGAATATACAGCTTGAAAACAAAACGATCCTTGTCACTGGTGCCGCCGGTTTTATCGGGGCAAACCTTGCGGGGGAGCTTCTGAAAACCGTAAACGGCGTGAACCTCGTCGGGCTTGACAATATGAACGATTACTACGACGTTTCGATAAAGGAATACCGTCTTGCCGGGCTTGCAAAGCTTGCGGCAACCAGACCGGACAGCAAGTGGAAATTCATAAAGGGCAATCTTGCGGACAAAGCGCTGATCGAAAAGATCTTTCTGGAGGATAAGCCCGATATCGTCGTCAACCTTGCGGCGCAGGCGGGCGTGCGCTATTCGATCACCAATCCGGACGTGTACATAGAATCCAACCTCATTGGATTCTATAATATTCTGGAAGCCTGCCGCAACCACCCCGTGGAGCATCTGGTCTACGCTTCTTCTTCCTCGGTTTACGGCTCCAACAAAAAGGTGCCGTATTCAACCGACGACAAAGTGGATAATCCGGTGTCGCTCTATGCGGCAACGAAAAAGTCCAACGAGCTTCTTGCTCACGCCTATTCCAAGCTCTATAATATTCCGTCCACCGGACTGCGCTTCTTTACGGTCTACGGTCCTGCCGGCAGACCGGATATGGCGTACTTTGGCTTTACGGATCAGCTTTTGAAAGGCGAGACGATACAGATCTTCAACTACGGAAACTGCAAGCGGGACTTCACCTATGTGGACGATATCGTGGAGGGAATCCGGCGTGTCATGGAGCGTGCGCCCGAAAAGAGAAACGGCGGGGACGGGTTGCCTCTGCCGCCGTACCGCATTTATAACATCGGAAACAGCAATCCGGAAAATCTGCTGGACTTTGTGACGATATTGCAGGAAGAACTTATCCGTGCGGAGGTTCTGCCTGCCGACTATGATTTTGAAGCGCATAAAAAACTGGTTCCCATGCAGCCGGGCGACGTTCCCGTGACCTATGCGGATACCTCAGCGCTGGAAGCCGATACCGGCTTCAAACCGGATACACCCCTGCGGGAGGGCTTGCGCCGCTTTGCCGGGTGGTATAAGGAATTTTATCACATCTGAAAAAATTTGCTTTTTGCACACGTTGCCATGGAGAAGCACTCGTAGGGACTGTAAGAAAGCATATTCAACCTCAAAAACAAACAGGAGAAAAGAATATGAAAATAGCAGTAGCAGGGACCGGCTATGTCGGTCTTTCCATGGCGATCCTTCTGGCACAGCACAATACAGTCAAAGCCGTGGACATCATCCCCGAAAAGGTGGAGATGATCAACAACAAAAAGTCCCCCATTGTGGACAAGGAAATTGAGGAATATCTGGCGACAAAGGAGCTTGATCTTGAGGCTACCACCGACGGCGACAGCGCTTACCGGGACGCCGATCTTGTGATTATTTCCACGCCCACCAATTACGATCCGTCGAAAAACTACTTCGACACAAGCTCTGTCGAAAGTGTTATAAAGCAGGTGATCGCCGTCAATCCCGACGCTGTGATGATCGTCAAGTCCACTGTGCCGGTAGGCTTTACCGAGGGAGCGAGGGCAGAGTATTACTGTGACAACATTCTGTTCAGCCCGGAATTTCTGCGGGAGGGCAGAGCGCTTTACGACAACCTTTATCCCAGCCGTATTATCGTTGGCGTTCCGGTGAAGAACGCAAGACTGCATAAGGCGGCGGAAACCTTTGCACATCTGCTGTGCGAGGGGGCGATCAAGGAGAATATCGAGGTCCGCTTCATGAATCCGACCGAGGCGGAGGCGGTCAAGCTGTTTGCCAATACCTATCTTGCGCTCCGGGTGTCGTATTTCAACGAGCTTGACACCTATGCGCAGGTCAGAGGGCTTGACACCAAGTCGATTATTGAGGGCGTTTGCCTGGATCCCCGTATCGGGAATCACTATAACAACCCGTCCTTCGGCTACGGCGGATACTGCCTGCCCAAGGACACCAAACAGTTGCTTGCCAACTACGACCACGTGCCGCAGAATATTATTTCGGCGATCGTTGCGGCGAACGGCACCAGAAAAGATTTTATTGCCGATCAGATCATTGCAAAGAATCCGAAAACCGTCGGTGTGTACCGCCTGACGATGAAAGCGGGAAGCGACAATTTCCGGCAGTCGTCGATCCAGGGCGTGATGAAGCGTATCAAGGCGAAGGGCATTGAGGTCGTGATTTACGAGCCGACGATGAAGGAGGACAGCTTCTTCAACAGCCGGGTGATCCGGGACCTTGACGAATTCAAAGCGGTGAGCGACGTCATTCTGGCAAACCGCTATCACGACGATATCGCCGACGTGCTGGAAAAGGTTTATACGAGGGATCTGTATTTCAGAGATTAAAAAAGAGGTGAGGTCATGGAAAATACGGTAAGGGCGATGATGGGGCTTATTGCAAACGAGGTTTGCGGGAGCGCCATTGACAAAAAGGAATATTCTTTTTCGCAGGAGGAGCTGGTAAAACTCTATAAGCTTTCCAAGACCCATGACCTTGCCCACCTTGTCGGAGATGCGCTGATCAAAAACGACCTGCTTTCCGATGCTGAAATCCGGGCAAAATTTGAAAAGCAGATTATGGTAGCGGTGCTTCGCTACGAAAAGATAAACTATGAGCTGGAGTGCCTGCGGGAAACGCTGAATGAAGCAAAGATTCCGTTTATCCCACTGAAAGGCTCGGTTATCCGGCAATATTATCCCGAACCGTGGATGCGCACGAGCTGTGACATTGATATTCTGGTGCATGAGAGCGACCTGGAGGCGGCGACGTCCGCAGTTGTGGAAAAGCTGTCCTATGAGGAGGAGGGAAAAGGTTCGCACGATATCGGATTGTTTTCCCCCGGCGGCGTGCATCTGGAACTGCATTACAGCCTGATCGAAAGCGACATTATCGGGAAAGCCGACAGGATGCTGGAGCCGGTGTGGGAGCAGGTATCGCCGACGGAAAAATATCCGTATGACTACGAAATGACCGACGCTTTGTACTATTATTACCATATTGCACATATGGCAAAGCATTTTCAGAACGGCGGTTGTGGTGTGCGCCCGTTTCTCGACATCTGGGTGCTGGAGCATTGCGTGCCGCACGACGAAGAAAAGCGCAGAGAACTGTTGCAGGAGGGCGGACTTCTGACCTTTGCGACAGAGGCGGAAAATCTGTCCGGCATATGGTTTGCCGGAGCCGATTATACCGACACCGCACGGCAGATGGAAAGCTATATTCTGTATGGCGGCGTGTACGGAAACGTCAGCAACCGGGTATCGGTCCAGCAGGCAAAACAGGGTGGAAAGGTGCGCTATGCGCTCTCCCGCATCTGGCTTCCGTATCATGTTATGAAGCGTTATTATCTTTCTTTGGACGGCAAACCGTTGTTGCTTCCGTTTTATGAGGTGTACCGTTGGTTTGGGCTTTTGTTCAACGGCGGTGTGAAGCGGGGCGTGAATGAGCTGAAGATCAACGGCGCCATGACCGAAGAACAGCAAAACGGCGCTTCCGAGCTTTTGTCACACCTTGGTCTTGACTGAAAAACCCCTCCCCCGCTGACCAACAGTCAGCGGGGGAGGGGTTTTGATTATTTGATACCGCAGAAGAACATCTGGCGGTACTCTACGGGGTTTCGCTGAATAAGCTTGACGAAGATGTGTCGGAAAGATTTCACGTCGTCGTAGCCGACGGCGTTTGCAATCTCGGCGATCGGCATATTGGTTTCTACCAACAGCTTGCACGCCTTGTTGATGCGCACCCGTTGCAGGTACTGCTCAAAGGTCAGCCCGCAGGACGCCTTGAATTTTTTGCTGATGTAGGGCAGGCTGAAAAAGCGCTCCTGACAGATCCCGGTCAGTGAAATGTGTTCGTTGTAGTGCAGGGAAACGTAGTCGCAGATCTCGGAAATGTCCTGGCTCTTGACGTAATCCATGGAGGGGTAGAGCAACAGCCTTTGCATGGCGAGGGTCAGAATTTCAATGGCGTAGCACCGCACCAGGTTCTCGTTGCCGTAAATGCGGGACTTGAAAGCCTCCAGCCCCTTGCGGAACAGGTCGCCAAGCTTGCCCGTGTCGTCGTGGAACACCCGGTCGTAGGGCGTGGAGGTCAGCATGGAGCAGTCAAAGCCGAGGGTATCGCACTTGAGCAGGGTGTCAAACGATTCGACCGCATACAGATTTGGCTGGATCAGCGTGGGCGGAAACAGGAAATTGATGATAACGAAATCCTTTGAACCGTTTTCATAACTGTGACGGGTCTTGTAATCCAGGAAAACATAGTCGTCCGGTCCAAGCGTATTCTTTTCCACGTTTCCGTTGCGGTGGACGATGGTGTGGAGTGCCGTCCCCTGTTCGACGTACACAAGCTCGATGCAGTTGTGGTCGTGCATTTCGCACGCATCGTGCCGGAATCGCTCGATGTAGCAGTTCCCGGACATGACCAGTTGCTGCTGTCTGTCTTCCTCTTTCCGGATGAACAGCGGGTTTTTTCCCATAGGTGCCTCCTTGAAGTTCTGCGTGGATCCTTTGACTTTTTCGTTCTCTTTTTAGTATAACACAGGTGGGCGGAAAATACAAGAGGTAGGATAGTGTTTTGTAACAAATGCACATATTATTTATGTTAAATTTTACATCCATAAATAAAACATTGCAAAAGAAGTTAAAAATCCCCCCCAAAGATTGAGGGAATGCCCCTCACGCTCCGGGGGGATTTTCTGCTATAATAAATACAGAGCTTCGGAAAACCAGAACGCTACCGCCGGGAAAAAACGCTCTGCGGCGGGGGTGACCGGAGGTCAAAAAAACCAAAAGAGGAGGTTTCAATATGAAACGTTTTTTGCGTTGTACCGCATTTCTGCTGGTCGTGGCAATGTTGCTCGCCATGGGCGTTGCCTGTAAGAAAAAAGACGACGGCGAAGATGCGGACACCACCACGGCGGGAAATGTAACCACAACGACCGCCAGCGGGGAAAAACCGCCGAACGACAGGGACGACCTGCCGGACGGTCTTGACTTCGGAGGCAAGGTCTTTACCATCTATTCGAGAGTACAGCCATATGCTGCCGGCGAGTTCTTCCAGGAGAGCCGGGATGGCGGCGTAATTGCCGAGGCGGTGTTCGACCGGAATGCAAAGGTCAAAGAGCGCCTGAACTGCAAGATCGAAAACAAAGAGGTTTCCGGCAACACCAACGACGACACCATGCTGACCGAGATCACCGCTATGGTGCAGGGCGGCACGGCGGAATACCAGATCCTCACCACGGCAGGCTACCGGATGTGTACGCTTTCCTACAACGGACTGCTGGTCAACTACAACGACCTTGAGTACGTCGATCTGAACAAGGATTACTACTCCCAGGGTTACAACCGGGCGCTTTCGGTAGGCAAGGCGCAGTATTTGGCGACCGGAACCTTTACGTTGGGCTACTACCGCTACCTGATGGTCAACCTCTTCAACAAGAAGATGTTTGCCGAAAAGGGCGTGGAGGAGCCGTACCAGCTGGTCAGAGATCAGAAATGGACCTTTGAGGCAATGGCGAACATCGTCAAGCTGTTCTACAACGACAACAACGGCGACGGCAACCATGACAACGAGGATGCATACGGTTACGTTCTGTTCACCGGTTCCGGCTCCAGCTTTACCGACGGTTTTATGTCGGCGTGCAACCTGCGGGTGCTGAGCAAAGACAGCAACAACTACTACACCATCGACATCAACCAGGGCAGATTCTCGGACGCCATCGACGAGATAGTGAGACTTATTTTTAATGCGGGCACACTTTCCGGTGATAATCTGAGTCAAGAAATTATGTATAGCAAATTTTCCAATTCCACCGCCGCTATGATTACCACCCGGCTTTACGGCGTAGAGCAGGAGGAGATCATCAAGGTCGGTCAGACCGACAAATACGGCATCCTGCCCATTCCGAAAATGGACGAGGCGCAGGAGGATTACATCTCCTACGTGCAGGACCAGTGCTTCCTGTTCGGTCTGCCGGTAACGCTTGGCGGCAAAACGCTGGTGGAGGTTTCCCAGTTCTTCGAGGCGTTTGCCTGCGAGAGCTACCACACGGTAAGACCGGCGTACTACGACAAGGCGCTTTCGCTCCGGTACAGCTACGACGCGCCGTCGGGTGAAATGCTGAACCTCATTGACTCCCATGTGTACATGGATCCGGTTAATGTGTATCTTACCAGTGGGTTCGCTGCTTTCACCACCAGTTCACTCCGTCCCATCTTTGCTTCGGGTCAGAACACCATTTCCTCTCAGCTTGCCTCTGCGGTCAACAAAGGTGCACTGAAGGATCAGGTAGACAAGATGAACGAGGCATATGAGAAGATTTACAACACGCAACATCCTTAAGCGCTTTTCCTGACCTTTTTCGCCTGCCCGGGGAGAATCCGGGGCAGGCGGGTAAATAAAAACACTATTTTCGGGAGGAAAGAAACAGATGAAAAAGAAGATTCTCAGCATATCTCTGGCAATTCTCGTTTTGGCACAGGCACTTTTCTTCATCGTTCCGGCATCGGCGGCAGACGGCGCATGGACGGGAACCGAGGCAACCGCTTTTGCGGGCGGTAGCGGTACGGCGGACGATCCTTACCAGATCGCCAACGGCGCTCAACTGGCATACCTTGCCGCACAGGTCAACGGCGGCACTGATTACAAGGGGCAATATGTCAAGCTGACTGACAATATTGACCTTGAAAACCGGGAGTGGCTGGTAATTGGCACGCACGGAAAAGCGTTCCAAGGCGTTTTGGACGGAAATGGAAAAACAATTTCCAATTTGTATCTTGCCGAAGAGAAAGCAAATTATATATCTCTGTTTGGGCAAGTAGTAGGAGCAACAATTAAAAATCTGACCGTTAGCGGTAAGATTACAGGTAAACCAACTAAAGGTCAAACGGTTCCTTCCGTTGCAATGGTATTCGGGTCGATTTATACTGGCTCTGTGGTGGAAAATGTGACGGTTTATGCAGATATTGCAGTGAAGGATGCTTTGGATTATTATTATGTGGCTGGACTTGCCGGATATGTGCAAGGTGGTTCGACTGTTAAAAACTGCCGTACCTATGGTAGCATTTCGGTAACAAACGGAAGCACAGGCTTAGAATGTCTGGTGGGCGGTGTGATTGGTAGAGCACGTGATTGCATGATCGTAGATTGCATAAATTATGCTAAGGTTTCCAGCACAAGAGTAAATGCTACAACATCATCCGGTGGAATTGTTGGCGCAACATATTATACAGGCAGTGATTCTGATGGTACTGTAACAATCAAACGGTGTATCAACTATGGTGAAATTTTTGTTGATGCAGGTACCGGAAACTACCGTGCAGGCGGCATGGTTGGAAATTCTGGTCGTTGGAGCAACAACAGAGGTTACATTGTGATGGAATCCTGTGTGAATATTGGAAATTTGTCCGGGAACGGCGTAACTGGTGCAGGCGGTGCCAATGGCATGATTGGATATGATGAATCCAAGAATACAACCATAAACAATTGTATCGCAGTCAATTCGATTATTTCTAAGCCTGCTCGTTCGTCAACCGTTGTGACCAACTGCGTGACCGGACTTTCGGTTGACACGCTGGACGGTGCAAGAGTGCGCATTGCACAGCCGACCGGTATCCGGTTTGACTCTACCGTTTCCAAAGCGGCTTACGATTCTCTGAAAGCCATGGGGGCTGACGTTACCCTCGGCACTCTCATCGCACCCACACAGCGTGTGACGGAAGCGGGTGCTTTCACCAGAGAGGCACTGGACGCCCTTTCGGCAAGTCTTTCCGGAACGCCCACCTATCAGACCGTGGTGTTTACCCCCGGCACTTCCAGCTGGGTGGAGACCGACAATGAAGAGCTTTACGGCTTCAGCGGCGCTCTGGCAAAGATAAACAGCGAAAACTACAACCTCGGTTTCAGCGCTGTCGGCTATATCACGGTAACCCTTGGAGAGCTGACCTTTACCCTTTACGCCGACTACAACGGCGAGGCGCTTCGTACCAGAAGCATTGCCTATACGGCAACGCTCGCTTATGCCGACCGGACGGAAACGGCGGACGCCACCCACACGGTTTACGTGGAGGCGGACGGCAATTACAGTCCCTACAGCGCAGAGGCGCTGGCAATTATCAAAGGCTTTGCCGACCAATACGTAGCGGGTTAAGGAGGCGGAGATGAAAAAGACGTATATGCTTCCCGTAGCGGAAATTTCTCCGCTGGAGATCAATGACATGATTACGGCTTCCGATGATCAGCCTTGGGCTGAGGACTTGGATTGGGAACTGTATAACTGACATTCTTTGAAAATTTCATTCTTTACCGAGTTTTCACTTTGTAAAGAAATTGTATGCCTGAGGGTGGGGGCTCCTCTCAGGAACCCATGACCCACCCGACAATTGCGCCGGGTGGGACTACGGCAACTTCCGGGCTGTTGCCTTTAGTGACAGCCTGGGTTGCAAAGAAAGGGGATTTTTTATGGAAAAAAAGAAAATTTTTCGTCGGATCCTGGTTCTGACTCTGGTGCTTTGTCAGCTGATCGGCGTACTTGCGCTGACCGGCTGTAAAAAAGAGCAGGACTCCGGCACCACCGATACCACCGGGCAGTCCGAAAACACCGGCGACACCACCGGACCCTCCGGAAACAAAAACGAAGAACAGCCGGTCGACGTCAAGGAACTGACGATCGTGGAGGATGGCAAGACCGACTACGTGATTATCCGTTCCCAGACTGCCAAGCAGTGGGAGATCAACGCCGCCGTGCGCTTCCGTGACACGATCAAGGCGCTGACCGGCGTGGAGATCCCGCTCAAGGACGACTTTGAACGGGAGGGAACCGAGTATCAGCGCACCGAAAAGGAGATCCTGATCGGCTCCACCAACCGTGAGGATGCGTTTGATGCAGACTATGATTCCTTCAACATGGGCTACCGCATCCTTGCCGACCGCTACCGGCTGATTCTTCTGGCAGGCTCGCCCGCCGGAATGGACTCCGCCCTCAAGCGCTTTTTCTCGGATTTTTACGGCATCGACCTTGACGCCGGAACGCCTGGAAAAGCGGCGGTCACCAACCTGTACATCGACACCTCCTATACCGCAAAGGCGGTAAGCGTTTCGGCGGAACTGCCGTATTTGCAGATCCCGCTGAAAGACTACACCCTGATCTACAAGACTGACGACTATATGCAGGGGCGCTATGCCGTCAACCTTGCCAAGGCCGTGAAGGGAATTACCAAGGCGAACGTGCCCCTGGCGGCTGAGAAAAGCTCCGAGGGCAAAAACCTGGTGCTTGCTGAGGACAGCACGCTTGCCGGCGGCAAGTTCCGCATTGCGGTAACGGGCACCGACATCACGCTGTACGCCGCCGACTACTACGGCTTTGGCGCCGCTACCGACTGGCTGAAGCAGGACTACAACAAGCGGCTGTACTTCACCTTTGCCGACGGTTTCTCGGTGGAAGGGAACCACAAACAGTTCCTGAACGACCTGACGACCTCCACCCGCTACGCTTATGAGCGGGCAGGCATGACCCGGGTGATGTTCAACAACGTGCTCTGGGGCAACGGAAGCGGAACCAGAGCGGATAAGAACGATATCCCCGCCGCCGAGCGCAACCGCCTGACGGCACAGATGGTCGCTCAGTATATGCCCGACGTGCTCGGCTTGCAGGAATTCAACAATTCCAAGCGTTCCGGTGCCGGGGAATACGACCTGGTTGCTCTGCTTTCCGCTCTCGGCTATGAGGAAACGCTGGATCCCAAGGTGGAAAATTCCATCAATACTAATTGCGTGCCGCTGTTCTACCGCAAGGAGACCACCACGCTTGTGAAAAGCGGTTACCATTGGTACGAAAATCAACCCAATATTTCAGACGGAAATGACAAGGCGTCCAAGTCCATGACCTGGGGCGTGTTTGAGTCCAAGGTGGACGGCTCCCGGTATATCGTGGTTTCCACCCACCTGTGCACGCAGGATGACGACATCGGCGCCCTGCAGGCGGCAGAGGCGGTGGAGATTGTCCGCCAGCTGGAAAGCGAATACAATTGCCCCGCTATCGTGGGCGGCGACTACAATGCGCCGTACAGCGAAAAGACCTATCAGTATTTCGTCAACACCGCCGGCTACCGCAACGCCCGTGAGGTGGCGGAGAATACCACCCAAGCCCGCACCTCACATCCGTACCCCTGCTACAATAAGGAGCTGGGAATGATACAGCCGGATGGCGGCGCATCGTTGGGCGTGGAGAATTCAATCGACCACATCACCCTGCACAACGACAGCAGTATCACGATCAATGCGTTTGGCGTGGTGATCGACGAGTGCACGCTGTCCGCATCCGACCATTTCCCGATCTTTATCGACTTTACGGCAAAGGACATGGCGGACTGGACGTTGCGCTATTGAGACAAAAGGAGTAAATATGCAGATCACACAGGAAAACGAAGAACTTGGATTCCGGGTCATCTACCGGAAAGAGGACGGCTACGACTCCCGCCGCCTTGCCGTACTGCTGTACGACAAGGTGAGCAGGGCGGGGGATGCGGCAAAGGCGCTGGCGGGCTGGACGGTCCGCATCCTCCGGGAGAGCGACGACCAGACCGAGGCGTCTCCCATGTGCCGCATTGCGGTGAACGACCGGGAGATCGACGTAACGGTAGGGGGGATCCTCGCCGGGGAAGCCGCTATGCGGTATTTCGACGATATTCTCAGCGGCGGTTGCATCCGCTCCACAGAGATCGGCGGCGACATGATAACCACCGGGGCAAACGTATATGCCTTCCGCCGCCAGGGCGACCACCGGGTGATGTACTACAACATCCTCTGGGACGCCGACCTGCTCCACGCACCGTGGGAGCGGGGCATGATGGAGGCAAATATCATCCGTGAATTCGCCCCCGAGGTCGTGGGACTTCAGGAGTGCGGAAAGCCCCGGCGGCTCAATCTGCTGGGTTACGATATCGCAAGTCAGATGGAGCGGGTAGGGTACCGGGAAGCGCCGGTCAGCGACGTGAAAAACAGCTACCACGACATCAACTGCACCCCGCTGTTCTACCGGGAATCCGAGGTGAACTTTGTGGAGGGCGCTTATCACTGGTACTCCGTTCAGACGCCGGCAGATCAGATCGGCAGAATGGACGCCTCCTCCAAGTCGCTGACCTGGGGCGTGTTTGAGTCCAAAAAGAACGGAGAGCGCTATATTGCCGTTTCCACGCATATGTGCACGCAGGTGGACGAGATCCGGGAAACGCAGGCAAAGGAGGCGATCCGGCTCTTCGGCGAGCTGTGGGAGCGCTACCACCTGCCGATTATCCTCGGCGGGGACTTCAACTCCAACCATGCCGGCAAGGGCTACCGGTGCTTCCGGGACGTGGGCGGCTATCAAAGCGCCCCCATGCTGGCGGAGGGGTACGTTTCGCCTGAAAAGACCTTCCACCCCTATCCGGAATGGGATCCGGCGCTGGATCTGTGTATGCCGACCGCCGGAGCGGTGTGCGACGTGCCGAAAAGCATTGACCACATTCTGTTCCCCGCAAAGCCGGAAGCCATGCGCATTAAGATCTTCGGCGTGGCGGTGAATTCCTATACGCTCGCCGCATCCGATCATTTCCCGGTGTTTACCGACTTTACGCTCTGATTTTTTCGCTTGTATGAGCATCAAGCGGTTACATCCTGCCTTTTGGCAGGTGTAACCGCTTCTCTTTTTCCCCAAAAGGAGACAAAAGGGACAAAGAATCGTCAGGATTTTCGGGGGATAAGGAGAAGAACTTCTATAATTTCAAGAATTTACCAATTATTTTTAATAAAACCCTTGCAATTTTTCACAGATTATGGTAAAATATGGATGTTGTCAGATGAAAGAATCAATGGAGGATATACAATGGAAAACAATCTGAAAATTCTCATCGCCGATGAGAATGCATCCCAAAGGCAGTCTCTTTGCAATGAGCTTCGCCGGTATGGATTTACCAATCTGGAAGAAGCCGCCAACGGAGAAGAGGCGCTGATCAAAATAGGTCGCTACCACCCAGACGTGGCAATTATAGATATTTGGCTCTCTAAGCTCGACGGTATCGGTGTATTACGGAACAGCAGATCGCTGAACTATGCACCGGACAAAGCGCCGTCATTCATCATCGTTTCTATGGTTGCCAACCAAAGCATCTTCGTGGAAGCGGCAAACGCCGGAGCGGATCTGTGTCTGCTGAAACCTTACAACATGGATAGTCTTTGTCAGCACATCCGCTCCCTGGTGAAGAACCGGGAAAGTCATGTAAGCGCCCCGGCTTCGACAGCGACGGCGACTGTGACGGAGGACGCACAGTCGCCGGACATTGAGACGCAGGTGACCCGGATCATTCATCAGATCGGAGTACCGGCGCATATCAAGGGATATCAGTATCTGCGGACGGCGATACTGCTGACGGTAAAGGACAGCGAGATCATCAATTCGGTGACAAAGATCCTGTATCCGTCGGTGGCAAAGAAGTATCAGACTACGACCTCCCGGGTGGAAAGAGCGATCCGGCACGCCATAGAAGTGGCATGGGACAGAGGAGACGTTGACACGCTGAATGCTTATTTCGGGTACACCATTCAGAACAACCGTGGCAAGCCTACCAACAGCGAGTTTATCGCTATGATCGCAGACAATCTTCGGTTGAAGTATAAGTTATATTGATGGGGGATGCGGGGAAAACTTTTCTGGAGAAAAGTTTTCCCCGTGCCCTTTTCAAAAGACTTTGGGGCAAGGGGTAGGGGTAAGTGTTGCCGGATTGTTCTACCGTTGCGGAAGTGCAGTGCAAGGGTTGGTGCGCTCGCCGATTGGAGATCCCGACCTGCGGTCGCCCTCCGGGTTCGACTCCGGGCTTCGCCCTCCGCTCAGGATGACACGTAGGGGCGGGGTTATGCTATTTCAATGCGGGGACAACCATTATGCAATGATTGCCCCCGCATTGTTTATTAACATATAACGCAGAAACAAACGAAAGCCTTCTCCAGTGGGAGAAGGTGGCAGCCGAAGGCTGACGGATGAGGTGTCGGCATAAAGTAAGTCTATCCCGAGGACTCCTCATCCACCACTGCCGTGGTCCCCCTTCTCCCACAGGAGAAGGCTTTTTT
>ENA-ORMN01002277-ORMN01002277.1-human-gut-metagenome-genome-assembly--contig:-NODE-2277-length-17001-cov-5.987077_pt1 | contig 17001 bp, 15 predicted proteins | sample MGYA00242102_ERZ508993 | MGnify/ENA primary metagenome ERZ508993 (study PRJEB26280, sample SAMEA2338770) | human gut metagenome | biome: human gut; feature: human-associated habitat; material: faeces... | reverse complement strand
GTATTGAATTTTCAATGTACGACACACCTTATTGGTGTGGGAAGTTTAAGTTATTTTAGTTATTTTCATGCCTCGGTGCATCATATCTGTCTGCAAGCCTTAAAAATACAAATCCCACTGCAAAGAATATTGCCATAGTTGCAACCGCTACATTTATCGTGCCGCCTGCAAGCTTTACTGACGCGATGACAAGCGAGCCTAAAAATGAAGCTCCCTTTGCAAAAATATCATAGATTCCGAAGTACTCTCCCGAGTTCTCAGGAGGAATAATCTTTGAAAAATATGAGCGTGACAGCGCCTGCAATGAGCCCTGGAAGCATCCCACACCAAATGCCATGATTCCAAAGCCAATCAGATCATGCAGTGTAAGTGCATATAGACAAACTGCAAAATATCCCGCAATGCAGACATACAAAAGCGTTGTAGTTTTGTATGTCTGTGACAGTCTTCCAAAAACAAGTGAACCGATGCATGCCACTATCTGTGTAAAAAGTAAAAACACTACCTGTCCCACTGAATCAAGCTTTAAATCAGTTCCTATGTTTATACAGTTATCTATTATAGTACCTACACCATCTATGTAAAGGAAAAAAGCAACCAAAAACAGTCCTACTTTTTTATCTTTTGTAGCTATTTTTTTGATTGTTCCAAAAATCTGTGCAAATGCGTCAGCTATAAGTCTTAGGACTCCCGGATTTTTGTTTGTTTTGTTTTTCTCTTTGATATTGTCTCTTATAAATGCATCATTTTCAAAATTCTTATGAATATCTTTGTCTGCTGCATCCGATACATAATTCACCTGTTTATAGCTCTTAAACAATGGAATTGTAACAACAAACCACCAGATTCCTGTAACCGCAAAGCCTATTATCATCGACAGGCGGTTTGATATGTATCCAAGCATATCCGGTCCACAGATGTACGCTGCAAGTGAAACAAGAAACGGCACACACGAGCCCAGATATCCCCAGGCATAGCCGTAGGAAGACACCTCGTCCATTCTATCCTTTGTCGTCACATCGACAAGCATCGAGTCATAAAACACCAGCGATGCATTGTAAAATATCTTTGTAAGCACATAAATAACAAGAAACAGCACCCATGTAGGTGTAAAACCATTAAGTATGCATGCCGACACTCCAACAACTACGGTCGTTGAAAAAATAGCCTTTTTGATGCGCATATGGTCTGCTATCGCACCACAGACAGGCCCGATAAGTGCTGATACAACTGTCATCACAGCTATTGCCACCGCATAATACGCGGTTGCCCTGTCAGATGAAATCTGCCCTGCACCATCTCCAACGGCAAGGCTTTTGTACCATATCGGTATGAGCGCACACGCAAGCAGTGTGTATGCGGAATTTCCCACATCATATAATACCCATGAGAGCTCCTTTGATGAGAGCTTTTTGGTTTTCTTTTGTGTATTGTCTTCTTTTGATTTCATAAATTATACCTTTCCTGTTTTGTATGCCTCAGACTACGATTTTATTTTTTTTATGTAAAAACCGCTACCACCCATTTGCAAAGTTTATGTAAATAATCCGTCCAATATTAAATCAGCGACTCCCTCGCAATCTCCACATAATGCATGGCATTGCGATGATTCTCCTCTATCTCATCAGCGGTCAGTGCCCTGACCACCTTTGCCGGAGAACCAAATGCGAGGCTTCCGTCAGGAATATCGGTGCCCTGGGTGACAAGAGCGCCCGCACCTATTATGCAGTTTTTACCAATCCTTGCTCCATTTAGCACGATGGCACCCATGCCGATGAGTGTATTATCACCTATAGTACACCCGTGAACAATTGCGCTGTGTCCTATTGTCACATTGTCACCGATTCTGACACTGTGGCTTAAGTCCACATGTACCACCGCATTGTCCTGTATATTCGAATTTCTGCCTATTTCTATCGGTTCTGAATCGCCTCTTACAGTTGCATTATACCATACGCTTGCTCCGTCAGCCATTGTCACCTGACCCTTAACAACGGCACCTTCTGCTATATAATATGCCATATCTATCCCTCCATCAATTTCAGATAATCGCCCTTGTCTATATGCATCATAGAAATCTGATTATTATGCCGCCTAAAGCCATAGACACAGTCCACATTTCGGATAAGCGACTGCAGACGTTCATCCGGTACACAGACAATCAGCTGCAAGTCCATCTTCCTTGCATACTTGAGACACACCGCACTTCGCTCCTGATCCATCTTGGAAAATGCCTCATCCAAAAGCACCAGCTTAATCTTTGAATCACGATTGCTCTGCTGCATATAAAGCATCGCAAAGCCCGCAAGAAGCGCAACATACTTAGGGTTCTGTCCCTCGCCGCCCGAATCACGTCCTGCCATGTCATCTACAAAGTTTTCCCTGATGACACGGCCGTTTTCGTCCGTAACCTGCTCATACATGCTGAATGACAGATAATTGCGGTAATCCGCATACTGCTCCATTTCCTTGCGCTTCTGCATTCGCAGATGTTCATCCTCATCCCTTGGCGGCATGAACTTGTCTGTCAAAAGTTTAATTTTCTGCTCATATTTCTTATAAAAATCATCCTCACCAAAGCTTATCTGTCCAGCTATTCCGCCATTATCCGGATTTTTACTGTCCAGTTCTTCCGCCATAAGCATATCATAGAACTGACCGTTTTCGTTCTTTGCCGGCTCTATCTTAATCTGATAGGTACTGTCTGAGAAATTAGTCTCCCTAAGAAGCCTGTTTATCTCATAGGCATGGCGCTTTGCAGCCTTGATATCACCGTGGATTGTACCGATGACATTCTCTCTGAGACTTTTGTAAATCACCTTGCACTGCTCCTCAAACTCACTCTCATATTCCGGCTCATAATCCTTCTCGTACTTCTCCAGCAGCTCCTCATATGCCTTATTTGACTTCTCGGCTCCGCTGAACTGACCTGACGGAAACTCCTTTATATACCTGTAGCGGGCAGTCTGCAACGTCTCCACACACGACTGCTGCCTGCCACCATTTCCGTCTGCGCCTTGCAGCTCAATAAGCTTCTCACGCTGTTTGCTCTTGACCGATGCTCCTGAGCTATGCTGCAGCATATCCTGCACCTGCTTCTCAAGCTCCTCTCCGGCAACATAGCCCTGTAACATATCTTCCAGCTGTGCTCTTCGCTGTTCGTTTGCACCTATGATTTTCTCATGCTGGCTTATCTTTTCATTTATCTGCTGCTGATTCAGTGAAAAAGCACTCTTAAGTGCATCGATGTTTTTCTCAAGAAGCCTCTTTTTCTCCTTTAGCTCCTTGTACTGCCCATTCTCCATCGTCCTAATAATCTCTTCGAGCTCATTTTTCTGCGAATTAACTGCTTTAAGCTCATCTGACGCCTCAGAAAGGCCCACAAAATACTCCGGCTCCCCCTTTAAGCACTCAAAATCTCTCTGTGCCTTGAGACTTGAAATAATACCCATAAGCTGTATCTGGTCCTTCTCAAGCCTCTCCACATCTGCCTCATACTCGGCAAGTCTTGCCTTGGATACCCTGCCTCCGATGCAGGCATTTGTAGTATAATCGCGCTTCTTCAGATGTCTGAAAATAAAGTTGCTGTATGAGTAGCAGTCCGGTGTAACTCCATCTCGTACCTGCTCAAGCTCGTCAACACTCCGGCACTTTATAATATGTCCCAGATATCTTTTCAGGCAGACATCTACATACTTTTCCTTTGTATCCACTGCCTCATAAAGCGAACCATCCATGGCCTTTGGTTCGCTGTCCATGATAGCCCTGGAATTGATGAGGTCAACATCCTCAAACTGCTTCATGTCCCTGAAAATAACAGCAGCAGTATGCGCATAACGCGGCTCTGTGATAAGTGAGAACTTGAGCCTGCCCATACGTCCTTCTATGGCATTCTTCCATTCCTCGTCCTGTACGTCAAACATATCCGCAAATACCTGTACCTTCACAGGCTCGCCAAATCTATCACTTAAGTCTCTCTGCAGCGCAGCTCTTGCCGAACGCAGGCTCTCACTGTACGACTTGCGGTTGTTCTTCATATCATCGACCAGACGTTTTTTCTCTTTAAGCTCTTTTGTTATCTCATTTTTCTGCGAAGTATTGTCCTCGAGCTCATCCTCTATATCCTTCTTTATAGACTCAAGCTTTAGATGAAGCTCCTGACATTTTGCCTCTGTGACATCGCCATCCACAATCTCTTCAATGAGGTTTAAAACTGCATTGCTCACATAATCTGTGATGACCTCATCCTCATCCCAGGCCTTTAGTCCGTTTGTGATTTTAATCCACTGACGGCTGTTGTCGGTAAGCATGAGACTTCTCTTCTCAAGCTCCCTAAGCTGATCCTTTTTGCTTCCTAAGTCGCTCGATTTCAAATCCGCACATACCTGAATATACTCCTGCTGCACATCTGCCTGCTGCCCGGCTATATCCTCTGCCTTTTCTGAAAGCCTGTCCTGTTCTTCTTCGATACGCTTTTTATCATCCTCAGCTGCCTGAATCTTTGCACGCATATCCTCGATATCTATGCACCTGATCATTGTCTCTGCCATGACAATATCGCTTTGGATATTTACCAGTTCCTGCCCTGACTCCTTTATTTCCTTAAGAAGCTCAATACGCTTGCGCATATCCTCTATTTTTTCCCTGATTTGTCTGTATGCATCAAGCTGCTCACTGATAGTCTCTATCGTGCCCGAGTCACTCTTTGGAAACATATAATCACGTATAAACTGGCCTGTTCCATTTGTCATCCTGAGTGCAATAGCACTTTTTTCCATTGTGATAAAACGATTCGGGTCAATATATCCTAAAATCACATCATATAATGTGCCAAGATATGCCTCCTTCGATGCGTAAATACGGTTGACATCCCCTCTGGCGCGTCTGTCAGCTGACTGTGAGCGAGTATTTACAAGCTTTTTAATATCATTATTTGAATAGCAAAAGCCATCCGCTGTCACATATGAAGGCTCCGGCATCCTGCCCGAATGACTGAAGTACACAAATCTCTTAATCTCAGAATCGTTTTTTCGTACCTCAAATGCTATTCCTATACATGTAAACGTATGACTGCCTGTATCCTCTATCTCAAGCGCTATGACCGAACAAAAATCACAGTCGCCACGATTTGCGGAACCATCCTTCTGCTCACCCCTCAAATAGCTCAGAACACTTCTCCTGTTTTTTGCATCATCTGCAGCCTTGTTCAAGAATGTGGGGCTGAAGCTGCCGTAGAGGATTACCTGAATCGCATCCATGACGGTTGATTTTCCCGAGCCACTCTTACCACTGAACAAATTGACATACTCATTAAATTGCAAAACCTTGTGATTTATTCCGCCCCAGTTGTTTAGACACATTCTGGTAAATATCTTCTTAGACTGACTCAATTGGTAACTCCTCCATTTCACTGTTCTTGGCAAATTCATGGGTATGGTTTACAGAACTGCCTTCTGTATTCAATCCGGCAGCTTCAAGTGTTGCAGCCGATTCGTTATCATACTTAATCAGCTCCACCTCATCACTGTACATGCGCACAAGCTCATTTATATCCATGGCTGAGCAGAATATATTTACTGTGCCATAAATATAGATTGGTGTGTTGTCCTCCAGGTTTGCAATAGCCCCCGGCAGTTCAATCATCTGATGTGTTTTCATAAGCAAAAGAGCGTCTGACCATTCCTGATTAGTGAGCTTTCTGGTAATCAGATTGGTATTTCTGCCATACTCACGAATCTCCGCCAGATTCGTTGTTGTCGCATTAAGCCCCTCGCCCATGATTTTATCCCTGTATATCATCTTCATTATAATGACAATCCTTGCAGTCAGAAGAGTCAACTTCTCGAGCATGACACCATCACCCGTTATCCTGAAAAGATGCTCCTGCTGGTCATGAACCAGCTCGCAGTCAAGCACAGCCAGATAATCAGAGATAAACTCTCTGTTTCTAAGGCACACCTGATACCTTGGATTGTCTCTTTGAATCAATGTAACGGGGTCACACTTCATTTGCAAAATACAGGTCTGCCTCAACAGATCCTGAATAGTTTTTCTAATATTTTCTGCCTCATTTGGCGAAACATTCTCCATATATTCAAACATACATTGCTCTCTTTTCTATGCTTCTCGTTTAGAGTCCGATTTGGATATTACAAGCCTTGAGTAGCTTACACCATCACTCTTTGTTATCTCTCCATCCAGACTCACCGTATCCTCACCCATGCGCTCATTGGTTTCCTCCTGCCATAAAAACAGAAGCTTTTCCAGATCCTCCATGGATTCTACAGTCTGTTCATCTGTCACAAACATGCCATCACGCATATTTTTATCTCTGAAGCTTTGAAGCTCCTTCTTGGTATACAATGGCTTTGGCACAAAATCTGCCATATCATCTTCGCCTGCCGAAGCATCGTCAATAACAAACGGAACAAACTCACTTCTTCCTCTCTCTCTTCTTCCCGGAAAACTGTCGTCCGTTACATTGTAAAACTGTCTGGTGAACTTCATTCTGTTTCGAAGAGCCCCAAGTATCTCATCTGTTTTATCACTCTTATCTATCAGGTTAATGAGCTTTACTATATTATCCTCATCATCTGCGCCTTCCTGCAGGATATAGTGTATCCTTGCAAGCGCCCTCTTTGCAAAAATCGTCTTCTGCTCAATAAGCTTGTTGTACTTTCTCTCAATCAGGTCAAACTCATGCTCCACCTTATAAACAAGCTCACTTGCCTTATCACAGTACTCCACGCTGTACTCATAGCGTTTTCTCTCAAACGTACCGGGTGTAGTCTGCGAAAGAATTCCCTCAAGCTCAGCCCTTCTGTCATCGTTCTGATTAAGAATTTTGCTTATAAGCTCCTTTACAGCCTCTTTGTAACGATAAAAGCTGTCCGTAGTTGTAAGGATGGCATAACGTCTGCTATCACTGTTATTAATTTCCTTAATCAGTACCTTCTGTATACCTATAAAATCCTTCATACGTGACAGCTCATCAAAATATGCCCTCATACCATCCTGCATATTTGATAAAAGCTGACCAAGATTTTTTGACGTATACAACGCATTTTTCAGAATATCATTATTTTTTTCCGGATCTGAAAAATATGTAAAAAGCGCACTGTAAACAGCCAAAATGCTCTCGCGCTCCCTGCTGTCATCATCCACAAGCAGCTTTTTAAATAGCTCAGCATACATTTGGCTGTACTGAGGAAATGCAATCACATATGTGTTGAGCTTTTCATCAAAATCACTCCTGATCCAGCCCCAGTTTATAAGCCTGCCCAATATAGCTGATGGTGTCAGGGTGTATGCGAAACTGGCCTGGTCATATATAACATCAATTTCGGAATCAGGATTATAATCATCATGATTATCCATGCTGCCACTATCTTTATTACTCTCATCTTCATTATAATCAGTCTGCCATACAATGCCTGTTTTTGATATGGTATCCGCTATGATTATCTGACACTCCTCACGTGTCAGTCCCAGTGATGCATAGACCTCGTTATTCTCCTCATATAACGCAACAACTATCTGCATGTATGCATCCATATTTTTCGTGCGGAATAAGCTATAAAATTCTTTTGGTATTCTATCTTTTAATGTCATACTCATATAATAACATATCCCCACGTTTTTCGCCATATACATGGAAATAAACGTGGGGATATTAATATTGCTGCTTCACACCTCAGTCTTAACAGCAACATCCGGTTACCGTCAAATCACTGCTGATTGTGACCATCAATAATTCTATTCAATATAATATACTTACTGATCAGCGACTCTCAGATGACTTATAAGCTCATTTAAGCTCTCTGCCTCACTGCTCATCTCCTGACTTGCAGCTGCACACTCCTGTGAAGAAGCTGAGTTAGTCTGAACTACATCGTTAATCTGCTCTACGCCATTATTAATCTGCTTGATAGCATCTGTCTGTGTCTCAAGTGTCTCTGCGATTCCATTAACCTCATCTGTGATAGTCTTGGAATTGCCTGCAACCTCCTCAAGCTGTGATGCTGTCTTGCCTGCAATAACCATTCCTTTTTCAACAGCCTTGACCGAAGACTCAATAAGAGCTGCTGACTCCTTAGCAGCATTTGCACTCTGCTCAGCAAGTACAGTAACCTGATCTGCAACTACTGCAAAGCCTTTTCCTGCCTCTCCTGCTCTGGCTGCCTCGATAGAAGCATTGAGTGCAAGAAGGTTTGTCTGTGATGCAATCTCATTGATTGTTGCGATGATTTTACCGATTTCCTGAGATGCCTCATTGATTTCATTCATGGATGTAACCATCTCATGCATCTGTCCGTTGCTATCCATAATCTCAGTTCCGAGTCCATCAACCTTCTGGCTGATTTCCTTTGCATGCTCGGCATTCTCAGCTACCTGATCCGCTACAGAAGCAAGTGTGGCTGTAAGCTCCTCAACAACAGCGGCCTGGTCTGTTGCGCCCTGCGCCAGATCACTTGAGCTGGCAGCTACCTGCTCAGCACCATTTGAAACCTCATTTGCCGCTCTCTGGATACCACTTACTGTATCTGACATGCTCTCCTCGAAAGCAACAATTGATTCTTTAATTCCTACAAAATCGCCTTTCCACTCCACCTGTGGCTTAAAGTTGAAATTGCCATCTGCAAACTGTCTCATAGTCTGATCGATATCATCAATATATGTGCCAAGTGTCCTGATAGACTTTCTAAGGTCATGTGCAAGTTTGCCAACCTCATCATCTGAATGATACTCCAGATTGCTGTGAAGATTTCCATTAACAAGCTCTCCTGCCACTACCTCAATCTGCTGTAATGGCTCAAGCACAGAATCAATAACCTGATCACTGATTTTTTTCGCAATCATTGTAGCTACAATTCCAACTATTATTACATTGGCCAGTCCTATAACCAGGAAAAATGTAGCAACTGTTCCCGACTCGGCACCAAAGATATTAGCCTTTGCACCAAAATAAACCAATAAAACTGCAACAATTGATATGCCTCCCGATACAAGCAGCATATCCAATACTTTCTTATAGCCATATTTCAATCTCTGCTGAAGTGGCATTTCCATTATTTTGCTTTTAGCTTCCTCACCCATATGTAATTCTCCCTTTCTCATTTAGGTTTCGTTCTATACAGTAAGATTATTATATCATTACCATAGTACTATTTCAATGATAATTTGACAATATTCGTCATTTTTGACATATCGCCTAATTTCGGAAATGATTTATAGTCAAATACACTAATTTCCCGCTTATTACACCTCGAAATCCATACATGCCCTATTTGCAGTAAATGGTCTCACCCTGGTATCCGCCACTGCAACATGCTTAGGATTCTTTGCATACGCTGCAAGTGCATCAGCATCCTCAAATGTAGTATCAAGCATCACATCTACGGTAGATGTCGGAAGATAATCTGTGCGAACTGAAATGTCGATCATTCCCGGAATCTGTCCCTTAAGTCCCTCTAAGCCTTCCTTTATGCCGGCACGTATTTCAGCCTTCTGTGCCTCTGTGTACTCATCCTTGAGTGTCCATAAAATAATGTGTTTAACCATTGTGTGCCTCCTGAGTTTATCCAAGTTTAAATTTAATAGTAACTATAGGTCTCCCCCGCTTTTTTGTTTTCTGCGGTTCTGAATAGTTACGTTTTTAATAAAATATTAGTTCTTATTGTAATTTACATATTTAGGTTAAGTATAGCATTAATATAAAGAAATGTCACTTCATATTTGATTGGTTATAATGTTTGATTAGGTTATTTGACTTGATTATCTAGTTTGCTGCTTTGTGGCTATAAAATTCAAAATAAATTCATTTTAAATTCAATAGTACTCGGACTTTAGTTTATTAAAATACAAATCAGTAAAAAAGGCTTCCGAGAAAAATCTCGGAAGCCTTAATATTACTGTATTTGTTATTAGAAGGTAGTTCTGCTCGCAACGCTCACAGAACAACTTTCTCACTAAATTCGCGCTTACGCACTCATTCAGTGTTCAATTATTACTCGATAACTGTAGCAACACAACTGTTAATGTCACAAATTGTATTGTTTTGAATATTTCTAATGGTGTTTCATTTTATATAGCAGTACATTTTGTGATTATTATATCTATTTCGAAAGTTTTTTAAGTCCAAAATAAGCCCATGGGCTTTTTACCTCCAATTCAAATGAAAGGACTGATAGCAATGAAATTGATACACGCAGAATATAACCCGATACACAACAGCATCGACATTAACCACTACAACGGATACATCCTCCGGATTGATTGCAAGCAGGCAGAATCCTGAATACGGACCTCTCCAAATTCTCAACGATGCCTGAATGCTCTGGCGATTGATGAACCGCTGGAATATGCCCGGCTTGCGCTCAATGGTAAGATGCAGGCGTGGGTGGATGCGGAGGATATCTTAGAACCTTTCTAAATTCTTCACTCCATATATTTGTAAACGGATGGCTCATACGAGCCATCCGCTTTACTAATCCTTATTATATACTAAACTTTTTACTTAACGAGCTACCATTACCCCCAAAATTTGTCTTGCAATTTCTACTCTTTGAGTTTGTTGAACCATCACCTTTTTAATTTCTTTACTCCTTTTTCTCTCCATTTTGCCACATTTCACACATACTTCAGCTTCAAAATACGGATCATAATTCATAATACTCTCACATGTTGTACATATCTTACACATTAAAACAACACCTCCATTAATCTAAAATATCCATTGTATGTAACACCTTCAAACGGCTCCTGTTCCACACCCCTATCTTCTAATATTTTTTTCGCTTCTTCCATCGGATATGGCTCAAAATATACAATATGCTTTATTCCAACTTGTGCAATCTTATTTGCGCACAAATTACATGGATAAGTTGTTGTAAATAATGTTGAAGCCGGCAACGCTGCCGATGCACCCACTCTTGCCACATTCAAAATTGCATTTTCTTCTGCATGCAACGCTCGACAATAATCTAAAATCTTAAAATTTTTCTTAAATAGAGTATATGCAGCCTCTCGTTCCTTATCCTTCTTTATGACTGATCCTAGCGTTTCCTTATAGTCTTTCTTCAATTTATCTCTATAACACATGCCATATTCACATTTGCAGGTATTATTTGCCGCGGGAACCTCATTATATCCGGAACTAAATACATCTCCTGTTATGTCAACAATTACAGCTCCTACCTTTCTCTTTAAACATGAAGATCTCATGCTTGCCGCATATGCTATGGCCATATTCGTTTCAATATATGTTGGTGCAAACGCTTCCTTTCCCTCTATCAAATAAATTTTTTGTTTCAATTTTGCTAAAAATAATTCTTCATTTTTATTGCCTTCTACTATATTTTCATTATTAAGCAAAATTATATCTGCCATTCTAAACGAGTCAGTTACTCTTTGACCATGTTCTACGCCACCATTACTATCTCTTTTATCGTCTTCATCAAAGGTGCGCCTATCATCATCATATTTTTCTTTTACTCGTTTCCACCGCAAATCAGGTTCAGCAAACACACCAAATAAAAAGAATTCAGCAAAAGATTTTCTAAGACAATTAATTTCTTCTGGATTACGAATACTATCAACAACATAGTTTTTTGTTGTATCTTGCTTGATTTTTTCGCATACTATCTGTGCCAAATAATCAGCGCCTTTTGTCTCACGTATTTTATCCCCAAAATCTTGCAAATCTTTTCTAGCTATTTTCCGCTTATTTGAATTTTCTTTCTTGTACTCTTCCCGCAAAACATCAGATAACGAAAGATACTCGTATCCATGATTTTCTACAATTTTTTTTGCAACATAAGAACAACCGCTCCCAAATGGTCCTACCAAACCAACAACGTACAAAATCTTCCCCTCCTTCTTTTGTATTTTCTATATATTGTACCATCTCCCATAACTTTTAACAAGTATCTTCAAAACAAAATTATTTCTTATTCACTATACATATTTAATATTCCCTAAGCTTTTTTGAAACTACACTTGTCTTAATATCACACCACTCCTCCAATCCCTCTATATCAGATACATACTTATGACCCACATCACAATTATACAATTCTTCATCAACCTCTACATACAACAAATTAGTATTCTTATTATAATCTATAGATATTAATTTTAGTACATCTTCATTATGATGGTTCGTAAACCTTTTGCTTGGTTCAATTGTATCAGCAACACAAAGAATGAATAAAAGCGGATTATCTTTGTATGATATCGATTCAAACTTATCCGGCAACAAACAATTTAGAGAATAATCCATGTACTTAGTTATACACCTTTCATTATCATCCGCTATATACGAAAATAGCTTCACCTGTTCGCTACAAAAATGAAGTCCACGCTCGTTATGGAACTCATAAATACTTTCCCTGAAAAAATCCCCTGCTGCCATTACCCTATACTCTTTTACATAATTAACAACCAATCTGTAGAAAAATTCATCCGCACCTACTATTCCATGATCCAACGTATCCATCTCATATAAACGATAATAAAAATAATTATTTTTAGTTTTTTCGTAATATCTAGGTCTTTTTATTATCGTCCCATTATTATATTATATATTACACCCCAGCCATTGTACTGAATTTCGGTTATAATATGAGATGTTGGTTCTTTCCCCAAATGGCGGATTTAAATATGTAATATCGATTCCATGTTCCTGATACCAACGTTTTCTAGGCCAAAACTCGGGAACATGCATTCCCCTACGACAATAACGTCGATAATGTTGCTTTTCAGGCAATTCTAAATACGCCTTTGAATACTTCTCATATACATATCCAAAATCATGTGCCAAACATAGTAAATACCAAATATACGAAAATGGATAGTGTGAAGATATTTCCGACTTAATTGCAATATTCTCATCTATTATTCTCTGTAAATATGCACCTATAAAGAAAACATTAACTGTATGCACATTTCTCATTTGAAGATATTCATTCATAGAATTCGCCCAAGTATCTAATGCATACAACTTAGAACCGCCTTTAAAGTAATTATAAATGAAATCTCTTGCTACACCTTCATCTTGAAAAACATCCTCAAAATTCACACCATAATAATTCCAAAATCCTCTATGATTTTCCATTTCATTTTGCAATTTTTGATACAGTATCATTTATTCTTTCTCCCCACCGTTAATACATTATTCTTCAGTAAACATTACCCCGAAAGATTCTACAATATTATCGTAATCAATTTCGGACAAAATCATCTCCGAATACAATAATATTCTATGTAATTCCACCGGAACCTCTTGAAGTATCTTCTTTAACTCATCCTGCAACTGTTGTAACTGATACGAATATTCACGGATGATTTCTTCTTTCTGCGATATTTGATATGCGATTGATGACAATACTTGCTTTCTCACATAAGAATTACTTACTTCAAAAGACATTCCCTTACTCTTATATATTATTTTATCACTACCGCATTTTGTGCAAATAACATTTTCCTGTTCAATTTCACGCTTCAAAGAATTTAATTCTTGTACTAAGGACTCTAATTTTTCCTTACGATTGTGTTTACCAGATATATGTTACTTGCAATGGAACAGAGACAAAATGAAGACCAGCGAACTCTTGGAGAACTATTCTTCTTCCTTGTTGATGAAATGACAGATATTACTTTCAACCGATCACTCGGCATCATAATGGATGCCTTAATGGCAAGCCTCCAAGAAATTTTAAAGCTCAGCGATGAACAACTGACTGCTTTTACCACCGATTTTGAAGCAAGACAGCCAGAATATCTGCGAAATGCACTACATTCCAAGGCTGTAGCGGCATAAATCACTATTTTGTTAGCTGAAATATTGAATTTTCAAGGTGCGAATCCCATTTTATGTATGGAAAGTCTTAGGACTTTACTATTAATATTTAAAATTTTCATCAACATTATTTATATCAACATACGGATATAAGCATTAATTTCTAAAATTAAAAAGCCTTCAAAAAAATTTAAAGGCTTTTTAATCATTATTTCCCACAAATCAATTTAATATTTTCTCGCAATGTATTGTTTTGTTTATATCGATTCCATAATCTCTTGATTACATCCTTATAATAATTTATATCACTTTTCAAGTAATCTGATGGTGCAAGAGTTCTTTGTTCTTCTTCGGACTTATATAACGCACTATCAAAACAATATCCTAAAACCTCATCTCCTATAACAGAAAATATCTCCATAAAAATTTCTTCTTCGTTTTGCAATTTCACAGATATAAGATTTTCAATATTTCCCATATTTCTGATTGCAATTTTTAAATCATCTACATTATTTAACATTCCTGCAATAGTATCATAGGTAAATACACCATAATTGATTTTACATAAAAACGTTACACAAGCATACTGAAAAGTTCTACCATTTTTCATCATCGGCAACACTGTTTTTTCATCATACCCTTTGTCTTTAATGTAGACCTTAACAAATTTGTCATAATAATACGACATTTTCAATAAATCTGAGATTACACCCGCTTTTGCATCTGGTCCAAAAATAGAATAGTAATACTCATCATTATACATTCTCTGAGAATTACTACGAGCTGATCCAGGCATCTGTAAAACTGCTGCTAAGCCCAACTTTCCAACTTGTTCAAGTGTTGCTGTTTGATAAGGTTCTGAATATTGTTTTGGTGTTTTATCGCCTTTTTTAGTAATGTAGTACACTTGGCACCTATTGAGTCGTTCTTTTAATCTAATTTGTTCCGGAGTATTAGCTTTTAAATCTGCTTTTTTTACAGGTTTCTGTGAATTAGTTGCCTCAGCTATCTCCAATGCAAATTTGTCCTTCATCTGAGTAGTATTTCCTTTTGATTTAACCACTTTGCATTGGAGATAAAAGTCTTTTTCAATATCTAACTTTCCAATTCGATTTGTTGTCTGACCACCATTTACAATTGAAAAATCCCATAATTTTATTTCTTTTCCATCAATTTCATAATCATCACAGATAATTAAAATTCCATTATTTTTATACCAGAAATTTTCTGGTTCGTTATGTATAGTTTTTTCAATTCCTGTATCAACTGCCTTTTGTCTTACATAATATCGTAAGTTCATTCCAAGTAAACCATTTCTTCTTCTATTTTGAAGCTCTTGCAATGATAAAGCAGAGATATTAACAATTATTGAATCTTCATATTTCAAATAATTATTTTTATCATCAATCGCAATTTTATCATAATCTACACATAACTTTCCGTTATCACACAATTCAATCTGTGCTTCTATGTCTGATCGAAAGTTCATTTCCAAATCGTAGTTGCCAAAATAATCTCTCATGTATTTATCTAATTTATTACGTTCCCTTTTATTTTTCGGTTGGTACGATGTAAAAAATACAATTCGAATATTCGCATTATCTTCCATTTGGCTAGTTGCATTTCTATATGCTGTAACTAATTTATCATTAATTTTTTAACACTATCTCTTCCGCAACATTCTTAATATTATTCATCCTCCGCACCTATTCCATCTGATCCTACATCTTCAGTTCTTCTGTCACCCCCGTTGTCCAGCCATCTGCTCCACCAGCATCTCAACTTTTTCTCTGCCCCTTTATCAATCTGATTCAGATGCTCCGTCAGTTTCTTGGTCAATACTAAATACTGATACCTGAAACTCCTGTGCCCCTTCAAAAACTGTTTTCGCATTATCCCATATTTTCCATATGTAGGTTCTTCCTCATTGATTTCTAGGTCTAGCAGATAATAATCTCCATGCAATGTGTAGCTCAATCCGTTCTTTTTATCATAAATTTGTTTCTTCATATTCTTACAACTCGATTCCTCTGTACTTTGCTTTATCCTTCTTAATTTGTGTATTGTGTCCTTCATTTCGTTCTTTCGCCCACGGTATGCGATCACTTATTTTTTTCGACATTTTCTCTTTCTGCTTTTTCGCCTCAAGTTCCGCCTGCATCCGGATATCGTCCTGCACCAGTCGTTCTACCATATCTTTCCCCAACATGCGTAAAAGTCGGTTATACCTGTCTGCAATTCCCTGCAGTATTTCTTTCTCACCAGACAATTTCTGATAATCTTTCTGAACTTCTGCCAGTTCCTTTTTTGTTTTTTCATGCTCTTGCTTTTTCTTCTGAAACTTACTTTTCCAACTATCTCTTTCTCTTGTGAGTTCTTTCACCTGTGCAGCCATCGCACCGATTTTGTTTTTCATTTCAATGAATAATGGTTTTATTTTCTTATCCCAGTAAGTTACCGCACGTTCCAATGCTGTAGCTTCCGGCAGAAATGTTTTAATCATTCCATATTCTTTTATTTCCTTACTGACATTATCCATCACTGGTTGCATGAATTCTCTTCTGTCCTCCAGTTTTTTCAATTCCGTTTCTGCTTTCTCCGCACGTTTTTCCGCTATCTCTTTATCTTTCTGGAACTGAATTTTTTCTTCTTCCAGTAGCTTAATATCTGCCCTTGCGTCCGCAATCTGAGAAGTCAGGCCTTCATTCTCTGCTGTCAGATTTTCTTTTTCCTGTTCCAGTTCCTGCACTTCCTTCTTACGTTCTTTCTTTTTGAAATTGTAAACATCTAGATGCTCTTCATGTGCACCTTTCAGTTCCCATTCAATTCCATGCTGTCTAAATGCTGTTCTCTTGTAATTGTTCTGTGATAACCATATCTCTTCATTATTATTCGCTCCTTTCCTTAGCCCTGAAATGTGTGCTTTTTGAAACAATAAAAAAAGGACTATTAAATAGTCCTAAAATCCATTGATATTTACTTATAAGACGTTCCATAACATATGCTTACTTTTTGGAACTTTATTGAATAATACTCCCTCCATTATAAGTAGATCAATTTAACAACCTCATTTTATACAAAATTTGACCTTATATTTGTATTTTAAGGTCATTTTAAGGTCAAATTCATTGCAATTTGCTTTTCTCTTAGATAAAGTCCATATAATGGTGTAAATTACAAATTTATATAAAAAAGAGCCGAGA
>ENA-ORMN01002256-ORMN01002256.1-human-gut-metagenome-genome-assembly--contig:-NODE-2256-length-17114-cov-4.293628_pt1 | contig 17114 bp, 14 predicted proteins | sample MGYA00242102_ERZ508993 | MGnify/ENA primary metagenome ERZ508993 (study PRJEB26280, sample SAMEA2338770) | human gut metagenome | biome: human gut; feature: human-associated habitat; material: faeces... | reverse complement strand
CCGTCGTTATCCCCCTCCGCATGATCGAGAAGTGTCGGAATATGAATTAATATGTAAATAAATAAAAGATTTGTAAATAAATGTAAAAGGCGACCGGGAAAGCGGAAAAATCGGAGGGAAAAACCGGAGAAAAAAGTTTTTTGAGAAAAAAACAAATAAATTCTGATGAAAAATTCAAAAATTTTCGGCTTTCCTATTGCACTATTTTAAAAAGTGTTTTATAATATTATCGTCCCCGGTGGGGGAAAGTGAAGCAAAGTGTTGAAAAGTGTGGCGAAAAAATCCCTCTTAATTATAAAAGAGCGGAGCCGCCGGAACGACCGGGCTTCCGAAATACACCGAAAGGAGGCAAAAAGATGCTGTCGGGCGAATTCAAACATAATCTGGATCCGAAAAACCGTCTGTTCATTCCTGCAAAGCACAGGGAAGAGCTGGGCGAAAGCTTTATCGTGGCGAAGAGCATCCGGGAAAATTGCCTCAAGGTGTATTCGCTTGAAGAGTGGGAGAACTACATCGCCCCGATCAAGCAAATGGCACGCAAGGATTCCGAGAGCATTCTCCGGGCACTCAACCGGAACGCCTCTCAGGTGACGCCGGACTCGCAGGGCAGAATCATTCTGACTCCCGCCCTGATCGAATACGCCGGAATTCAGAAAGGCGCCGTTGTCGTGGGATGCGGCAATTACGCAGAGATCTGGGCTGAGGAAGCTTATGACGTGATGATTGGCGAGGAGAATCTGGAAGCAATGAAGGATTTGCTCGAATCCTACGGTCTCTGATATGCCGGAAATTGAGTTTTCGCACCGGTCGGTACTGCTTGCCGAGTGCATAGAAGCTTTGGCAATCCGCCCCGACGGAATTTACGTGGACGGAACCGCTGGCGGCGGCGGACACTCCGTAGCCATTGCCTCTCATCTGGAAAGCGGACACCTGATCGCCATTGATCAGGACGAAGCGGCGATAGAGGCGGCGGGAAAACGGCTGGCGCCCTTTGGTGAGCGTGCGGTCGTGGTACGGAGCAATTTCAGTGAACTGGAAAGAGTAGTCCACGAACAGGGCTACGAACAGATAGACGGACTTCTGCTGGACCTCGGCGTGTCCTCCTACCAATTGGACACGGCAGAGCGGGGATTTTCGTACAGCGCCGACGCACCTCTTGATATGAGGATGGACAAGCGAAAGGCGCTGACCGCATACGAAGTGGTCAATACCTATTCCGAAGCGGCACTGAAAAAAATTCTTTACGATTACGGAGAAGAGCGCTTCGCTCCCTCCATTGCGGCGTCGATCGTGCGGGGACGTGCGAGAAAGCCGATCGAAACCACCTCGGAGCTTTCCGAACTGATTAAACGCTCCATTCCCCCGTTTGCAAGGGAAGGCGGACATCATCCCGCAAAGCGGAGCTTTCAGGCAATCCGGATTGAAGTCAACGGAGAGCTTGCAATCATCGAGCCGACCATACGGACTGCCGTTTCGCTTCTGCGTCCCGGCGGACGGCTTGCTGTCATCACCTTCCATTCGCTGGAGGACCGACCGGTCAAGCAGACCATGGCGGATCTGGCAAGAGGGTGTACCTGTCCGAAAGAATTTCCGGTCTGCGTCTGCGGACGCAAACCTGTCGTGCGTGTCATCACACGCAAGCCGATCCTTCCGTCGGCAAAGGAACTGGAAGAAAACCCACGCTCCCGCAGTGCAAAACTCCGGGTGGCGGAAAAACTTTGAAATCAGAAATTCAGAAAGGTGCTGAAGAAAATGGCTGTCGATCAGATGAATGATTCTTACAACCGGTGCTTGCAGGAGTTGCGTGCAAGATACAGAGGCAGAGGCATTGCCGGCAATCTCCGGGGTGAACTGGAGCTTCAGGCAAAACAGGATATCCAGAACCAGTCGGATGATACGGCGTATCTTCTTTTCAGCTCCGGTGCCCGTATCGCCGACCAGTACAGAAGCGGCGTTTACAACGGCAGTAAATATATGACCTCGGATGATTTCGTGAGATACTTCAGAAACCGCCGTACTTTCAATATGCCGGCTGTTGTCAAGGCAAGAGAGACGGTGGCAAAAGAGGCGGAAGCGGCAGAGGTCGCTCCGGTCCGTCAGAACGGTCGGGGCGTCGGCAACCGGAACAGCGCATCCTCCGAAAATGCAAAGGAGGGTCACTTAGCCGCCGCTAAGTCGGCTTTGAAGGCGTTTGCAGGCAAGTGGTTCCCGGTGGAGAGAAGAGAAGGTCGCACCGAGGGTGCGGGATTCCGGATTCCTGCCGCCGCATTGAGCGGAATTGCCGTGTTTACCATTTCTCTCGGTCTGATCGTGGGCGGCTCCGTTATGATCGGAAGCGCATCTGCCGATCTCGGACAGCAGAAGAGTGAAATTGCGAGGCTGGAAGCACAGCAGTCCGACCTGCAGGGAAAGCTTGATCTGAAATATAACGTAAGCGATATCGAGGCGGAAGCCAAGAGCCTTGGTATGATCAAACGCCAGTATGCCGACAGCACCTATGTAAAGGTAAACGAAAAAGAAGAGATCACCATTTATGAGGATGGCAAGGATGAAAAGAGCGGAGTTGCCGCACTGCTTTCTTCCTTTGGAATCGAACTGAATCCGTGAATATTGTCCGGATTCCCGGCATAGGATAATACAGAAAAATCTCCGGACAGAGTCCGGCGGGAGGGGAACCAATGTCAGAAGGTCCTGTCAGCAGCAATGCGCTGAGACGATCCTTTCTGGTCGGAATTCTGGTTTTTGCCGTTTTTGCGGTTCTGATGATCCGGATACTGATCATTCAGACGGTCGATTTTGATAAATATCAGTCAAAGGTTATAAATCAGATGACGACCGAATCGCCGGTGGCGGCGGATCGAGGAAAAATATACGATACCAACGGCAACGTGCTTGCCACCAATATTACAACCTACCGTGCGTTTATATCGCCGTCCTCCATTCAGAGTGCGCAGGATGCGCTGGAGGAGGGAAGCAACGTCCGGTACGCCGACATGATCGCAAAGGGACTGTCCGAATTGCTCGGCGTTTCTTACGATTCGGTCTACAAGCAGGCGACCGAGTACACCAGATATCTGGACCGTACCATAAAGAGAAAGGTTGACGAGGAAACCGCCGACCGGGTGCGGGAATTCATCGACGCAAACAAGCTTCAGACCATGGTGTATCTGGAAGCCCAGAGCACCCGCTACTACCCCGCAAACTCTCTGGCGTCACACATTCTGGGATTCACCAGCAGCGACGGCGTGGGACTTTACGGACTGGAATATCAATATAATGAATATTTGAGCGGCGTTGACGGATACTACATTAAGGCGAGAGATTCCTACGGAAACGAAATGCCTTTCGACTACGCCAGTTATATTGAAGCCGTGGACGGCTACAATCTGCATACGACCATTGACAGCTCGGTACAGAACTTTCTGGAGGAGCAACTGGAGCAAACGGTTTCCGACCATGCGGCGCAGAACCGTGCGTGCGGAATCGTGATGAACGTCAAGACCGGAGCCATTCTGGCAATGGCGACGTCGGGCGGCTTCAACCTGAACGACCCGTGGGCAATGGATGCGATCTCCAGTGAAAAACTTGCTTCCAGCGGATACGCCGTGGACTCGGAGGAATACAGCAACCTGCAAAGGGATCTGCTCACCTCCATGTGGTCCAACAAGGCGGTGACCGAGAGCTACATCCCCGGTTCCACTTTCAAGATCATTACCTCCTCCATGGCGCTGGAGGAAAACAAAGTAAACCTTACCGAATCGGTGAGCTGTCCCGGCTACAAGGTCGTGCTCGGTCACCGGATTCATTGCCATAAGACCACCGGTCACGGCTCCATTACCTTTCCCGTGGGACTTCAGCAGTCCTGCAACGTATGGTTCATGACGCTTGGCGAACGGGTGGGCGTGGATAAATACACCGAATACGTAAAGGCGTTCGGTTACCGGGAAAAGACCGGTATCGACCTGCCGGGCGAGGGTAGCAGTATCTTCACCTCGGAAATGTCGGGTCTGGACCTTGCCATTTACGCTTTCGGTCAGAACTTCAACGTAACGCCGATTCAGCAGATCTGCGCCGTTGCCGCCGTTGCCAATGGCGGTAAGCTGGTGACTCCGTATCTGGTGGATCAGATCACCGACAACTCCGGCAACATCATCTATCAGCATGAGGTTGCGGTCAAGCGGCAGGTGGTCAGTGAAGAAACCTGCAAGACGGTCTCCAAAATCCTGGAGGAGGGCGTTTCCGGAAACGGAGGTGCCAAAAACGCCTATGTGGCGGGTTATCGGGTAGCGGCGAAAACCGGTACCTCGGAAAAGAAAAATGCCGGCAAAGAGGGAATGTACATCTGTTCCACGGTAGCGTATGCTCCGGCAGACGATCCCGAAATTGCCATGATTATTATTGTGGATGAGCCGACGCAGGGCGTCCTTTACGGAAGCGTTGTGGCGGCACCGTATGTGGCGGCGGCGCTTGAGAACATTATGCCGTATCTCGGAGTCGAAGCCAGATACACCGATGCGGAGCTTGCCAAAAAGGCAGTGAAGGTCGGAAGTTATGCCAACTGGTCGCTTGCCAGTGCGCAGGAAGCCATTACCAAGGCGGGGCTTACCTACCGTGTGGTCGGCTCGGGCGACACCGTGAAGCGGCAGACGCCTGCGGCGGGTACGACGATCGAGCGTACCTCGGGTTGCATCGTGCTGTATCTTGGGGACGCAAAGCCCTCGGACAGCGTAGAAGTTCCCGATCTGATGGGGAAGACCGCAATTTATGCAACGCAGAGCCTGGTCAATCTGGGGTTGAATGTCCGCATTGTCGGAAGCTCCAGCTATCTGTCAGGCACCGGCGCAAGGGTTTGCGCACAGTCGGTTGCGGCGGGAACCATGGTCCCTGCCGGAACGGTGATTACCATTACTTTTTATGAAGAAGGCTCGGAAGGAGCGGATTACTGATCCGTTGCCGGAGAACGCCGGGAAGTGAAAACAATTTTTGCTTCGGAGGCGTTGTATGCGGCTGGCAGAGCTTTTCGACAGGGCGGGGCTTGTGTGTCCGCCCGACAAGGGAAACATTGAAATCACGGGGATCGCTACCGATTCCCGTAAGATTACCGCAGGATGCCTTTTCCTGTGCGTAAAGGGACTGCATACAGACGGTCACCTTTATATGGAGGAGGCGGTCCGGGCGGGTGCATCGGTCATTGTAGCAGAGTATATGCGTGATGTGTGTGTGGGTGGTGCCGCAATTATCATGATTGAGAACACAAGGAGTGCGTCTGCTCTGCTCTACAATGCCTGGTTTGGCAACCCGGCGGAAAAACTGAAGATCATCGGTGTGACGGGAACCAACGGCAAAACGTCGGTTACCTGTCTGCTTTGCTCTCTTTTGGAGGCGGCAGGGCACCGGGTGGGCGTGATCGGAACGGTCGGGTCCCATTCGGCAGAACAAAGAAAAATGGATCTGCACAGCGGCGGCAGGCTTGCCAACATGACGACACCGGACCCCGACGTGCTGTATGAAATGCTTGCACGGATGGTGCAGGACGGTGTGGAGTACGTCTGCATGGAGGTGACATCCCATGCGTTGGCGCTCGGAAAATGCGACGCCATTGTATTTGACACCGCCGTGTTTACCAATCTGACGCAGGATCACCTTGATTTCCATGGAAACATGGAAAATTATTATCAGGCAAAGAAAAAGCTTTTCGGTATGTGCCGCCGTGCGGTGGTCAACCTTGACGACCCGTCGGGCGTCAGGCTGTGCCGGGAGCTTCCCTATAAAATATACGGCTGTTCGGTTGGCGGGAACGCCGACTTTACGGCTTGCGACGTTCGGATGCGTGGTGCGGAGGGCTTTGACTTCCGGCTTCGCTACGGGGCAGAGACGCTTGCCCTTTCGCTTCCCCTGGTCGGGGAATTCATGGTTATCAATTCGCTGGAAGCGGCGGCGGTCGCCCTGCTTTACGGCGCAGAGCCGCAGATTATTGCGGCTTCGCTTGCAAAGGCGCAGGGAGCGCCCGGACGAATGGAGGCGGTAAAGCTTTCGGATACGCCGGAGGACGCACCCGACTTTTCGGTACTCATCGATTACGCCCACACCCCGGACGCTCTGGAAAAACTGCTGAGCGGCGTGAGGAGCTTTCATGCGGGGCGCATCATACTGCTGTTCGGTTGCGGCGGAGACCGTGACCGTGGCAAGCGTGCCCTGATGGCGCAGGTCGCCTGCCGGGGAGCGGATGCCATTATCCTGACAGAGGATAACAGCCGGAGCGAGCCGCCGGAAAGAATCCTGTCCGACATTCTCGGCGGGATGGATTGCCGGGTTCCGTTTGCCATGATCCGGGGCAGGGAGCGTGCCATCGCCTTTGCCGTAAAGGAGCTGGAAGCGGGAGATTGTCTGTTGCTTGCCGGCAAGGGACATGAACAGTATGAGATCAACGCAGAGGGCAGAGTGCCGTTCTGCGAGGCGCAGATTGTGCGGGAAGCCTTTCTGCGATATCACAAAAAATCAAAGACCGGAGAATGATACGGCACCGCCGGGTGCCGGCGTATGACAGAAAGGATAGCTCAAAATGAAAGTCAATGTAGGATGCAATGAACTGACAATGGCGGAGCTTGCCCGTATCTGCAAGGGCGTGCTTTGCTGTGTGGGCGGGGAGACCAACAAGGATCTTCCTTTCCGATTTGTATCCACCGATTCCCGTGAGACCTCGGCGGAAACGCTCTTCGTGGCGATCGACGGGGCAAAGGTGGACGGTCATAATTATATAGGCGCCGCTCTTTCCTCGGGAAGCGAATGTATTCTCTGCGAGCGGATTCCCGACGTGCTGACCGACCGCAAGTATGTGGCGGTGGTGGTAGAGGATTCTCTGCGTGCCGTGGGAGAACTGGCAAAGGCGTATGACCGCCGGACCAGTCACCGCAAGGTGGCGATCACCGGAAGCGTGGGCAAGACCACGACCAAGGAATTTGTAGCCGCCGTGCTTTCCGAAAGCCTGCGGGTCCACAAGACCGAGGGCAACTATAACAGCAACATCGGAATGCCGCTTTCCATGCTGTCCATGAGCCGTGACACCGAAGTGTCGGTTCTGGAAATGGGTATGAGCGATTTCGGTGAGATCGAATATCTGTCCCGTATCGCCGAGCCGGATATTGCTATCGTGACCTGCATCGGTTCTTCTCATATGGAGTATCTCGGAAGCCGGGAGAATATCTGCCGGGCAAAAATGGAGATCATGAGAGGACTGAAAAAGGGCGGAACCCTGCTTCTCAACGGAGACGACGACCTGCTTCGCCATTATCCGGTAATGGATTTTGCGCCGGTTTACGTCGGCTTCGGCGAAAACTGCGACTTCCGTGCCGTAAACGTTCGCCCCCTGGGTGCCCGGACGGTGTTTGATATCTGCTACCGTGGCAAGGTCGTGGAAAACGTAATCATTCCGACCATCGGAAAACATAACATCTATGCCGCACTCTTTGCGTTTGCCGTGGGCGTGCGGATGAATATGGAGATCCCGGCAATTCTGCGGGGACTGAAGAATTTCGTTCCGGTGGGAATGAGACAGAATATTTACGGGCTTGGCGGCATTACCGTGATCGAGGACTGCTACAATGCAAGTCCGGAGTCGATGCGTGCGGCGATCGGCGTATTGCAGCAGGTGACGATGGAACACGGCAGAGGCAGAATGACGGCGGTGCTGGGCGATATGTATGAGCTCGGCGCTACCTCCGACGCTCTCCACGAGGCTGTCGGCACTTACTTTGCGCAGGCAGGCGGAAAATGCCTTTATACCTTCGGAAAATCGGCGGACCATATTGCCGGCGGAGCCGTGCTTGGCGGTATGCTCAACGAAAATATTTACCGGAACTGTGACATTACCCGTCCCGACATCACGGGAGAAATGCTTCTCCACACCCTCAAAGCCGGCGATACCCTGCTGGTCAAGGCAAGCCGGGGAGCGGCGGCGGAGCGGATTCTCAGCTACCTGAAAGAACACAGCGACAGACTTTGCCGCTCATAAGATTACGGAACCTGGAGTATGGAATGTCAACAGAGCTTTTTTGGGAATTTCTGATTACGGGAGTATCGTCGTTTCTTCTTACGGCGATACTTTCCCACTTTATTATCCCGATTCTGCGGGGCAAAAAGATCGGTCAGTCGATCCGCCCGGAGGGACCGACGTGGCACCGCTCCAAGGAGGGAACGCCTACCATGGGCGGCATCTGCTTTATCATGGCGATCATGCTGGTGCTCACCGGCATGGCGATTTATTACGCCGTGCACCACAGGCAGAGCGAGCTGATCCCGCTGGCGCTTACCATGGCACTTGCCGTGATGAACGGTATGATCGGCTTTGTGGACGATTACCGCAAGCTGATGAAAAAGCAGAATGAGGGGCTGAAAGCGCACCAGAAATTCCTGCTTCAGGTCGTGGCGGCGACGGCTTACGTCCTGCTTCTGAAATTTCTCGGTTATATCGACACCGAGCTTCACATCCCCTTTACCAACCGTTCGGTGGAGCTGGGGATCGTCTATTATATTTTTGCGCTGTTTCTGATTGTGGGAATTGTCAACAGCGTCAACCTGACCGACGGTATCGACGGTCTGGCGGGAAGCGTGACCCTCGTGGTCTCGGCATTTTTCGCCTTCGTGGCGTTCAGCTTCCTCAACGTTTCGCTGACGCTGATCTCGGGGGCGCTGATCGGTGCGCTGATCGGATTTCTGATCTACAATCTTCACCCCGCAAAGGTGTTCATGGGGGACACCGGCTCGCTGTTCCTCGGCGGAGCCGTGACCGGCATGGCGTTTGTAATCAACGAGCCGATGATCATTTTCCTTGCCGGCGGCGTTTACGTGCTGGAGGCGCTTTCGGTTATTTTGCAGGTCGGCAGTTTCAAGCTGAGAAACAAGCGTATCTTCAAAATGGCGCCGATCCACCACCACTTTGAGCAGTGTGGGTGGAAAGAGGGAACCGTGGTTGCCGTATTTTCTGCGGTCACGTTTTTGCTCTGCGTGCTGGCGTGGTTCGGACTTTAAGGAGACGCTTTGCACATTGAATTTTCCGAGGGGAGGAACGGATCTTGAAGCGGAAAGAAAAGAAATCCGGGCTTCGGCAGGAGCTTGAAGATTTTCTGGGCGAACCGGAGCCGAAAGCCTCCGAGCCATCGGAAGATCAGGAGGAACAAAAGCTCCCGGAAAAGGAGCCGCAGGGGGAAAAAAGCAAAAATTCCCGGTCGCTCCCCCAGCTTGTGCGGGAAAAATACCGGGCGGCAGACGCCAGACGACAGCTGGAGCGTGCCGATAACGACGTGATCTTTCAGGAGCCTTTGAAACCGGCTCCACCGCCGGACGAGAGCGTACCGCTCAAACGGGGCGGTATTGATATGTGGTTTCTGCTTTGGGCAATGCTCCTTATCGGCTTTGGCGCCGTAATGTCGTACAGTGCCAGTGCCGTGTATGCCGAGCGCTATTATGACAGCTCGTCGTATTTTCTGTGGCGGTACCTTTTGTTTTCCGCCGTGGCAATCGTGGTTACCGCATTGTTTGTCATCTATGCCCGCCCGTGGTTCTGGCGGGTGTTCGGCGCCGGTGCGTATATCGTTTCCATTTTCCTACTGTTGCTGGTGCTGGTGATCGGTAGCACGGGCGGCGGCGCCCAGCGTTGGCTGGACCTCAAGATCATTACCATTCAGCCCTCCGAGGTTGCCAAAATGGCGGTGGTCATGATGCTGGCGCTGTATATGTCCAAGTACGAAAAGCAGATATGCTCCACGCATAAATTCGGCGGGAGCTTCAAATACGGCTTTCTGATGCCGATGGTGATTATCGGCGTGATCTGTGGGCTGATCGCCCTGGAAAAACATATTTCCGGTCTTATGATCGTGGGAATGATCGGTGTGGCGGTCATGTTCATGGGTGGCACACGACTGAAATATCTCGGCGCCTTTCTCGGGATCATCGTGGTGGCGGGCGTACTTCTGATTCTGGTATCGGACTATGCGCAGGAGCGTGTCGCCATCTGGTGGGACATTGAAAATGCGGACCCGCTCGGTTCGGCATGGCAGACCCTGCAGGGGCTGTACGCCATTGGCTCCGGCGGATTTTTCGGACTGGGACTTGGGAGCAGCCGGCAGAAATTCGGCTACGTTTCCCAGCCGCAGAACGACTTCATTTTTTCCATTATCTGCGAGGAACTTGGCTTCCTCGGAGCGTTTATCCTGATTCTTCTGTTTGCGCTTCTGATCTGGCGGGGCATCAAAATCGGGCAGAGAGCGCCGGATAAATTCTGTGCGCTGGTCGTCTGGGGGCTGACCTTCAAGATCGGACTTCAGGTCGCCATGAACCTTGCCGTGGTCACCAACAGTATGCCGAACACCGGAATTTCGCTCCCGTTTTTCAGTTCGGGAGGTTCTTCTCTGATGCTTCAGATCTTTGAGATCGGCATTATTCTTTCCATATCCAGATTTTCTACACAGAAAAAGTAGTTCAGACCGAGGGGGACGCCAATGCGTGTTTTGTTGACCGGCGGCGGGACGGGGGGACACGTCAACCCCGCACTTGCCATAGCGGATGTAATACGAATGAATCATCCCGATGCGGAAATTGCCTTTGTGGGCACTTCCCGGGGAATTGAAAACAGCCTGGTAAAAAAAGAGGGCTATCCGATTTATCACGTGGAGATCGAGGGGATCAGGCGTTCGCTTTCTCCTGCCAATCTGAAAGCCGCATACCGGATTCTGACGGCGCCGGGCAAGGCGGAAAAGCTGATCGGCGAGTTCAGACCCGATATCGTCATCGGTACCGGCGGCTACGTGTGCTGGCCTACGCTGAAAGCGGCGGCAAAGCTGGGCGTGCCGACCATGGTGCATGAGTCAAACGCCCTGCCGGGCATGGCAGTCCGGCGTTTGCAGGGGAGTGTGGACCGGATTCTGATCAATTTCGACGCTACGGCGGAGAAGCTGAAGCCCACCGACCGGATCGTAAAGGTCGGAAATCCCGTGCGTGCGGCATTTTCCGCAACCGATAAGCAGACGGCACGGAAAAAGCTCGGAATTCCCGACACGGTGAAATGCGTGATACTGTCCTTTGGCGGAAGCAAGGGGGCGACGACCGTCAACCGTGCGGCGATCGAGATCATGCGCAAGGTCGTGGCGGATAACCCGGAGGTTATGCACGTTCATGCCGCCGGAAGCCGGGAATATGAGCGGGTCAAGCAGGATTTTGCCGGCTATGGTCTGGAGCGCCGGGAGCGGCTTGTGCTCCGGGAATATATTTACGATATGCCGCTGTGGATGGCGGCGGCGGACGTGGTTCTTTGCCGTTCGGGCGCTATGACGCTTACCGAGCTTGCCATGATGAAGAAAGCGGCGGTGCTGATTCCGTCGCCGAACGTCGTCGCCGACCATCAGTATGAAAACGCCAAGGTGCTGGCGGATGCGGGAGCGGCGGTGCTGATCCGGGAACCGTCCCGGAAGAGCGGCGAGCAGATGAATTATGCGGCGGTCACCCAGGCGGTGGAACGTCTGGTCGGAAATCCGCAGGAGCGTCGGCAGATGGAGGAAGCCGTTGGCGCTTTCGCTTACCCGGACGCCGGAAAAAGAATCTATGAAGAAATGATGCGTGTGATCGCAGAAAAGAAAAAGAGCTGAGCGGATTTTTCGCCCGGCGAAAGGAACAGGGAAAGCACATGAGAAAGAGACAGAGAACGGAGACGGTGGTCGAGGTCGATTTTCGCCGTCTGGGGATGCTTGCCGTTACGGTGGCACTTTGTCTGCTTGCGGTGCTTTCCCTGGTTTTTTATGTCCGTGGGCTGATGCGGGTGCGGAACTTCACCGTTTCGGGTATTTCTCAGTATGAGCTTAATGAAATTGTCAACGCATCCGGCGTAAAGCGGGGCGATCTTTTATATTCGATGAAAAAAAAGGAGATTTCCGAGAAGATTCTGAAAGGGTGCCCGTATCTGGAGAGTGTGGACGTGGAGGCACGGTTTCCGGGGACGGTATATTTCCGGGTGACCGAGCGGCGACCGCAGTGGTACATTGAGATATCGGGGGATTATTATGCGCTGGATGCCAACCTTGTGGTGATTGCTGAATCCTCTTCGGCACAAAATTTGATCGACGGCAATACCACAAAACTGATTCTGCCGTATCTGCAAAGCGCTATCAGTGGGGAGCTTCCCAAGTTCGGAAGCAGTGAAAACGAGGTGCGGCGGGTTCTGGAGGTAATCTCCACCGTCCGGCAGACAAGCTTTAAGAGCCGGATCACCATGCTTGACGTGGACAAGCTGACCGACATCCGGCTTTCGGTGGACGGCAGTTACGAGGTCTCCATGGGAGGGACCAAAGACCTGGAGGCAAAGCTTCGGGCAGTGGAAAAGATTTTGGATTCCGAACAGGCAAAGGAGTACTCCGCCGCCGAAATCGACGTCTCGGTGCCCTCCGCTATCAGCTTCAAGCCGATCACGCAAAAGAAAAACGAAACGACGGGGTAGGAGAGACGGGGGAAACTTTTCTGGAGAAAAGTTTTCCCCGTCTCTTAATTCAGCGGTAATAGCGGTTGGTTTTCTTCAGAAATTCGATCAGCATCAGAGGCCAGTCGGTCTGGATCAGGTCGTAGCCACGGTCGGCAAGCCAGCCCCAGCCAAGCTCCATGGATTCGGTAAGGGCGGTGTCGTCCGAATGTCCGGCGCTAAGCTGTACTTTGTAGTCGAAGATAATGGAGTTGACCCATACAAGCTTTCCGTCCCGGTGCATCCCTTCGATGAATTCCGGCGTGGCAACCTCGGTGTCCTCGTTTTTAAAAACCACCTCGGCGCCGATGTAATGGATTTTCCGACGCATCAACTCCTTGTGCAGGGGATGCGTCTGCTTTACGATCGGCATATAGGAAATGTCGGGTGCGATCTGCTCCAGAATCTCAAGCCGCTCCTCCGAAATGGCGGATTTGACCACCACCTGATCTTCCATGCCGTGGCGCTTGATCGCACGGTAGATTTCCTGCGGATGATCCCAGAATTTATCGACGTTGATGAAGCAACGACCCTTGAACGTCTCCAGCAGATCGTCAAAGCGCAGAATTCCGAACTGCGTGGGCGTGTCGTCGAGATTGACGTAGCGCAACTCTTCAATTTCCTTCATCGTAAGCTGGGGCAGATGCTTGTCAGAGCAGAGGTGGTGCGGCTCCATCTGGGGGTGAAAAATCACCAGCGTGCCGTCGGCGCTCATGCTGACGTCAGTCTCGATCATGTCCGCACCCTGCATCAGGGAAATTTCATAGGCGGCACGGGTGTTGCAGGGAATGTTTCCGCCGCAGGTGCCACGGTGGGCAACGATCACAATGTTTTCGGAGGCTTTCCGGTAAAGATCAAATGACATGGCTTTTCTTCCTTTTCGGTTATGAAATGTGGGGAGAGAATTTCTCCCGGAATATGTTATAAGTATACAATAGATCCTGCGGCTTGTCAAGATGCCGGAACCATAAATTTCCGACTTTTTTACCCACTTTCTGCCCGCTTTTTGTCTGTTTTCCGCTTTTGGCGACCGGTGAAAAAAATTATTCATCAATAATTGTAAAAATAGTATTAAATTTTCAAAAAGCTATTGAAAAAAAGTGAAAAATATATTATCATATTGTTATATAGATGCCTGCGGGCGAATAAAGCATGGAAGAAAAAACGTGGAGGATAACGGGAATGACTTTTGAACGTGACGATAGCGTCAATTCGGTTGTGAATATTAAGGTGATCGGCGTCGGTGGCGGTGGAAACAACGCCGTAAACCGCATGATCGCATCCAATGTAAAGGGAGCGGACTTTATTGCCATCAATACAGACCGTCAGGCACTCAGCCGCTCTTTGGCACCGACCCAGCTTGTGATCGGCGAAAAGATTACCAAGGGCTTCGGAGCCGGCGCAAATCCGAGCATCGGAGCAAGAGCCGCCGAGGAGTCGATCGACGACATCAAGGCAATGCTTGCCGGTGCGGATATGGTGTTTATTACTGCCGGTATGGGCGGCGGTACCGGAACCGGTGCGGCACCCGTCGTGGCTCGTGTGGCGCAGGAAATGGATATCCTGACCATTGGTATCGTGACCAAGCCCTTTGCTTTTGAGGGCAAGAGACGGATGGAGCAGGCAGAGGAGGGAATTGCCGAATTCGGTCAGTACGTGGATTCTCTCGTGGTCATTCCCAACGAGCGCCTGAAGATGGTGTCGGATACCCGCATCACCCTGTTCAACGCATTCTCCGAGGCAGACGATGTGCTCCGCCGTGGCGTACAGAGCATTTCCGAGCTGATCAATACCACCGGATTCATCAACCTTGACTTTGCGGACGTGACCGCCGTCATGAATCACTCCGGTCTTGCCCACATGGGAATCGGCAGTGCCAGCGGTAAGGATAAGGCAGAGGCAGCCGCAAAAATGGCGCTTGCCAGCCCGCTTCTGGAAACCTCGATCAAGGGCGCAACCGGTGTCATCCTGAGCATTTCCGCTTCTCCCGACGTAGGACTGGAAGACGTGGATCTGGCGTGCACCATGTTTGCCAACGAGTGCAATGCCGATGCAAACATTATCTGGGGCGCATCCTTTGACGCAGAGCTTGAGGACGAGATGCGGATCACCGTGATCGCCACCGGCTTTACCAAGGAAAGTGCCGCAAAAGAGAGCGCCGCTCCCGCAAAGCAGGAAGCGCCTGCCGCCGCCCCCGCCGCAGAGGCAAAGGCTGACGTCAAGGAAGAAAAGGCGCCTGAGGCACCGAAAACGGTGGAAAAGAAGAACACGGACGATCTGGATCTGGACGATTTCTTTGGCACCATGTTCGGCAAATAAGAGCAGTTCCCGACTTTTTCGGAAAAGAAGCTTTGGCAGGCAACGCCAAAGCTTCTTTTGTGTCGAAATCGTAAAAATTCGGAAGAATTAAATTTTTTTTTGAAAAAGTATTGCAAAAATCCGCAAAATATATTATCATATATATTAGTAGTAATTGTCGGAAAAAGACAGCATACGGAGGATGAAAAAATGGAATTGGCGCAGAAAGACGCAGAACTTTACAATATCAAAACAAAGGTGATCGGTATCGGCGGCGGCGGAAACAATGCCGTAAACCGCATGATCCGCTCCGGTATGAAGGGTGTGGAGTTTATCGCTATCAATACCGATAAGCAGGCACTGGAAAAATCGGTTGCACCGATCAAACTGGGCATTGGCGAAAAGATCACAAACGGCTTTGGCGCCGGCTCCAACGTGGAGATCGGCAAGAGAGCGGCAGAGGAAGCGGTAAACGAGATCAAGCGGATGCTTGCCGGAACCGATCTTCTCTTTATCACCGCCAGCATGGGCGGCGGAACCGGAACGGGTGCCGCTCCGATCGTGGCAAGAGTGGCGCAGGAAATGGAGATCCTGACGGTTGGCGTGGTCACCACTCCGTTTGCCTTTGAGGGCAGAAGAAGAATGGAGCAGGCAAGAGAAGGCATCAAGGAGTTGGGACAGTACGTGGACTCTTTGGTGGTTATCCCCAATGAGCGTCTGAAGATGGTTTCTGACGCCCGGATCACGCTTGCAAACGCATTTTCGCAGGCAGACGACGTTCTGCTCCGTGGTGTGCAGAGTATTTCCGACCTGATTAACGGCGTCGGATTCGTCAACATTGACTTTGCCGACGTAACGTCTATCCTGACCGATGCCGGCATTGCATACATGGGCGTCGGAAGCGCTACCGGCAAGGACAAGGCGCAGGCTGCCGCCAGTATGGCGATTTCCAGCCCGCTTCTGGAGACTTCGATCAAGGGTGCAAAGGGCGTTATTATCAGCATTGCCGCTTCGGTCAACGTCGGACTGGAGGATATCGACCTCGCTTCCAATATGGTGGTCAGCGAGTGCAATCCCGAAGCCAGCGTAATCTGGGGCGTGACCTTTGACGAGAGCATGGACGACGGTATGCGGATCACGATTATCGCCGCCGGATTCGATCCGGAACCTGCGGCAGAGGAAAAGCCCGCCGTGCAGGCGGCTCCTGAAAAGGAAGCGGCACCCGCAGAGCCGGAAAAGAAGACCGACGCTCTGGACGATTTCTTTTCTTCCATGAAATAAGATAAAAAGCAGATCCCGTGCGGCTGGAATACCGCACGGGATTTTTATGTTTAAAAGGTTTCGTCCGCTTTTGCGGTATTGCGTAATGAAATCCCGCACGACGAGTGCGCATGGAAAATAGGCGGAATCAGGCTTTTTCGTCAAATTTTTTTGCTTTTTTGAATTTATTTTTCCAAAAGCTCTTGACAAGTAAACGATTGTTTACTATAATATTATGTGAACGAACGTTTACATCAAAAGGAGAAAATAAAATGAAGTATATTCGAAGCGAAGCGTATGCCACACCAGAACTGATGGCAAAGATCATGGGACCCAACCCCATAAAACTGGAGGAGGAGCTGTTGCAGGATCACCGGATTCCCGCTGGCGCCGTGGTCTGCGATCTTGGCAGTGGGCAGGGGCTTACCTCGGTTTTCCTGGCAAAGGAGTACGGTTTTACCGTATATGCCGCCGACCTTTGGAGCGATCCGGAGGAGAACCGCCGCTTTTTCCGGGAAATGGGGCTTGACGACCGGCAGATCATTCCGGTTCATGTGGATGCTACGGCGTTGCCGTTTGAAAAGGAATTTTTTGATGCGGTCATCAGCACCGATTCCTACAACTATTTCGGACGGGATCCGGAATATCTGGATCAGAAGCTTTTGCCGTTTGTGAAAAAGGGCGGGTATCTCTACATCGCCATTCCCGGCATGAAGCGGGACTGCCATGAAGATCTGCCGCCGGAGCTGCTGCTGTCGTGGACGCCGGAACAACTGGCGTATATGCACGACGTGCCGTATTGGAGAAACATGGTGGAGCAGAGTCGGGATGCCGAAGTGATCGAAGTCGGGGAAATGGAATCCAACGACGAGGTGTGGTCGGACTGGCTGAAGCAGGAAAACGAGTATGCCGTGGGCGACCGGAAAGCAATGGAAGCCGGCGGCGGAAAATACCTGAACTTCATTCGCATTGTTCTGCGAAAGAAATGATAGGGAGAGAGGTAGCGGGGAAAACTTTTCTGGAGAAAAGTTTTCCCCGTGCCCCTTTCAAAAGA
>ENA-ORMN01002248-ORMN01002248.1-human-gut-metagenome-genome-assembly--contig:-NODE-2248-length-17137-cov-7.243473_pt1 | contig 17137 bp, 15 predicted proteins | sample MGYA00242102_ERZ508993 | MGnify/ENA primary metagenome ERZ508993 (study PRJEB26280, sample SAMEA2338770) | human gut metagenome | biome: human gut; feature: human-associated habitat; material: faeces... | reverse complement strand
TAATATTGTAATTTTTTATATCTTGATATATAGTATGCAAAAGGGTGAGAAAAAATGCAAAAATTTGGCGAAGAAACAAAATTGAATATAGCAGAAAAATTAAAGGCAAAATTTGCTTTTTTTGGCAACCCAACAAAATATTTATCTATGTATTACTAATTCATTTATGAATTAGTATTTTTTTTGCCTAATTAATAAGTTATTACGAAAATAATTTATCAATTAAGCAAAAAAATATATATAAGAAAGAGGGGGAATCTTTAAATGGAAGAAACAAAATTACTTCTAGATGTAAACGAAAAACCAACAATAGGAAAATGGATTATTTTAGCAATACAGCATGTTTTTGCAATGTTTGGTGCAACGATATTAGTACCAATACTAGTAAATAGTTCAGCAGGTACAGAAGTACTAACAATACCTGTAGCGCTAGCTACATCAGGTATAGGAACTTTAATTTATATACTGTGTACTAAAGGAAGATCACCAGTATATTTAGGAAGTTCATTTGCTTTTATTGCACCTCTTGCAGCTGCATATTTAAAAGGTGGAATTTCTGGGGCAATGACAGGAATTATGGTAGTAGGTCTTATTTATGTGATATTTGCTACATTAATACACTTCATAGGCAAAGATTGGATACATAAGTTACTATCACATGTAGTTATAGGACCAATGATAATGATAATCGGATTAGGTTTAGCTCCTAATGCAATATCTCAAATTGGATTAGGAACAGACACACAAATAGAATGGAAAGGTGTAATAGTAGCATTAATAACATTTTTAACAACAGCTATTGTTATGGTTAGAGGAAAAGGATTTTTAAAGATTGTTCCTTTCTTAATTGGAATAGTTGTAGGTTATATAGCATCTATATGTCTAGGATTAGTAGATTTTACACCAGTTGCAGAAGCAGCATTCTTTAGTATGCCAAACTTTATATTACCATTTGTAAATTATGCACCAAACTTTTCAGCTTTACTTACTATAGCACCAATAGCATTAGTTACAATGGCAGAACATATTGGAGACCATACAGCTTTAAGCTCAATAATAGGAAAAGATTTACTTAAAAATCCAGGATTAGATAGGACATTGCTTGGAGATGGTATTGCAACATTTGTAGCCGGTATGCTTGGAGGTCCTGCTAATACAACATATGGTGAAAATACTTCTGTAGTAGGAATGACAAAAGTCGCATCAGTTTGGGTAATAGGATTAGCTGCAATAATAGCAATATGTTTAGCATTCCTTGGTAAATTTACAGCACTTATTTCTACAATACCAAATCCAGTATTGGGTGGGGTTTCATTACTTCTTTATGGTTTTATCTCTGTTAATGGTTTAAAAGTTTTAATAGAAAATCATATTGATTTTGGAAAGGCAAAAAATATAGTTGTAGCATCAACAATGCTTGTTTTAGGTCTTGGTGGAGCTGCAATATCAATAGTATCTGGTGATTTATCTGTTACAATTTCTGGAATGAGTTTAGCAGCAATAGTTGGTATCTTATTAAATCTATTATTACCAGATGAAAAAGAAAATAAACCTGAAAAAGTAGAGGAAGAAAATAATGATACAAAAGAAGAAAAAAGTGACGAAAATAGTGAAGTAAAGAGTGAAGATAAAATGGAAAATACAGAAGTTATAGCAGAAACTACAGCAAAGGAACAGATAGGAATAAAAAATATGAATATAAATGTATTAGACAATCCGATTATAGAACATAAATTATCAATTATAAGGAATAAGAAAACAGGAACAAAAGAATTCAGAGAAATAATAACAGAGATTGCAATATTCTTATGTTATGAAGCAATGAAAGATGCAAAATTAAAAGAAGTAGAAATTGAGACACCATTATGTAAGACAAAAGCTAAAGTATTAGAAGAAAATAACTATGCATTTGTACCAATATTAAGAGCAGGTACAGGAATGTTAGATGGGCTATTACAAGTAATACCAAATGCTAAAATAGGTCATATAGGCTTGTATAGAAATGAAGAAACTTTAGAGCCAGTAAAATATTATTATAAAATGCCAAAAGATATTAGCAATAGAGAAGTACTAATTTTAGATCCAATGTTAGCAACAGGAGGTTCTGCTGCAGATACAATTAAATGCCTAAAAGAAGATGGAGTAAAAAAGATTAAATTTTTATCAATTATATCTGCTCCAGAGGGAATAAAGAAATTAAATGAAGAATATCCAGATGTAGAACTATATACAGCAGCAATAGACGAAAAGTTAAATGAGCATGGATATATCTTACCTGGGTTAGGAGATGCAGGAGATAGAATATTTGGAACAAAATAGATCGGACTTTCCTCGGAGGGATTTTGGGGACGGTCCTAAAATCCCTATATAAAAATAGTAGTTCGTCATAGCTATGATGAGCTACTATTTTTACCTAAATTATTAAAAAGGGAAAAAAAGAACGTCCCCATATCCCTATTCCCGAATCCTGACTTGAAAAAAATATATACCTATGATAAGATTGTGACACAAATAAAGGATTGGAGTGAAGATATGATAGAGCTAGAAGAAAATCAAAAAGAACTTCAAACATTATCAGAAAAACTTAAAGAAATCGGTGAATCCCTTTGAAGTTGATAAATTAAAATCTAGATTAGCTGACTTAGAAAAAGAAACTTTAAAACAAGGTTTTTGGAGTAGTAATAATAGTAAAATTTTGCAAGAAATTAAAATTCTAAAAGATAAGATTAATTCATATACTAAAATAGATACAAGTTTAAAAAATCTAATCGAGATGAATAATTTATTAACATTAGAAGAGGAGCAAGAACTTGTAAAAGAATTACTAGAAGATACCAAAAATGTAAAAAAAGATATTGAAGAATTAGAAATTAAAACATTATTGTCAGGTCAATACGATGTAAATAATGCAATAGTATCTATGCATCCGGGAGCAGGTGGTACAGAATCACAAGACTGGGTAGAAATGTTATACAGAATGTATACTAGATGGGCAGAAAAACATAATTTTGTAGTTAAAGAGCTTGATTATCTAGAAGGCGATGAAGCTGGGATAAAAAGTGTTACATTTTTAGTACAAGGTGAATATGCATATGGCTATTTAAAAGGCGAGATGGGAGTACATAGATTAATCAGAATTTCCCCATTTGATAGTGGTGGCAGAAGGCATACATCATTTGCTTCTGTAGAAGTATTACCGGAAATCGAAGGAGATATAGAAATAGAAATAAATCCAGATGATTTAAGAATAGATACATACAGGGCATCAGGAGCAGGAGGTCAACATATAAATAAAACCTCTTCTGCTGTAAGAATAACACATATACCTACAAATACGGTTGTAGCCTGCCAATCAGAACGTTCTCAAATACAAAATAGGGAAACAGCAATGAAGATGTTAAAATCTAAACTATTTGACTTAAAAGAAAAAGAAAGGCAAAAAAATATAGCAGATTTAAAAGGAGAACAAAAAGACATTGCATGGGGAAGCCAGATTAGGTCATATATATTTTGCCCATATACATTAGTAAAAGACCACAGAACAAATTATGAAGTTGGTAATGTACAAGCTGTTATGGATGGACAAATTGATGATTTTATAGAAGAATATCTAAAAAAATTCAATAGATAAATACAATATAAAACATTTTATGATATAATTTGATAAGTTTATAAAATAAATATTTGTAACCATTTAAAAAGTTACGAAAAAGTATTTATTTTCATATATTATATAGAAGTGATATTTAATTAAATTCGCTTCTTACATTAAAAAAAAGAGGTTGTCAGATATGGACACAATAGTATTAAAATTTGGAGGGAGTTCAGTTTCAGACAATATTAAATTAAATATTGTAGCTGATAAAATTAAAGAATTTTACAAGGAAAACAATGTAGTAGTTGTAGTATCTGCTCAAGGAAAAACTACAGATAATCTATTAAGAGAAGCACACGAATTAAGTAATGTTCCAAATGAAAGAGAATTGGATACACTATTAAGCGCAGGCGAACAAATTTCGATGTCTAAATTAAGCATTTTACTTAATAGGTTAGGATACCCAGCAATTTCACTTACAGGATGGCAAGCTGGAATATTTACAAGCGAAACAAATCAATCAGCAGTTGTAGAAAGTATAGATACAACAAGGATAGAAAAAGAATTAGCAGAAAGAAAGATTGTTATTATAGCGGGCTTCCAAGGAATAAACGAAAAGGGAGATATAACAACTTTTGGAAGAGGCGGTTCTGATACTACAGCAGTAGCAGTTGCCGCAGCATTAAAAGCAGATAAGTGCTATATATTTTCAGATGTTGATGGAGTATATTCTACCGACCCAAATAAAATACAAGATGCTAAAAAAATATCAGAGCTTTCTTATGAAGAAATGCAAGACATTTCAAATGAAGGAGCAAAAGTTTTGCATAATAGATGTGTAGAAATTGGAAAAAGATTTAATATTCCAATAATTACAAAGTCGACATTTAATAATAGACCAGGAAGTGTAATAAATGATAAGATAGAAGATACGAAAGTTAAAAGTATCGTAAAAAATGATAATATAATTTTAGTAACTGCAAAACAAGAAATGTATACACCTAGAATGATAAATCGTATATATAGAAAATTATTAGATAACAACATATTTATTAATAACATAATAAATAAGAGTACATCAAATTTAGAAATTCAGTTTACTATTAAATCAGCAGAATTTAATAAGTTTGAAAATGTAATAACAAGCCAATATCCTAAATTAGATTGTTCTTATAAAAATATTAGTAAAATATCAATTATAGGCTATGGAATAATGAATGATGCAACTATCATAACAAAAACGATGCAAATATTAGATACAAATGCACTAGAAGTCTTAAATATTCAAACAAATGAATCAAAAATAAGAATAATATTTAAGGATAAACTAGGGGATAATATATTAGAGCAATTGCATAATGAACTAATTGTTTAAATTAAAACCGGGATTTAAAGAACGTCCCCAAATCCCGAGGAATGTTCCGAATCCCGGTTAAATAAAGGAGGATACATATGAAAAATATTTCAAAAGACAAATTAAAAAAATACGAAAGAAGTTTTAATCAAAATGAGAACAAAGTAATTACAAATGCAGTTACAAAGAATGGATTTTTTAAATCTTGTGAGAATTATGATGAAATAAGAAATGCAAGATATGAATTTTCTGTAAATTTAAAACAAGGTAATATAACTAACCAAAAACAAAGTGGAAGATGTTGGATTTTTGCGTCTACAAATTTTCTTAGATATTTCTTAATTAAAAAATTAAATATAAGTACAATAGAGTTATCACAAAACTATATTGCATTTTATGATAAATTAGAAAAATGTAACTATTTCTTAAATAATATAATAGAAACAATAGACAGGCCAACAACAGATAGGCACGTAACATTTTTCTTAGATGCACCTATAAATGATGGTGGACAATGGGATATGTTCTTAAATATTATAAAAAAATATGGAATTGTACCAAAAAGTGCTATGCCAGAAACTTATAGTTCTTCCAATACTTCAGAAATAAATAAAATCTTAAGACGCATATTAAGAATGTATGCATACGAATTAAGAACAAGTTATAAAAAGAAAAAGAACTTAGAAGATATAGAAAATCAAAAATTAGATATGTTAGAAAATATCTATGCGATTTTATGTACTGCATTTGGTAGACCACCAGAAAAATTCGATTTTGAATATACTGATAAAAATGACGAATTTCACAGAGATTCTGATATAACACCAACAGAATTTCATGATAGGTATATAAAAGATTTAAACTTAGATGATTACATAAGCATAATAAATGCACCAAATGAAGATAGACCATTTTATAAGAAGTATACAGTAAATTATATTGGAAACGTTGCAGATGGTAATAGAATTACATATTTAAATTTGCCAATAGAAAGATTAAAAGAAATGGCAATCGCTCAACTTTCAGAAGGAGTACCAGTATTTTTTGGAAGTGATGTTGGACAAGAATCTTCAAGAGAATTAGGAATATTATCTCGTAATTTGTATAATATCAAAGATATAATAAATATTAAAGATACAATGGATAAAGCTACAAAACTTGAATATAGGGAAAGTGCTATGACTCATGCAATGATGTTTTTAGGTGTCAATCTAGATGAAAATTGGAAAGGTAACCGTTGGAAAGTAGAAAATTCATGGGGAGATTCTACAGGAAATAAAGGTATTTATCTTTTAACAGATGATTGGTTTAATTCATATGTATATCAAGTTGTAATTAATAAAAAACATTTAAAACCAGAAGAGCTAGAAGCATATAATGAAAATAAATATTATATGGAATTAGAGCCATGGGATCCAATGGGAACATTAGCTGATTAGGAGAATATTTATGTATGATTGTATAATAATTGGTAAAGGACCTGCAGGAATTTCAGCTGCAATTTATATAAGTAGGTCTAACTTAAAATGTTTAGTAATAGGCAAAAGTGAAACAGCTTTAAGAAAAGCTAAAACTATCGAAAATTACTATGGATTCGAGAAGCCAATATCAGGTGAAGAACTTTTTAGAAGAGGAATAAAGCAAGCAGAAGAGCAAAATATAGAAATAAAAACAGATGAAGTTTTAGACATAGAATATGGTAATGAAACATATATTGTTAAGACTGTAAATAGCGAGTATGAAACAAAAACAATTATTCTCGCAACAGGAAAGAGCAGAAAAAGTTCTAATATAGCTGGTGAAAAAGAATTCGAAGGAAAAGGAATAAGCTATTGTGCAATATGTGATGGTTTTTTCTTTAAAAATAAAAATGTTGCAGTAATAGGTAGTGGTGAGTATGCACTTCATGAAGCTGAAGTATTAAGAAATGTAACAGATAAGGTAAGTATATTTACAAATGGCAGTCAGCTTCCAGAAAACAGGTCAGTAGAAATACAAAATATTATAGAAGGAAAAATTGATTCTATAAGAGGAGAGAAAAAAGTAGAAAGTATCGTTTTAGAAGATAGTAGAAGTATACCTGTTGATGGAATATTTATAGCAGAGGGAATAGCATCAAGTAGTGACTTTGCAAAAAAACTTGGTATTATAGTAAAAAATAACAATGTCGTAGTAAATGAAGATATGGAAACTAATGTACCTGGTATTTATGCAGCAGGAGATTGTACAGGTGGATTACTTCAAATATGTAAGGCAATATATGAAGGTGCTAAATGTGGTTTAAGTATTGCTAAACAATTAAAAAATATATAAGGAGGTTTTTATTATGAGTAAAGTAATTGAAATATCAGAAGATAATTTTGAATCAGAGGTTTTAAAATCAGAGTTACCAGTATTAGTTGATTTTTGGGCTCCATGGTGTGGACCATGTAGAATGATGGGACCAATAGTTGATGAAATATCAGAAGAAAACTTAGAATTAAAGGTTTGTAAAGTAAATGTAGATGAAGCATCAGAATTAGCCATAAAATATGATGTAGAGAGTATCCCAACATTAATTTATTTTAAAAATGGAGAAGTGAGAGCTACAATGATTGGCTTAAGAACAAAACAAGATATAATGAACGAAATATCATAGTAAAAATAAGCTACTAGTTAATGTTAATCTAGTAGCTTATATATTATTTATATGAAGAATAAATATCTAATAAGGTATTTAATTCACGTGTTGGGGGGATATTCCTCTTCAGAATACCTACATAATAAAGTGACATATAATTTTTCTTTATCAAAACCAATCCATTCTGGACTTGTTAAAAATTCTTTTTTCAATTTTTCTTTATCATTTAAATATCTATAACAATTTGTTTTTAAATCTGCCAAGTTACAATATTTATATTCTGGCTTAAATATTCTTACTCTTGCAATTAATTTTTGTTTTATTTCGTTTTGAAGTGTGTTTATACAATAAATATAGTTTTTATTTCTAAAATTTTCTTTTAATAATTTATTATCTATCAAATCGTTCATCATCTCCTTGACCTTGTGGTAATACCTTTATAAATATTCCTTCTTTAGTTCTTTCTAGGATAGAATTTGTATCCAAATTAATATATGTTTTGTGTATTTGCTTATCTTTAGGTGCTTTTTTAAAATGCATTGGTACACAGGTTGCATCAGACAAAAATCTAAAATGATTAACTACTTTTTGGCTATAAGCCTTATTATTTTTAGATACTTGTTTAATTGTTTTCTTAGATTTTTTACTCCATGGAACCATTATATGTGATTTTACTCTTTTTCCATTTGGCATATCCCAATCATCTGACCCGGCATAAATAGGAACAATAGGACTTTTAAAATATTCTTTTGCAAAATCAGCAAATATATTTTGAGGAAGATGAACATTTACTGGAAACATAGAGTTGATATCTACCGCAAAGTCCACGAAGTGTTTTACTTCTCCAAATGTACCATCTTCAGAAACTCTATCTACTACGATTCCATAATTTCTTTTTTGATTGTCGTTTAGTTCTAAAAAACTATAAAGAGATAATGCAATACGATTCTTAGAAGATTTTAAACGATGAATTGCATTGGCGAATTGCGAAAATCTTACCATGTCTTCGCCAACATCATTTTTAGAAGCAGGGAGACGTTTAGAAAAATATTCCTTATACTCTTTTCCATAAGATTTTTTTAATTCTTCTTCTAAAGGTGTCATAGAATAATATCTTCTATCTGAATTATCATCATCTAATATCAATTCTCCACTGCGAGTTAATTCTTCTATTTTTGTTTCATTTTCTGTATAATAGGCTTCTGTTGGATAGTAGAAAAGTTCCATTTTTAGAAGAATATTTTTTAAATCTTCAGTTTCTATTTGTGGGGCTTCGGAACCATTTACTAAAAGAGGTTCTAAATTAAATTCTGAAATTGCATACATTGCTCTAGAATATGAATTTAATATATGTAATGCTCTATTTGTATACATTATATTGATTCCTAACAAATCAACTGTACTTAAAGTTTTTTGAACCTCTGGAGATAAGCCTGTCTTTATAGCACTTTTATCTTGCTTTAATTCTGAAAGACCAATTTCATCAAACTGATTGTTGGCAGTTTCTAACCATTCATCTAAATAGCCCATTGAAGCAAACAAACTAACTAGTTCCGCATTTGATTGTATTAAATCTTCTCTAATGCTTGATTCGGTATAATCTAGGTATGTCCTCATATATGCGGGTATTCCATCAAGAAGTAATTCGAATGCATCAAGATAACGTTTTCTTTGTATTAATGGCAAACGTGCTAACATTTTTTCTGCCATATTATATTTTTCTTGTCTAGATTTATCTAAATCTAATATGCTATCAAATATGGGTCCATAATTTTTTCTTATTTCAGATTCTACTTGAGGATATAGATGTCTCATAAATAATAATAAATTAGTTAAATTTTCGTCAAAACTATTTGTATGCATAAAGAAGTCCTTATCAGAGGATAAATTATTTTTTTCTATATGGTCTGTAATTTCATTATATTTTTTAGGATTTTTTAATAAATAAAGACAAGCATTATATGCAGTTACTTGATTTAATGTATGTTCGTTATAAAAAAAAACTGTTTTTAGTCTTGAATTATAAGTGTTTAATAAATTATAGATGCTAAAATCTCCCATATTTGGATTGTTAGCCTTTTCTCTTTGAACAAATCTATATATTCTGTCAATATCTGTATTTATTTCTTTATATTTAAATGGTTTAATATCAGCTACCATTCCTTCAGCTTTATCAATAGCGTATTTAAAATTCATAAAGTACATATGTAGTCCTCCCAACGATTAACATAATTATTATACTATATTTTAGTTGTTTAAACAATAGTTTTGCTAAATTATGGTATATATGGTACAATGTGAACATAGGAGAGATGATATGAAAAAAGGAAGAGTTTTATTAGGAATGAGTGGAGGAGTAGATAGTAGCGTATCTGCTTTACTATTAAAAAATGAAGGTTATGAGGTTATAGGTGTTACTTTGTCACTTTCTAACCATACAGATGCTAAAGATGCTAAAGAGGTATGTAATAAACTAGGAATAGAACATATTTCTATAGATATGCAAGAAAGTTTTAAAAAATATGTAATAGATAATTTTATAGATTGTTATGCGAATGCACTTACACCTAATCCTTGTATAGAATGCAATAGAAGGCTAAAATTTGGAGAGATGTATAAAAAAGCAAAAGAGCTAAATTGTGATTTCTTAGCAACAGGTCATTATGCTAAAATAGAATATAATGATGAATATAATCAATATGTATTAGAAAAATGTATAAATACTAATAAAGATCAATCATATGTGTTATATACTTTACCACAAGAAATATTAGCTAATGTTTTATTTCCATTAGGTAATTTTAGTTCTAAAGATGAAATAAGACAAATTGCAAAAGAAAATAATTTAGTAAATGTAGCAGATAAACCAGATAGTGAAGATATTTGTTTTATTCCTGATGGCAATTATAAGAAGTTTTTAGAGGAGAATTCAACTATTAAACCTAGACCAGGCAATATAGTTCTTACTGATGGAACAGTTTTAGGAAAACATACAGGCTTATATAATTATACAATTGGACAAAGAAAGGGTATGGGAATATCATATAAAGAACCTTTATTTGTTATAGGCTTTAATATTTTAAAAAATGAAGTAATAGTTGGAACTAAAGAAGAGGTATATAAGAAAGAAGCTATAATAAATAATATAAATATATTAATAAAAGATATTGCTATAGACAATTTAAAAGTTGGAGTAAAAACACGTTACAGCAAAAAAGAATCTATAGCAACATTACATACTTTAGAAAATAATAAGATTAAAATTATTTTTAACGAGCCAGAGAAATCTTTAACTCCTGGACAGTCTGCTGTATTTTATTTAGACGATATTGTAGTTGGTGGAGGAATTATAGAACAAGCTTTGTAATAGAGATAAATTGACATAATGTTATAAATAGGGTATCATATATATAGTGACGACTAAGGAGGTACAAATATTTGAGAAGTATTAAAAAGCCAATTGGCTTAACCCCAACAGAACGTCGGTTAGATTGTTATGCGTATGCGTGCAATCTTAATAAGCCACAAGACTATGTTGGGCAAATCGCTGGCTATGAGGACAAAGGCATCATTTCTAAAAAAGAGGTAATTGAGAGATTGATTGCCGATATGACAGAAGAAGACATATATGTTCGGGAAGCTTCGTACGAAGAGACTCCATCCGATTGGGAATGGAAAATATGTCTTTTCGTAGTAGATACAGGTAATAAAGAGGAATACGACTATCACTTTATGAGAGAAGATAGGCCTAGGCGCTGGTCACACAAATTTAGAGGTAAAAAACCTACTGATAAAGATATTTATGGGGCAACTATTACAGATCCCAGGTTGGCAGAAGTCAGCCTAAGATATAATTATAAATTTGTCGGATTCTTCATCCTTTGTCCACTTTGAGCAGACCTTCGGGTCTGTTTTTTTTTGAATATAAATAGAAATGTGTCGATTTTTTACTTAAAGTTTGCTGTTGTAAAAAAATTATTTTTTTGTTATGATATAGGAAACTTATTTAAATATAAGAAGGAAGGGATACATATGATTAAAGAAGCTAAGATAAGTGATTATGACATAATTGCACAGATTGATGAAGACAGTAACAAAAATAAACTAGAAAATGAACAATTAAACAATATAAGAGAAGCTTTAACAAATTACAGTAAAGTAGTATTTATAGATTACGAAAACGAGATTCCAGTGGCATATGCACAATGCTCATTACAAGACGAAAATATATCTCCAATTGGATATTTAGAAAAAATAAGTATTAAACGCAATTATCAAAATAAGGGAATTGCTAAAAAATTATTAAATAAATGTGAAGATTGGGCAAAAGATAGAGGTTGCGAAAAATTTACAGCTAGTTGCAATATTGATGACGAGCAAGCTATGAACTTATATAATTATTCTGGTTTTTCTGAAATAAGTAAAGTAGCTTATTTTTCTAAGGAGCTTAATGTATGAAAGGTAGAAGATTAAAAGACCAAGAAGAGGAAGAATTTGTTCCAAAGGCCTTTAAAAAAAATAAATCTATTGATAAAACAGAAGTATCAACTAAAAAAACTCGTAAAAATGTAAAATCTAAAAAGAAAGCTAATAAAAAATTAAAGAAAATTATTCTTATTATCATTTTAATAGCCATAATTATAGTTGGAATTACACTAGCAGTTTCAGCAATTAAATGGAGAAATATAGCAGAAGACATGTTAATTAACGAAAATTCTGTAGTTGTTGATGCGAATGGAAATCAAATAGCTAAATTAGGTAGCGAAAGAAAACAAAAAAAGGTTAGTATTTCAGAAATACCAGTAAATTTAAAAAATGCTTATGTGGCAATTGAAGATGAAAGATTTTACAAGCATCAAGGTGTTGATATAAAAAGGACTGGTTCTGCTATCTTAAGTTATATTTTTCATTTTGGTAATTCGTCATATGGAGGAAGTACAATTACTCAACAGTTAGTAAAGAATATGACTGGTGACAATACAGACAGTATTTTTAGAAAAGTAAAAGAATGGTGGCAAGCATGGAATCTAGAGTGCATAACTGAAAAAGATGAAATTCTAGAAACATACCTAAATATTATATATGTAGGTCCAAGTATATATGGGGTAGAAGCTGGAAGTAATTACTACTTTAGTAAATCTTGCAAAAATCTAACATTAGAAGAATGCGCATTTTTAGCAGGAATAAATAATTCACCTAATTCTTATAACCCTTTTGGAGAAAAAGATAATTCAGAGAAAATAAAAAATAGAACTAATACAGTATTAGCTAAAATGTTGGAATTAGGATATATTGACGAAACAGAGTATAATGAAGCAACAGCAAACGTTGATGCAGGCTTAAAATTTAAGAAGGGATCTGTAGAGTCAAGTGATGGAGTATATTCATATCATACTGATGCATTAATAACTGATGTTACAAATGACATTGCAGAAAAATATGATATTTCAAGCGATTTTGCGACAAATTATATTTACATGGCTGGCTTAACAATAACCAGTACGCAAGATACAAAAATACAAAATCAAATTGAAACAGAAATGGAAAAAAGCAAATATGTATTACAGTCAAAAACTGGTGGAGACCCTTCACAAGCAGCAATGGTGATAATAGACCACAAAACAGGATATGTATTAGGATGTGTAGGTGGATTAGGAGAAAAAACAACTCCACGTTCATTAAACAGGGCAACACAAAGTATAAGACAAACTGGATCTGCAATTAAACCAATTGCTGTTGTTGGACCAGCTATTCAGAAAAGAATAATAACAGCATCTTCAATATATAATGATACTGAAAAAGATTTTCCAGGTGGATATCACCCTGTAGATTATAGTAAGGCGTTAGGCAAAATAACTGTTAGAAGAGCTATAGAATCTTCACAGAATATTCCTTTTGTAGAAATAATGCAAGAATTAAAACCTAGTGTTTCGATGGATTATTTGGAACGATTAGGAATAACAACTCTAACAGAAGAAGACAATAACTTATCTTTAGCATTAGGAGGTTTACAAAAAGGAATAAGTCCACTAGAAATGGCCGCAGCATATGCTGCAATTGCAAATGATGGGCAATATATAGAACCAGTGTTTTACCAAAACATAAAAAATCATTCTGGTGAAACTATAATAACAGCAAAACAAGATACAAGAAGAGTATTTTCTAAAGAAACAGCATTTATATTAAAAGATTTGCTAACTCAACCAGTAGAAGGAAGCAATGGAACAGCTACATATTGTAAGATAAATGGAATTGATGTTGCAGCTAAAACAGGTACTACAGATTCTAACTATGATAGATGGCTTTGTGGATTTACTCCATACTATACAGGTGTTACATGGTATGGATATGATCAAAATGAGACAGTTAACTTTAATAAAAGGAATCCTGCTGGTTTGATTTGGGCAAATGTAATGTCAAGAATACATACTGGTTTAAAAACAGCATATTTCGAAAAACCATCTTCGGTTCAAGCTGTTACTGTTTGTGCAGAGACAGGCTTAAAAGCACGAACAGGATGTACTAATACATATACTGAATATTTCTTAAGATTTACTACTCCAGATTTATGTAATGAACATAGTGGAAGCGAAGTAAAATCTTCTAATACAAGTACTGAGAAGAAAGATGAAAATTCTACTGTACAAGGAATTAAAAATGACATCGATGCAGAGGAACCTGTAATGAATACAAATGTTGTTACGACAGAGGATAAACCAAGCGAAGATACAAATACCAATACTAACTCTAATAATAATTCTAATAGAAACACAAATACAAATACACATACTAATACAGACACTAATGAAAATACTAATATTAATTCAAACACAAACACCAATACAAATTTAAATGAAAATGCAAATAGCAATACAAATACGAATGCTAGCCATAACCAAAATACAAATACCAACACTAATACAGAAACCAATTCAGCTACAGAATAATTAAAAAGAGCACATAGAAATATGTGTTCTTTTTTTAGAAAAAAATTAAAAAAGTATTGCATAAAAACAAATGTTCTTATATAATCTAAATACGAACAAATATTCTGCAACTACTAAGGAGGTTATTTATGAAAGTAAAAAGAGGGATAGTTTTAATAATTTTTATTTTAATAATTATTTTTGCGAAGTCTAGTTATTCAAAACAAGAATCAACTTATATAACAAAATATGTTTCTAGTGGGGAGACATTATGGTCAATAGCCAAATATGAAGTAGAAAACAATGAATATTATCAAGACAAAGATATAAGATATGTAATAAATGATATTAAATATGTAAATAAGCTAAAAAATTCTAATTTATCAGTTGGAATGGAGATAAAAATTCCATCATATTAAGTTTATAGTAAAGTTAGACAAAATTTACAATATTTACTTGAAAATATAATATTTGAATTATATAATTTTAAAAAGGATTTAGAAAGGAATTAATTATAACGTGGTTAAATCATATTTGTATATCCACATTCATAATTAAACATAATCAAATGAAAAGAATTTCAGTTAAAAATATTATAAAAAACATAAAAAAATTACCACCCAAATTTATTGTTTTGGTATTAATAATTATCATTTTATTATCTACAATAATTACTATAATTATTGTACAAGCTTCGAAACAAAAAGCTGTAATTTATACGGGTGATAATTTAAATGAAAATAAATATCCTCAATATAAAGAACTACTAGATAAATTAAAAGAAGAGCATCCAAATTGGACTTTTACATTATTTTATACGAAATTAAATTGGAGTTCAGTTATTAAAAATGAAAGTCATTCTAATAATAGAACGACTCCATTAAATTTAATACCAGCTTCTAAAACCTACTCTGGAGAGTGGCAATGTGAAGAAGATAATGGTAAAACTTATGATAATGGAAGTTGGGTATGTGCTTCTACAAAAGCTATCGCATATAAGATGGATCCTAGAAACATGCTTAATTCAGCTGATATATTTCAACTAAAGGAGCTAAATTTTAATGAAGATGCTGCTACTAAAGAAGGAATAATGGATAAAACAGAAGATACTTTTTTAGAAGGAGAAAGTCTGGCAGAAGCAATTTTAGATGCTGGTAAAAAGAATGACATAGATCCATATTTTATTGTTTCTAGATTAATACAAGAACAAGGTAAAAATGGTACTAAATTATCACGAGGATATGAATATAATGGTCAAACAGTATATAACCCATTTAATATTGCTGCTTCTGGAAATTCACAAACAAGTATTATAAATAATGCAGCAGAATATGCCTATTCACATGAATGGTTTTCTTTAGAAAAAGCATTAATAGAAGGCGTAAATTTTATTAATATTAAGTATATGGATATAGGACAAGATACATTATATTTTCAAAAATTTGATGTAATAAAGGAAAATGAACTATATACAAATCAATATATGCAAAATTTATTAGCGCCAACATCAGAAAGTGATATTTTATTAGACCAGTATGAAAGTTCTAATACAGTAGATTCTAAATTGAATTTTATAATACCTTTATATGAAAATATGCCAAAGGAAATTTCAGAAAAGCCAAAAAAAGAATAAACAAAGGAGAAATAACAATGAGTTCAATAATTAGTCATGTATACATTTCAAATATACTAAAGGAAAAATATAAATTAGGAGACGAATTTTTATATGGTGCAATCTTACCAGATATACTACATAAGGCAATACCAGCTCAGAGGAGAGAAATGACACATTATTTACGCCATGGTATCTTATATGGTTCAGAAGGAGATTATCCAGATATAGAAAGATTTATAATTGAAAATACCGAAATTTTACCTAAAAGCCAAATGATGCAAGGATATTTAGCACATTTAATTGAAGATATGCTATGGTTTAGTATATATATACCTAGAATGACTATCGAAAAGGATAAAAAAACTATTATTTATAAAAAGGATAATTCTGTGCATACTGATGATGAATTTAGAAATGATATCTATTCTGATTATACAATTATGGATAGATATCTTTTAAAGAAAACCGACCTAAACATAGAAAAATTGCAAAAAGAATTTCTAGCAATATCAGATGACATAAATTTAAAAAGCACAATCAAAGAAAACTTTAAATTGTTCGATTTAAGAAATGAACATCTAATTTTAATTTCTTTGGATATGCTAGAAGAATATATAAGTGCGTCATTAGAAAAGGTTAGTTTAGTTTTAGACAAGATTTATAGATAATATTAATAATTTAGCAAAAAGAAGGCGATTTAGTTTTTAATATAATATATATAATTATTTTTCAAAAACCAAAAATTATACATGTTTTTAAAATATGTATAATTTTTTTGATTTTATATATATATATTCATGCAATAACATTATTGACATTTTATATACATTTGACTTATAATATGTATATGAAATGTCGGAGGTATAATATGGATAATTATGAAAAGATTATAGATAAAAATAATGGAATTATATATGCACATAAACTAGAAGATTATAGAATGAATAGACATGATTTAAATTCATTAGTTGAAAAAAAATTATTAAACTCATATGGATTAAAAACTTTAGCAAAAGGAGAACCTAAT
>ENA-ORMN01002246-ORMN01002246.1-human-gut-metagenome-genome-assembly--contig:-NODE-2246-length-17138-cov-17.211204_pt1 | contig 17138 bp, 19 predicted proteins | sample MGYA00242102_ERZ508993 | MGnify/ENA primary metagenome ERZ508993 (study PRJEB26280, sample SAMEA2338770) | human gut metagenome | biome: human gut; feature: human-associated habitat; material: faeces... | reverse complement strand
AAGCTCCTCTCGAGCGAGGCGCTCGCACGGCAGCTTGCCGGTTACGCGGCGGGCGGCACGTCGAAGGTGTGCTTTCTTGTCGGCGGGTCGTTCGGTCTGGACGAGGAACTCAAGCGCGAGGCGTCGCTGCGGCTGAGTATGTCGCCGATGACGTTCCCGCACCATCTGGCGCGCGTCATGCTCGCCGAGCAGATCTACCGCGCGTGCACGATCAACGCGGGCACGCAATATCACAAATAGGAACATAGGAGAACTACCATGGCGGAGCTGAAAGCAGAGTGGGGCAGATCGCTTCCCGGCGATTTGCTCAAGCGCTGGCCGCGCAATGCGGACGGCGAACTGGTGCCCCCGGCGTTGCTGACCAAGTGCACGGGCATCGATATGGACGATGTGCTGCTGGTCAATATGCTGGAGGCGTATGGCATCCCCTGCCTGAAAAACTATCCCGGGGACGGCCAGTTTGGAAAGATCATGTTGGGTATGTCCGGTTACGGAGTGGAAATTCTGGTCCCGGAAACGCTGCTTGCCGATGCGCAGGCACTCCGGGAAGGCTGCGCCTCGGCGCTGACGGAAGGAGAAGACGATGCGTAATTACATGGAAGAATACCAGCGTTGGCTCGACAGCCCCGCGCTCTCCAATGCGGAGTGGGAAGAGCTCAATGCCATCCGCGATGATAAAAAAGAGATCGAGAGCCGCTTTTTTGCGCCGCTCGAGTTCGGCACTGCCGGACTGCGCGGAACAATGAAGCTCGGTCTGCATCAGATGAATGTCCACATCATCCGCCACGCCACCCAGGCGTTTGCAAACGTCATCAAGGCCGAGGGCGAGGAGGCAATGAAAAAGGGCATAGCCATCTGCTTTGACTGCCGCAACAACAGCGAGCTTTTTGCTCATGAGGCTGCATGCGTTATGGCCGCAAACGGCATCCATGTGCGCATTTTTGACGCTCTGCGTCCGACTCCTGAGCTGAGCTTCGCCGTGCGCTACTACGGAACCACTGCCGGTCTTAACATAACCGCATCTCACAACCCCAAGGAGTATAACGGCTACAAGGTCTATTGGTCCGACGGCGCCCAGCTGCCGCCTCAGCACGCTGCCGCCATCGCCCGGGAGCTGGAGCACATCGACATTTTCACCGGCGTGCGCCGGATGGCCTATGACGACGCGGCGGCCCAGGGCCTGATCCAGGTCATGGGCCGGGAGACCGACGACCGCTTTATGGCTCATGTCATGGCCATGGTCAACGACCGGCAGTCCATGGCCCAGGTGGCCGACACCTTCAAGATGGTGTACACCCCCTTCCACGGCTGCGGCTGGCAGCTGGTACCGGAGGCCCTGCGGGGCCTGGGCGTGAAGCACCTGTACTGCGTCAAGGAGCAGATGGTGCTGGACGGCAATTTCCCCACGGTGGCCTCCCCCAATCCGGAGAACCCCGAGGGCTTCTATCTGGCCATTGACCTGGCCAACCAGGTGGGGGCGGACTTCATCCTGGGTACCGACCCGGACAGCGACCGGGTGGGCATCATGGTCCGCAGCCACGACGGCTCCTTTGTGCCCGTTACCGGCAACCAGACCGGCGTGCTGATGCTGGACTACCTCATCGGGGCCATGCGCCGGGCGGGCAAGCTGCCGGAGCATCCCTATTTCCTGAAGACCATCGTCACCACCGAGATGGCCCGGAAGGTGGCCGAGGCCAACGGCGTCACCTGCTGCGATACCTTCACCGGCTTCAAGTTCATGGCCGAGAAGAAGAACGAGCTGGAGGGCCAGGGCAAGGGCCAGGTCATCATGAGCTATGAGGAGAGCTACGGCTATATGCTGGGGGACTATGTCCGGGACAAGGACGCCGTCACCGCCTCCCTGATCCTGACGGAGATGGCCGCCTGGTACGCCGCCCAGGGCATGACCCTGTTTGACGCCCTGAACGCCCTGTACGAAAAGTACGGCTATTACGGCGAAAAGACCCACAATCTGGTGATGCCCGGCCTGGACGGCCTGGAGAAGATGGCTCAGCTGATGCGGGATCTGCGGGCAGATCCCCCGGCCGCTATTGCCGGGGTGGAGGTCCTGCGCCGCAAGGACTATACCGACGGCAGCGTCATCGACTGCCGCACCGGCGAAAAATCCGCCATGGAGCTGTCCGGCAGCAATGTGCTGCGCTATGAGCTGGCGGACGGCACCACCATCCTGGTGCGGCCCAGCGGCACCGAGCCCAAGATCAAGGTCTATGTCCTGACCATCGGCGATGGCCCTGCTGCCCGGGACGAGAACCTCCGCAAATACGGCGAGTGGGTCAAGACTCTGCAGCGGTAATACGACCACTATAACGAAATACCCTCTCGTGCAGGACGATAAACCTGCATGAGAGGGTATTATTGCAAGCAGAAAGGCTGCCAAAATCGGTTGCTGATTAGCCTATCGCACGCTGCCGACCAGAATGATGATCAGCGTCATATATGCGGCGCTGGCGGCGGCCAGAAGGCCGCACACGATCATGCACGCCGCTCGCAGGCCCCGGCGCTGCCGCAGCCGCAGCGCACCAATGACGAACCCGGCCACAGCCAGGATGAACAGCACAGCGGCACCCCAGAAGGGCATACCATCACCCCTTCAGCGCGTCCAGCAGGTCCGTGAACACACGGAGCTGGTCCGCGAAGCGCTGGGTCAGACCCTCGGGGCGGCCCTTTCTGGCGTCAAACAGCAGGTCATCCGTCTGGATGGCCGCAAACACGCGGCCGTCGGCCTTGACGCTGAGATAGACGCTGCCCATTTTCAGCAGCTGGTCCATGACCCGGGGGGACAGCAGGGACTGCCCGGCGGCGGGATTTTCGCACCGGACATTGAACCGCCGGTCAAACTCCGGATTTTCCGAGGTGAAGCCCTCCCGGCCCAGCAGGCGGGCCAGCTTGCCCTTGGGCGCTGCCTGCACATCGCAGGGGAGAGCGCGCCCCAGGTCCGCCGCCATCCACTGACCCTTGAAAATGGGAAGCTCCCGGTCCTCCCAGACCTCCGTCTCGGGATTCTGGTACGCCTGGGTGTTGGAAAGCTCCAGATTGCTGATCTCCAGGGGACGGCCGTGGTACTTGCCGCAGACCAGGCCGCTGCCGCCTACGTTGTCGACACTGGGCAGGCCCAGACCGGATTCCGCGAATTTTCCGCCGTCGATGCAGGAACCGGGGCGGTACTCCGCCTCCTCCAGCACCTGCTCCATAGCCGCCTGGGCCAGACCGCCCTGGGCCGCGCCCTGCAGCTTCTTGCCGCTGGCGGAGCTCATCAGCCCGCCGATGATCAGAAGGACGACGCCCACGACGATGACGGGCACCGCGCCGCCCAATATTGCGCCGATGGCCGCAATAACCAGGCCCAGACCGGAAAAGAATTTGCCGAAGCCCGCCAGGGCACGGCCGCTGCGTATATTCTGCACATTGTTATCCATTTGTCTGCTCCTTTTCATGCTCCGCGAACAACGCGCCGCACCGGCGCAGCGCCTCGATGATCCCCTGCAGATACCGCAGGGACACCAGATAGCTGCGGCGCAGGGCGTTCAGGTCCCGCACGTTGATATCCATCGGCAGGTCCATCACCGGCAGCGTGGATTCCAGCGCCAATTCCAGGCGGTTTTCCTCCCAGCGGACAGCCGCCGGACGGCCCAGGGTTTCCAGCAGGGGGACCAATTCCAGGGCATCCCGCCCGTATGCCTGGTCCTCCCGGCGGTACAGATAGCCGCCCTCCGGGGCCTGCCGTTCCGTTTCGCAGATCAGCCACACACCGCCGAAAGCCTTCACGGACCGGGTCATGGTGTCGTTGACGTCCCGGCCCACGTGCTCCTCAAAATTGTGGGTCAGCTCCACGTTGGCCGCGCTAAACCGGACGCCCTGATGGACGCCCTGGCGGTAATTCTTGATCCGGCATTCTTCCCAGCGGCGGTCGATCATCCGACTGCGGCGGATGCCCGCCTCGTCAATGAACAGCTCCGGGAGCTTTGTGCCCGGGCCGAAGGCTTGCTCCGTCTCCGACCGGAAAAAGTCCCCCATCTGCTCCCAGATCAGCTTCCGCTGGCGGCTGTCGCACCGGCACAGGCCGATGATGCCCACAGCCAGCAGGATAAACAGCGCCAACAGGCCCCAGCGGATATCGCCGGACTTCCACCATACAACGCCGCCCACAACAAAGCCCAGCACCAGCATGACGGAGCACACCGTCCGCAGCCGGTCCCACCGGGCCAGCCGCCGCAGCAGCTCCCGGTCCGCCAGGGACTCCTTATAGCCGCAGGAGCACGCAGTGGAGCCTTTTTTCAGTGGCTCGCCGCACATAGGACAAACATGTTTTTTCATGGTCTTATCCCCAGTTGTTCATCCAGTTTTCGCCCCAGTCCTCGGCGGGGTCGTAATCCACCGGGTCAAAACCGGCGGCGTACACCGGCCCGTCCTGCCGATAGGCCAGGCCGTCCTCGTGGAGGGTGTAGCTGCCGGTGATGTAGAAGGCGTCGTGTCCGTCGCTGTACCAGCGGCACAGGTCGTCCTCGTCCAGCTCAAAGCTGGCCCCCGGCAGGCCGGTATAGGCCGCCACCTGGCCATAGGGGTAGAACACGCCGGAGAAGTCGCCGTCCGTTTCCCCATCCGGCAGCAGGGCAAAGCGGTCCGCCTCCAGGCCGGGGGAGATGTACGCGTGGAAGCCGTCCATGGACAGATAGGGGCCCTTGCCGTCCCCGGCGTCCACAATGGTCCCGCTGCCGGCGGACAGGCGGGTGTAGCTTAGATATTCCATGCGCTGGGAGTCGATGACCAGAGTCTCGCCCAGGGCGTTCTGCCACACGCCGTCCAGCTGGGCAATGTCCCAGATGTCCACCCGGGCGTCGCTGCGGGTGAAGGTGAAGTGGTCGAAGGACTCCGCATCGCCGCTGCCGTTCTGGTTGGGCAGCAGCACGCCGTCATCCCGCAGGATGAAATCGTACAGGAAGTCATCGAAGTCGATCATGGGCACGTCGCCGGAGGTGTCATAGCGGCCCTGTCCCGTGCGGCCAGAGAAGGTCTGGTAGTAGTAGCACCCGTCGTCGGACACGAAATACAGGATGTTGCCGGAAGGGGAGGACCACTTGCCCTCCAGCTCGCTGGCGTCCGTCACCTGGCGCTGATCCTCCGGCACGGCAGGGGAGGGGGCCTCCCCGCCGCCGCTGCACGCCGTCAGGGACAGCAGCAGCGCCAGCACAGCCGCCAGCCAAAGCGTTTTTCTCATGAAGCAGCCTCCTCAGTCCGCCAGCGTGTCCATGAACTCGCCCCGGACCGTGTTCCAGTACCAGACGTAGGTCACATACTCGCCGTCCTGGTCGAAGGACATCTGCAGGTCGCTGTTGCCGTCGCCGTCCAGATCGCTGTAGTCCGTTCCCTGGTAGCGGCTGGCGGCAGAGTCGAGGGGCACCGGGAACTGTACGGTGGCGTAGAGCTCCTGCTCAGCCCTGTCATAGTAGAGGTCGGCGCCGGTGTCGGTGATGCAGATGCACACGTCGATCATCTGGCCGTCGTGAGTCAGGGTGCCGGTGTCCTGAATGGTGCCCCAGGTGCGCCAGTCGTCGCCGACGATGTCGTCGTCAGTCGTCCCCTGATTTCCGCAGGCGGCCAGGCACAGCATCAGGGTGCACAGAAGCAAGAGAATGCTGAATTTTCGCATGGTTCGTTCCTCCTTGATAAAATGAGTCCACTGTACATCCATTGTACAGTGGACTCAGATAAAATACCATTAACCAAAGGTTAGTTTTTGGCAAAAGATGGCAGAATTGCGGAGGCCCGGATTCACACGCCCAGCCGCTGGGAGATGGCCGACAGCAGTTCGTTTTTCCCGGTGCCCTTTTCGGCGGAGAAGGGCACCAGACAGTCCTGCTCCTCCAGCTCCAGGGTGTCCCGGATCAGCTGCAGATTGGGCTCGATCTCGCTTTTTTTCAGCTTGTCCAGCTTGTTGGCCACGACCACCACCGGGCATCCGGTGCCCCGGAACCACTGGAACATGGTCACGTCGTCCGCCGTGGGCTTGTGCCGGGCGTCCACAATGAGAACACCCAGGGAGATGAGGCCCGGCTCCTGGAAATACGACTCCATCAGCCGTCCCCAGCGGTCCCGCTCCTCCTTGCTGACTTTGGCATAGCCGTAGCCGGGCAGATCGGTCAGATACACCCGGTTGTCGATGAGGAAATAGTTCACCTGGGTGGTCTTGCCGGGGGTGGCGCCCACCCGGGCGAAGTTCTTCCGGTTGAGCAGGCGGTTGATGACGGAGGATTTGCCCACGTTGGATCGCCCGGCAAAGGTCACCTGGGGCCGTCCGTCCCGGATAAAGGCCTCCGGGCGCACCGCCGAGCGGATAAATTCCGCCTTGTTATAGTTGATCGTCATGGCAAGCGCTCCTCCTTTACACTGATAGTGCGGCGGGGGATTCCGCCGATACGCGGCCACGGGGGGCGGCGTGCTCCCCGCGGGAAGGCACCAGCGCCGCCGCAAACACCTGGTCCACGGTGTCCACCGGGATGAAGTGCAGACCGGCCCGGACGGTCTGGTCGATCTCGTCCAGATCCTTGACGTTTTCCCGGGGAATCAGCACCGTATGTACGCCGTTTCGCAGGGCGGCCATGGTCTTTTCCTTCAGACCGCCGATGGGAAGCACCCGGCCCCGCAGCGTCACCTCGCCGGTCATAGCCACGCTGCCCCGGACAGGCCGTCCGGTCAGCGCCGACAGCATAGCGGTGGTGATGGCGATACCCGCCGAGGGTCCGTCCTTGGGCACGGCCCCCTCCGGGAAGTGGACATGCACGTCCTTGGTCTTATAGAAGTCCCGGGGCAGGCCCAGCTCCTCCCAACGGCTGCGCAGGCAGGTCAGGGCGGCCTTGGCGGATTCCTGCATAACGCTGCCGAGATTGCCGGTAAGCTCCAGCTTTCCGCTGCCGTCCAGGGCCTGGGCCTCCACTTCCAGAATTTCGCCGCCTACCTGGGTCCAGGCCAGGCCGTTTACCATGCCCACCTGGTCCCGGTCGCTGTGGATGGACTCGCTGTACCGCTCGGTTCCCAGCAGTTCTTTCAGGTTATTCTCTGTAATGTCAACTCGCTTTACATCGCCCTCCACCAGCTGCATGGCGGCTTTTCGGCACAGCTTCCCCAGCTGGCGCTCCAGCACCCGGACGCCGGATTCCTTGGTGTAGGCGGCGATGACCCGCCGGATGGCGTCGTCGGTGATGCGCAGCTGGGTTTTCTTCAGACCGTGCTCCTTCAGCTGCTTGGGCAGCAGATACCGCTTGGCGATCTGCAGCTTCTCCTCGTCGGTATAGCTGGTGAGCTCGATGACCTCCATCCGGTCCAGCAGGGGACGGGGGATGGTGTCCAGGGTGTTGGCGGTGGTGATGAACATCACCCGGCTCAGGTCCACCGGCACCTCCAGGAAGTGATCCCGGAAGGCGTGGTTCTGTTCGCTGTCCAGCACCTCCAGCAGGGCCGACGCCGGGTCGCCCCGCATATCGCTGGCCAGCTTGTCGATCTCGTCCAGCACCAGCAGGGGATTCATGGAGCCGCTGCGGATCACCGCGTCGATGATCCGGCCGGGCATGGCGCCGATGTAGGTTTTCCGGTGTCCCCGGATGTCCGCCTCGTCCCGGACACCGCCCAGACTCAGCCGGGACAGTTTCCGGTGCATGGCCTTGGCCACGGACAGGGCGATGGAGGTTTTGCCTACGCCCGGGGGGCCCACCAGGCAGAGGATCTTGCCCTTGGCCTGGGGGTTCAGCTGCCGCACGGCGATGAATTCCAGGATCCGCTCCTTCACCTTGTCCAGGCCGTAGTGGTCCTTGTCCAGAATCTTCCGGGCCTGTTCCACGTCGGCCCGGTCGTGGGTCTCCACACCCCAGGGCACGTCCAGGCACACATCCAGATAGTTCCGGATGACGGCCCCCTCGGCGCTGCCGAAGGGCTGCTTGGACAGGCGGTGCAGCTCCTTCATGAGCTTCTCCCGCACCTCGTCACCGGCCCGGCAGCGGTTGATCTTCTCCTCGTATTCGTACAGCTCGTCGTCGCCGTCCTCACCCAGTTCATGCTGCAGGACGTGCAGCTGCTCCCGCAGGACCATATCCCGCTGGACCTGGCCCACCCGCTGGCGGACCTTCTGGTCGATATCCGACTCCAGGACGGCGATATCCACCTCATGCACCAGAATTTCGTTCATCACCAGCAGCCGCCGGGCGGGATGCAGCTCCTGCAGCACCCGCTGGCGATCCTGGTGCCGGAGGTTGATGTTGGCGGCGATGGTGTCCGCCAGCAGGCCGGGGTCCCGGATGTCCAGCACGGAGGCCACCAGCTGGTCGGACAGATTCCCCACCAGCTCCTGATACTGGCCAAACAGGGCGTATGTCCGCCGGGTCAGAGCCTCGGTGCGGTCCGAGGCCCGCCAGCTCTGGTCCTCCAGCAGCTCCACATTGGCCTGCAGGAAGGGCTTGGTCTGCCACAGGCGGCGCAGGGCCGCCCGGTGCAGGCCCCCGGCGATGACCCGTACCCCGGTATCCGAGGTCTTGACGATCTGGAAAATGCGGCACACGGTGCCGATCTCGTACACGTCCTCCTCCTGGGGGTCCTGGACGCCGATCTCCCGCTGGGTCACCAGCAGCAGCTCCCGGTCGCCCTCCATGGCGTTTTCCAGGGCCAGGATGGATATCTCACGCTCCGCGTCGAAGCTCAGCGTCTGGCCCGGGAAGGCAGTCAGCCCCCGCAGAGCCAGCACCGGCATATTTTGTGTGGTCATAAGGGTATCTCCTTTGCGATAGGGAAAGTACAATAGGGCAAGAGGGGAGAGGCGCACGCGTCTCTCCCCTTTGTGCTTGTTTCAGGACGCCGGCGCGTTCTTGGTGCCGCGGCTGGGATCCCGCAGGATCACAGGTGCTGCGCCGTCGTTGACGGCCCCGGCGGTGATGGTCACCTGTTCGATGGTGTGGTCCGAGGGAATGTCGTACATGATGGGGGTCAGGACTCCCTCCATGACGGCCCGCAGGCCCCGGGCGCCGATGTTGCGCTCGATGGCCTTGTCGGCCACGGCCTCCAGGGCCTCCGGCTCGAACACCAGCTTCACATCGTCATAGGAAAACAGCTTCTGATACTGCTTGACCAGGGCGTTCTTCGGCTCCGTCAGGATCCGGACCAGATCCTCCCGGCCCAGCCCGTCCAGAGCGGCGATCACCGGCAGACGGCCCACCAGCTCGGGAATGATGCCGAATTTCAGCAGGTCGTGGGGCTGGACCTCCTTGAGGAGCTGTCCCGTCCGACGCTCGGCCTTGCTTTCCACCACGGCGTCGAAGCCGATGCCCTTGCGGTCGGTGCGCTGCTCGATGATCTTCTCCAGACCGTCGAAGGCGCCGCCGCAGATGAACAGAATGTTGTGGGTGTCCACCTGGATGAACTCCTGATGGGGGTGCTTGCGGCCGCCCTGAGGCGGCACGTTGGCCACGGTGCCCTCCAGGATCTTCAGCAGTGCCTGCTGCACGCCCTCGCCGGACACGTCCCGGGTGATGGAGGTGTTCTCGCTCTTGCGGGCGATCTTGTCGATCTCGTCCACATAGATGATGCCGTGCTCCGCCAGCTCCACGTCGAAATCCGCCGCCTGCAGCAGCCGCAGCAGGATGTTCTCCACGTCGTCGCCTACATAACCGGCTTCGGTGAGGGTGGTGGCGTCGGCGATGGCGAAGGGAACCTTCAGCACCCGGGCCAGGGTCTGGGCAAACAGAGTCTTGCCGGAGCCTGTGGGGCCGATCATCAGGATGTTGCTCTTCTGCAGCTCCACATCCTCGCCGCCGCCGAAGAAAATGCGCTTATAGTGGTTATAGACCGCCACGGACAGGGCCACCTTGGCGGCGTCCTGGCCGATGACGTACTGATCCAGCACCTCTTTGATCTCCCGGGGAGTGGGCAGCTGGTCCGGGGTCTCGTACCCGGCCTCAGGGCCGGGCTCGTACCCATCGTCCAGAATGGACATGCACAGCTGGACGCACTCGTCGCAGATGCGCACGCCGGGGCCCTGGATCATGCGGTGCACCTGGTTCTCCGCCTTGCCGCAGAAGGAGCACCGCAGGGATTTCTTATCGTCTGCCATTGGTTACCTCTTGTAAATGACCTTGTCCACCAGGCCGTATTCCCGGGCCTCCTCGGCCAGCATCCAGTGATCCCGCTCGGAATCCTGCTTCACCTGCTCGGGGTCCTTGCCGGTGTTGTCGGCCAGGATCTGGTTCAGGCGCTTTTTCAGCTTCAGGAAATGCTCCACGTCGATCTCCATATCCGTGACCTTACCCTGGGTCCCGGCGGAGGGCTGGTGGATCATGATCTCCGCGTTGGGCAGGGCAATGCGCTTGCCCCGGGCGCCGGAGGACAGCAGGAACGCGCCCATGCTGGCAGCCATGCCGATGCAGATGGTGGACACGTCGCACTTGATATACTGCATGGTATCGTAGATGGCCATACCCGCGGTCACGGAACCGCCGGGGCTGTTGATGTACATCTGGATATCCTTGTCGGGGTCCTGGGCCTCCAGATACAGCAGCTGGGCCACCACCAGGCTGGCGGTGGTATCATTGACCTCTTCGCCCAGGAAGATGATGCGGTCGTTCAGCAGCCGGGAAAAGATGTCATAGGAACGCTCGCCCCGGTTGGTCTGCTCCACAACATAAGGGACTAAACTCATAGAAAAAACCTCCTGTACAAATAGATGAAACTCAACCCCATTATACCCGCCCGGTGGGTATCTCAAGCAGGGGACGAAAAATTATTCCTCGTCCTTCTTTTCCTCTTCCTGCTTGGCTTCTTCCTTGGTCTCCTCAACAACGGGAGCCACGGCCACGGCGGCGTCGGCCACGGCCTTGATGGCCTTGCTGCGCAGGACCTGCTCGCGGACGTCGGCCTCGGGCAGATACTTCTTGATGGTATCCAGATCCATGCCGTACTTATCGGCCACGGACTTCATCTCGGCCTCGATCTCCTCGGCGGTGGCCTCCAGCTCCTCGGCCTTCACCAGGGCGGCCACGGCCAGATCCATGCGGACCTGCTGCAGGGCGGGCTCATGAGCCTGCTTCTTGAAGTCGTCCTCGGTGGTGTTGGTCATCTTCAGATACTGATCAAAGGGGATGCCCTGGGCGGCCAGCTGCTGCTGGAAGTTCTCCATCATCTGCTGGGCCTGCACGTCCACCATCTCGTCGGGGATGTCGGCCTGGATGCCGTCGGCCACCTTCTGCATCAAGGCGTCCTCAAAGGCACGCTGGGCGGCGGCCTCGCGGTCGTCCGTCAGCTGCTTGCGGGTATCGGCCTTCAGCTCCTCCAGGGTGTCGAATTCGGACACGTCCTTGGCGAACTCGTCGTCAATGGCGGGGACCTCCTTGTGCTTGACCTCGTTGACCTTCACATGGAACACCACGGGCTTACCGGCCAGCTCGGGGGTATAGTTCTCGGGGAAGGTGATGTCAATGTCCTTCTCCTCGCCGGCCTTCATGCCCACCAGCTGATCCTCAAAGCCGGGGACGAAGCTGCCGGAGCCGATCTCCAGGTCGAAGTTCTCACCCTTGCCGCCGTCGAAGGGCACGCCGTTGTCAAAGCCCTCAAAGTCGATGTCGGCGGTGTCGCCCTTCTGGATCTCGCGCTCCACGCTGACCAGACGGCTGTTGCGGTCGGCCATCTCGTTCAGACGGTTCTCCACGTCCTCGTCGGTGACGTTGACCTCGGCCTTGGGGGCCTCCAGGCCCTTATACTGGCCAAGGGTCACCGCGGGATACACGGCCACGGTGCACTTGAACACCACGCCGTCCTTGCCGCAGGACTCCAGCTCCACCTCGGGATAGCCGACGACCTTCAGCTCCTGCTCCTTCACGGCGGCCTCATAGGCGTCGGGCAGCAGGATGTTCACTGCTTCTTCATAGAAGACCTCTGCGCCGTACATGCTCTCGATCATCTTGCGGGGAGCCTTGCCGGGGCGGAAGCCGGGAACGCTGATCTTGGACCGCTGCTGCAGGTACGCCTTGTTGATGGCGGCCTCAAAGGCGGCGGCATCTGCTTCGATGGTCAGTGCGACCTTGCTCTTGTCCAGTTTTTCACAGGATTTTACACTCATTTTGATTTTTCCTCCGTTCAGCATTAAATCGTATCAATGCAATTCTATATAATAGCAGAAAACAATTTCAATTTCCACACTTTTTTGCTCTAATCACAAATTTTTTTGGGATGAAAGCTCAAATAGTCCCCGGACACCATGAAAAACGAGGTTCCGCCCCGTTCTCCCTGCAGGGCCCGGCGGTGGGAGGGACCGTGGAGATGGCCATAGCAGCACACCTTCACCTCATATTCCCGCAGCAGCCGCAGAATCTCCGGGCACTGGTACCCCTGGTACAGAGGCGGGTAGTGAAGAAAGCACAGCTTCTCGTGATCTCCCGCCGCCTTCAGGGACGTCTCCAGCCGCCCGATCTCCCGCAGCAGGACCTTTTCGTTGTGGGTGCCCTGGTTGTCCAGCTCATAGAACCAGCCCCGGGTACCGCACAGGGCCGTGTCCCCGTAGAACCGGCAGTTGTTGTGGAGGATTTCCATGGTGGTCAGGCCGTTTTCGGCGAAAAAGCGCTCCATTTTGGCGGCGGTGTTCCACCAATAGTCGTGGTTGCCCTTGAGCAGGTACTTCTTCCCCGGCAGGGCGTCGATGAACCGGAAATCCTCCAGCGATTCCTCCAGGCTCATGCCCCAGGACAGGTCGCCGCACAGCACGGTGACATCGTCCTCTGTCAGCACGGAGAATCCCTCCCGGATGCGGGCCACATAGTCCTTCCAGCCGTCCCCGAAAATCTCCATGGGCTTGTCGGACCCCAGGGACAGATGCAGATCGCCAATGGCATACAGCGCCATACGGCACCTCCTTCCTTATTATAGTGTATCGTTATATCAGCCGCCGCAGATTGTTCCAGAACAGGTCCTCCAGCAGCTGCCGGGGATAACCTCGGTCCGCCAGAGCCTGCCACAGCTGCGGCACATCCTGGATGCCCTGCATTCCGGCGGCCAGCTCCTCGCAGCCGTCCAGATCGCCGCCCAGGCACAGAGCTTTCTCCCCGCCCAGCTCCAGAAAATGCTCCACATGGGCCACCAGCTCCTCCATGGTGCCCGCCGGACCCACAAACGGCCGGTACAGGTTCAGCCCCACCACACCGCCGGAGTCCCGGATGACCCGGAACATGTCGTCGGTGAGATTGCGCCGGTGGGGGCACAGGGCCCGGCTGTTGGAGTGGGTGGCCACCACTGGCCCTCGGGCCAGGCGTACCATATCCCAGAACCCCGGGTCGCTGATGTGGGACACGTCGGGGCAGATATGGCACGCCTCCAGCTGCCGCAGGAAGTCGGTGCCAAGAGGGGAGAGGCCCCGATCCGTGTCCCGGCAGTTGGTGCCGGACAGAACATTGGGCCAATTCCACACGGGGTTGAGAAACCGCACGCCCCATTCCGCCGCCGTCTCCACCTGTCCCGGGTCGCAGCCTATGAGCTCGGCCCCCTCTATGGAGAGAATCGCCGCCATTTTCCCGTCTGCCGCGGCCCGGTCCACCTCTGCGCCGGTGCGGCAGTGGACAATGACGTCCCGGTTCTGCTCCATCTCCCGCAGGAACTTCTGATGCAGGAGTTGTCCCTCCCGGACCATGGTGCTGCCCCGGGGAAGCTCCTCCGGGTCCTGATACAGGGCGAACACCTGGGCGAACCGCCCGAAGCTCGACGCCCGGTGCAGATCCAGATGAGCATCGTTTTCCCGCAGCTGCGCTCCGGTCCGCAGGCACCGGTAAATGGTATCGCAATGCGCGTCAAAATAGGGAATATGTTCCATACGTCACCTCAGAATGCGTTCTCAATGTACTCTATGCGGCTGGCCTTTTGGGGATGCGGACCCTCAGCGTACACCTCCGCCACGTCGAAGCGGGCGGGGCAGTCTAGGTCCTTCACCATCAGGTACCAGGCCGCCGTTTTCCGCAGCCGCTCCTGCTTTTTTGGGGTCACATACTCCCGGGGCAGGCCACAGGACAGATTCGTCCGGGTCTTGACCTCCACGAAGCACAGCACGCCGTCCTTCCGGGCGATCAGGTCGATCTCCCCGAACCGGCAGTGAAACCCGTGGGCCAGCAGGGTGTAGCCCCGGCGGCGCAGATAGTTGGCCACCTCCGCCTCGCCCCAGGTGCCCTCAGCCCGGCTCATAACTGCCGCTCCTTCCACTTTTTCAGAAACGACTGCCGGTGCTCCGGGCAGGGACCGTATTGGTCCAGCATGGCGTAGTGCAGCTTCGTGCCGTAGCCCTTGTGCTGGGCAAACAGATACTGGGGATATTCCCGGTCCAGCACCTGCGTCACGTACCGGTCCCGGGTGACCTTGGCCAGGATGGACGCCGCCGCAATGGATACGCTGCGTCCGTCGCCGCCGACGACCGTCTCGTGGGGGAGGGTAATGGCGGCGGTTTTGCCGTGATCCCGGTTGCCGTCGATCAGAACGTAGTCCGGGCGGAGGGTCAGGGCCTCTATGGCCAGCGCCATGGCCCGGATCCGGGCGCTTAAAATGTCCGTGGCGTCGATCTCCGCCGCGCTGACGGAGGCCACCGCCCAGGCCGCAGCCCGCTCGGTGATGAGGGCATACAGGGCCTCGCGCTTTTTCTCCGTCATCTTCTTGGAGTCATTCAGCCCCTCGATCTCACAGCCCTCCGGCAGGATGACGGCGGCGGCGTACACAGGGCCCATCAGCGGCCCCGCGCCCGCCTCGTCCACACCGCAGACGGCAGAAAAGCCCGCCGCGCGGGCTTTCTCCTCAAAATGCAGGTTGACGCTCATGTGCGCTCGCCCTCCGGCGGGAATTCGAGCGTAAAGCGGCCGAGCTTGCCGCCGCGGAACTCGTCGAGCAGGATACGGCTCATGCGCTCGGTGTCGACCTCGCCGCCGGAGATCAGAAAGCCGCGCTTGCGCCCCGCCTTTTCGAGCAGTGCATAGCCGTCGTCCTCTTCCGAAACGGTGAGCTTGTAGCGCTCCTCGATGGCCTTGGGATAATTTTTGCCGAGGTAATCCATCAGGCGCATGGCGAGCTCTTCGATGTCGACGACCTCGTCGCGGATGGCGCCGGTGAAGGCTAAACGCACGCCGACGCTGCTGTCCTCAAATTTCGGCCACAGGATGCCTGGCGTATCAAGGAGCTCGAGCGTCTTGTCGACCGGCACCCACTGCTTCGTGCGCGTGACGCCGGGGCGGTCCTCCGCCTTGGCGCTCTTGCGGCCGGAGACCTTGTTGATAAACGTCGACTTGCCAACGTTCGGGATGCCGAGTACCATCACGCGCAGCACGCGGCCGATCTGGCCCTTGGCCTCGTAAGAGGCGATCTTATCGTGCAGCAGCGTGCGCACGGCGGAAGAAAACTGCTTCACGCCCCCGCCCTGCTTCGCGTCCGTTTCGATGACGGCGCAGCCGAGCGAGCGGAAATACGCCGCCCACTTTTTCGTCATCTCAGGGTCGGCCTGATCGACGCGGTTCAAAACGATCAAACGGGGCTTGCCCGCCGTCAGTTCGTCCACATCGGGGTTGCGGCTGCTCATCGGGATGCGCGCGTCCAGAATTTCGCACACGGCGTCCACGTTGCCGAGCTCCGCCGTGATCATGCGGCGGGTCTTGGTCATGTGCCCCGGGAACCAGCTCAGAGAATCCAACTGCATTTGCTCGTCCCCCTTTACTGCAAAAGGCCGATGCGGCCAAACTCGCGCTGCTCGGTCAGATAGTCGCGTCCCGGGAAGACGAGGAACACCGCCTTGCCGATCAGAAGGCGCGTGTCCACCGTGCCGAGCGAGGAATCGCGGCTGTCGTTCGAATGGTTGCGGTTGTCACCCATGAGGAAGACTTCGCCCTCCGGCACGGTAAGCGGGAACACGGTGCCCTCTTCGCGATAGGTGTAGTCGTTGATGTAGTCCTCGTCCAGAAGCTCGCCGTCCACATAGACCTGACCCAAGTTAAAGTCGATGTCCACGGTCTGGCCCGCGGTGGCGATGACGCGCTTGACGATGGGCTTCGAGTCAAAGGTCTCCTTGCGCGCGATGACGATATCGCCGACCTGATAGTCGCCGCAGAGCAGCGAGTTGACGACGAGAAGCCGGTCGCCGTCCTGCAGCGTCGGGATCATTGACGGGCCGGAAACGCCCATCAGCCGCACAAGAAACGTAAACACCAGCACAACGACCAGCAGCGCCGAGACGAGAGACGAGACCGTCTCATACACGTCGCGTCCGGGGATCTTTTCCACGATCTCCTCCTGCGGCTGCTCGCTGATCTCCATTTTCTGATCAAATTCGTCCATTTCGGTCTCCTAAACCCAGCGCCGCGCAGCGGCGGACTAACAGTCTCCCTCTGCGGCAAAATGCGCCTGATTTTCTAATGTATTATTGTAGCACGCTTTTTGAAAAAGGCAACAAAAAAAGCATGGCGGAAACGCCATGCTTTTTTGTTCTCAAAGAATCTGCCTTACAGCTTCTCGCGGATCTTGGCAGCCTTACCGACGCGGCCGCGCAGGTAATACAGCTTGGCGCGGCGAACATAACCGCTGCGCACGGTCTCGACCTTCTCGATGAGGGGGGAGTGGATGGGGAACACCTTCTCGACGCCGACGCCGTAGGCAAGACGACGAACGGTGAAGGTCTCCTCAAGACCGCCGTGCTTCTTCGCGATGACGATGCCCTCGAAGACCTGGATACGCTCGCGGGAGCCTTCCTTGATCTTGACATGAACGCGGACGGTGTCGCCGACGTTGATGACGGGCATTTCCTTTTTCAGCTGCTGGGATTCGAGCTCTTTGATGAGATCCATGGATATTTTCCTCCTATTTATAGGCGTTCTTGACCGCTTTTCTTCGGCGCTGTCGGGACTCTTTCACCCGCGCACGGCAGAGGACCGCCCTTTTCAAGCTATGGTAGCATATCACATCCCCAACGGGAATGCAAGCATTATTTGCAAAAACACGGCAGAAATCAGCGGAAAACGTTCATTTCCGCGTCGTAGACCTCTTTTCGGCGCACGCGAACAAAGTCCGGCGCGATCTCCGGCAGGTGCCGCGCGACCGCCGCGCCGATCAGCGCGGGGTTGAGACCCGGGTCC